>TBL_comb48_EPIDRAFT_1000777_pt1 | contig 24752 bp, 20 predicted proteins | sample TroBogEpilimnion_37_FD_10681 | JGI IMG/M metagenome (IMG submission 10681) | reverse complement strand
GGTTCGGAATTAGTTTTTTCTCCTCTGGCATAATCGCCAGCGTACTCCGCTACCCACTGCGATTGGAAACCTCATGTTCGAGAAGCTTGGTCACTTAGCAGTTCGTCGTCGCAAGGGCGTGCTCGCGATATTTATCGTTGCTTTGATCGGCCTAGGCGCGATGGCAGGCATGGCGGTACCGCGCCTCTCCGGAGGCGGGTATTCCAATCCAGGTAGCGACGCCGCAAAAGCCTCGACCTACCTAAAAAATACATTTCATGTAAAAGATCCCGCAGTCGTACTCGAAGTAAAGTCCACAACTTCCATTACGGATCCCGCAGTCATCTCTGCTGCAACAGCACTAGAGAAAGCAGTCTCTGCTGAACCTGGCGTTTCCAAGACCCTTTCTTATTGGAGCGCAGGCGGTGCGCCCACATTGGCAAGTAGCGACCAAAAAGCTGCGTACCTGTTTGTCTATTCTCCTGAATCCGATCCACTCAACGCCAAGGCGCTTGGAAAGTTGATGGAATCTAAATACAACGGCTCATATCAAAACTTGCACGTATATGTCGGCGGCATCGCGACCTTTAACTACGCGTTAGGCGACAAGATCTCCAAGGATCTAGCAAAGGCCGAAGGAATCGCGGTTCCGCTTACCTTCTTGCTCTTACTCTTTGTTTTCGGTGGACTTATTTCAAGCGCGACTCCGTTAATTGTCGGCGTCGGTGCAATTATTGGTTCGCTGGCGATTATTTATCTCATCAGTCTCTTCACGGGTGTCAGTATTTTCGCGATGAACTTGATTACCGGTATGGGCTTGGGTCTCGGTATTGACTACGCGCTATTGATGGTGAATCGCTTCCGGGAAGAACTTCACCATGGCAGGAAAGTTGAAGAGGCGATAGTTAACACGGTGAAGACCGCGGGTAAGACTGTCTTTTACAGCGGCATCACCGTCATCATCACGCTTACCTCGCTCACATTCTTCCCGCTGATGTTTTTGAAGTCCTTCGGCTACGCGGGCATTAGCGTTGTCGCAATGGCGATTCTTACCGCGCTACTCCCCTTCCCCGCCATTTTGGCTTTAATCGGAAAGCGCATCGATAAGTTCGTTGTCCGTAAGAGCGCAATCACACCAAAGGCGGATGGACGTTGGGCACAGACGGCGCGCTTTGTCATGAAGCGACCAGTTTCTATCGTTCTCGTTTCGCTCGTAATACTTGGCGTTATTGCATCACCGATCCGCAACATCGTTTTCTCGGAGGCTGACGCGCGCGTGATGCCTGCATCATCACCACTGGCGATTGCAAATGCGATGGCGACTCAGGACTTCCCTGGCCAAACCGGTAATCCGATTGAGTTCATCATTCCCAATGGCACATCTCAAGAAGTAGCCATCCAGACATACGAAGCAAAGGTCGCGACCGTTAAAGGCGTCATCCACGTTGTTCTCCCGGAACAAGTTGTAGGCACCACGGTTCGATTCGCGGCAATCCACTCGATGGGACCACGCACGAACGAAGCGCAGAAAATGATTCAGGCGCTGCGCGCTCTTCCTGCTCCTAAGGGGACATTGATCGGCGGCGTCGCGGCCGATTACACCGATACCCAAGCCGGAATCGCGAACACCTTGCCGTGGGCATTTGGTTGGATCGCACTTGGCGTTTTGATTTTGCTCTTTCTCTTTACCGGCTCATTAATTCTGCCGATTAAGGCGGTCATTCTGAACGTCCTCTCGCTCGCCGCGATGATGGGCGCGCTGACCTGGATATTTATTGATGGCCACATGACCTGGCTGGTCGGATCATTTACCAATACACATTCCATCGATACATCGATGGTCATCCTGGTCTCAGTCGTGACCTTCGGATTGTCGATGGATTACGAAGTCTTCTTGCTCTCTCGGATCAAGGAAGAGCATGAATCCGGCATGAAGAATGAGGATGCCGTCGCGACTGGTCTGCAACGCTCGGCTCGCATCATCACTGCCGCGGCTCTCTTGCTGGCAATCGTCTTCGCCGCATTTATCACTAGTGGTGTCAGCAACATCAAGACCCTCGGATTTGGCGTAGCGTTCGCGATTTTGCTCGACGCCTCGCTCGTACGTGGATTGCTTGTGCCAGCGCTGATGCGACTCTTTGGCGAGCGCAACTGGTGGGCCCCGAAGTGGATGAAGCGCTTCACCATTTCACACTAGCTCACGCCACGCTTTACGCTTAGGTCATGGATTTAATAGTCACGCTTCAATGCCAGGATCAGCCTGGCATTGTCCATGCGATGACTACTTCGGTTCTCGCCTGTGAGGGCAATATCATCGAAAACCAACAATTCACCGATGCCGCAACGAATACCTTCGTTATGCGTACTCGCGTAGAAACTTCACAGACTCTAGCCGAAGCGCAGACCGCCATCACGCGCGGATTGGCGCATCTGAATCCTGCACTTACCTTTCGTCAGAACGCGGTTCGTAAGCGCACTTTAATTATGGTGACTACAGAAAGTCATTGCCTGCGAGACCTCTTGTATCTGCAAGAGCTCAACGAGATGCCCATTGATATCGCGGGTGTTATCTCAAACCGCGAGACCCTACGCCCTTTGGTTGAGTCACATGGAATTCCGTTTATTTTGCTTTCAAGCGATTCGTTGGATAAGTCAAAAATTGAAAGTGAAATCCTTTCCATCGTGGATCGTGAAAAAATAGAGCTAGTTGTGCTCGCTCGATATATGCAGATTTTGACCGAAGAGTTCTGCCGCGAACTTTCAGGTCGCATAATTAATATTCATCACTCATTTTTGCCCGGCTTTAAAGGTGCTAAGCCTTATCACCAAGCGCATGAGCGAGGAGTAAAAATTATCGGCGCTACCGCCCACTTCGTAACACCGCAGTTAGACGAGGGTCCGATTATTAATCAAGACGTTGCACACGTTACCCACTCTGCTTCGCCCGAAGACTTGATCGCAATCGGGCGAGACATCGAACGACGGGTGCTATCTCAGGCTGTGAGGTATTTTGCTGAGGACCGAATATTTATCGTGGGGAATCGAACCGTCGTATTTCACTGATACGAGCTTGATAGAAGGCTGGTGTCCCAGGCCGGAGTTGAACCGGCGACCTACCGCTTAGGAGGCGGTTGCTCTATCCACTGAGCTACTGGGACCTGTATTCGTTTGCCAACAGCGTCTAGTTTAGTTATCGGTCGGTAATCGCCCCAACGGGGGTGAAATCCCTTTATTCACAGCAATTTCACGCGTACGAAGCCCGATCGCGCCGCTTCATTCCAGCGTCCCTGCCATAGACTTTCCACAGGAAATTCGAGAGCGAATTTCGAACAGATATAAGGAGTACACGTGAAGAACTCATTCGGTCGCAAAGTTGCCACAGTCGCAACACTTGGTTTGATGGCGGTGGCACTTGTTGCTGGTGGTTCAGCCGCGAACGCAGCTGCTAACAAGGCGAATGGTGCTTGCACCAAGGCTGGCGCAAAGGCAACCATCGGTAAGGTGGCGTACACCTGTGCAGTGAGCCCAATTGCCACAACACAGAAGTTGACCTGGGTTTCTGCTAACTGCACAACAGCAAACGCTGTTTACACCAAGGCGGCGAAGCAACAGCAGACATTGGTGGATGCCGAGACTTTCGCGCTGACCAAGTTGCAGAACGTTGTGAATAGCTTCCAGACCTCGGTCGCGGATTGGCAGAAGCTGATTGACGCGGACAAGAAGGCAATCGCCGACATCCAAGCAAAGAACGCGAAGGCCGATGTTTCTAAGTACACCAACCAGATGGCTGCTGCGCAGATTCGTTTGGACAACGCAACCAAGCAGGTCGCGTCATGGACAACTCAGATGAACTCCACCAAGGCGACCCAAGACACTCTCTTGGCGCAGGGTGCAGATAACGTCAAGCAGGCTAAGGGCGACATGACTCAGATTTGTAAGTCAGGTCTCTAATCTCATTAAGTAATTTATTTAACTGATACCCAGTTACCCAATGATCGCCGTTGTGGCGGTTGCGGTAACTGGGTATTTCATTAGCGCCGAACGCGCTGGGCCAGCAATCAAGTGGCCATCAATTCCAAATTGCGATCCGTGCAATGGGCAGACCCATTCATTTCCTTGTTGCGCAACGGTCGCACCTTGATGAGTGCAGCTGAGGCTGATCGCAGACAACCCCTTAACGCCAGCCTTGGTGCGAACCAACGCAACCGATGAGCCGTCGCTTAGTGGAATCTGCAGAACTCCACCCACCTTCGCCAAAACTGGATTGAGCTTCAGGTTCACTTGAATCTTGCCGGGCGATGGCTGCGTGACACCTTTCATCGCAGCGTTCGCGCTCTCGGTGAGCGCAGCAGTCGTTAATCCAACCGATAACGCGGCTATGCCACAGAGGACTCCACGTCGCGAGATCTGTGTATCTCCAAGTATTAGTGGTGCATTAGCCATTACGTTCTCCTCAATAGTGACCTAGGCTCGCTAGATGTCCGCAGCGAATATGCCCAAAACTTACAGCATCGCTCGTTTTGCGGCACCCGCGCTTTTGATTATTCATCTGGGAATTCGCTTAGCATCCGCGACCCCAAACCCATTCGCTGACCTCTTTCTCTTCAATCTCATCGGACTTTCTGCCGCCGCTACCGCCTATCTAGCGCCGCTCTTTAACGATCGCTTCGCTCGCTTCGCAATCGCGGCCGCGATCGCGTTGTGGACGTTGGGTTCCACCTTTTCTAGCTGGGATTCATTCAACTCCTTCCAAATCTGGTCGCCGACTATCGATATTTGCTATTCGCTTTTTTATCCGACCGCGCTCTTCGGAATGATTCGAGTGCTGACGACCAAGCGTCGTGTTACGCCGGTTGAACTCTTAGATATCGCCATTATTACTTTAGGGCTCTCGTCCGTAATCGCGAGCATCGCCTTAAAGCCCGCCTTGATTCAATTCGATGGCTCTGCCTTCTCGGTTTTTCTCTCCATTATTTATCCGGCCGGTGATGTCATGTTGTTGGCGATGTGTGGCGCCATCGTCTTCATGAATCGAAGAGCGAGTCGTAACGCCATCTTCATGCTGGGCGTCACCGCCTTCGCGATCACAGATTTCTATTTTCTTTGGATTTCCGCCACCAGCGGTTACGTCTTCGGCTCGATTTCGGATGACGGATGGATGCTTGGACTGGTTCTCATGTCTCAGTCGCTTTGGCTGCGCGGAAACGAATCAAAGAGCATCGAGCGACTCAATTCGGTCGCCACGACGCTTGCGTTAATTTTGAGTTCAACCATCTTGGCTTTCGCAGCCCTTCGCCCCGGATATTTCCCAAAATTTGCGCTGATACCCGCCTTCGCAACCGTGACCTTCTCGTTCATTCGAATGGCGATTGCGCTCCATGATGCGCGATCCAGCTTCACGGAGCGAGAGCTTGCGCGGACCGATGAACTCACTGGATTGCCGAACCGCCGTCGCTTCCTCGCCGAATTGGCGACCTTGACCCAACGCTCTGGCTCACTCTTGTTGTTGGATCTCAATGGCTTCAAGGCGATTAACGACAATCATGGACACGCGGTCGGAGACCAATTGCTTCAAACAATTGCCACTCGATTCACTCGTGCTGCCGGAGAATCAACAATGGTCGCTCGGTTGGGCGGCGATGAGTTTGGGCTCATTACGTATGGGTCCGAACGCGAAGCAACCGAAATCGCGCAGGCATTACACGCGGCTCTCTCTTACCCCGTATCGCTCTCGTCCGTGATTGTGGATGTTGGAGTCTCTATCGGTCACGCACTGTGGGACGGCGATGCTACACATCTGATCAGCAAAGAAGATTTACTTCGTCGAGCGGATTCGGCCATGTATGAAGCAAAGCGCAGCGGCAAAGGCACCGTGCAATGGGCGGTTACTTCTTAATTTCTGCCAATCGCTCCAGCGCTTCAATGCGTTCGACCGCATGATCCACGATTCGGTCGACGTATCCCTGAGAATAACCGTCGAGATCGTTCCATGGTTCGTGAATTCCTGGCGCGCTCATATGCGCTAACTCCGGAACGTACTTCCGAATGTAATCACCGTTTTCATCGAACCGTTTGCCTTGTTCGATCGGATTAAATACTCGGTAATAGGGGGAAGCGTCGGTTCCGCACCCTGCAGTCCATTGCCATCCGTGCGAATTCGACGCAACATCAAAGTCGACCAAGTGCTCCATAAAAAAATCTGCGCCGTGTTGCCATTCGATATGCAGATCCTTCACCAGAAAAGAAGCCACCACCATACGTGTGCGATTGTGCATCCAGCCCTCGGTCACGAGTTGTCGCATCGCAGCGTCAACAAACGGGTAACCGGTTTTTCCTTCGCACCATGCAGTAAATGCGGCGCCCGGTTCTTCGTAGCGCATCTCTTTCATGGCCGGGTTGTAATACTCGTTTACGGTATGCGGATTATGGAAGAGAACATCGCCGTAAAACTCTCGCCAGGCGAGCTCCTTGCGATAGGTGTCATGCGCTTTGCTCTCACCGAGCTCTGCCAAAAGAGTGCGGGGATGAATCTCGCCCCATTTCAAGTGCGCGCTTAATTTGCTGGTGCCATCGACGCCGGCGTTATTCCGTTGCTCGTCGTACTGGGCCAATGCGCCATCGCGAAAGTGTTTCCAGCGTTTATGTGCAGCGGCCTCGCCCGCCTCGAAAATATGAGTTCCTTCGGGCTCTACCCAATCTGGGAAGTTTCGATCCGATTCGCCTGGCGTAGAGCAGAGAATTTTCTTTGGCGTGGGTGCTGGCGCGCGCCAACCGTGCGCAAGCCATGCCTTATAGAAAGGCGTGTAGACGCGATACGGCGTGTCATCGCTTGGCTTACGAACGCGACCTGGTGCAACCGCGTACGGGCTGCCGTTCTCGATCAGATTAATTCCTGCGTCTCGGACGCGTTGATCGCGAGCCGCGCCATACGGTTCGTATTCTTTTGAGATGTGAACTTCGGTGGCGCCATATCGCGCCATTAACTCTTTGAGAATCTCAACCTGATCGCCGCGATAGACGTGCAGGTTATTTCCCAGAGATTTATCGAGCGCCTTGATGGAGTTGGCCATGTAGGCCAGGCGCTTGCCACCGCTTTTCCCGTTTTGCTTAGGGTCCATAATAAAAACAGGAACTATCTCGTCGCTGTTTTCGATTGCCGCCAAGAGCGCTGGATGATCCGCGATTCGGAGATCTCTCCGAAACCACATGATGCCGCGCTTAGTCATTCTCCGAGTCTAGAGAGATCTGATACTGGTGAGAAATGGCTAGTGGAGAAATGGCTAGTTATGAAGCGCGTGAACGCGCTCGTCCCAGCCCTGAACATCTTGTGGCTTGCGAGGGCCGTGTCCGATGTATCGAGCGGATGGACGAATGATGCGACCGGCGCGCTTCTGCTCCAATATGTGCGCTGACCAGCCCGCGGTGCGAGCACAGGTGAACATCGATGTGAAGAGATGCGCTGGTACTTCGGCGTAATCCAGGACGATAGCCGCCCAAAATTCGACGTTGGTTTCTAGGACGCGATCTGGATAGCGCTCGTGCAATTCTGCAAGCGCCGCCTTCTCGAGTTCAACCGCTACTTCGTAACGAGGAGCTCCGAGTTCTTTCGCGATCCGACGCAATGTACGTGCGCGTGGGTCTTCGGCGCGATAGACGCGGTGACCGAATCCCATCAAGCGTTCGCCACGATCCATGATTCCCTTAACGTATGCCGCCGCATTGCCGGACTTTTCTACGTCTTCAATCATTCCGAGTACACGCGAAGGTGCACCACCGTGCAACGGGCCAGACATTGCGCCAATTGCACCTGAAATAGATGCAGCAACATCTGCGCCGGTGGAAGCAATAACTCGACCGGTAAATGTTGAGGCATTCATGCCGTGCTCGGCCGCGGATACAAAATAGGCATCCACTGCGCGAACATGCTTTGGATCAGGCTCGCCACGCCAGCGAATCATCATTCGCTCAACGATTGTTTCGGCCTTATCAATCTCTGATTGTGGAACAGCTGGTGCGGTACCGCGCGCTGATTGCGCAACGTACGAGAGCACCATGACAGAAACGCGAGCTAATTGATTGCGCGCTTCCTCATCTGAAATATCGAGTAGTGGCTTGAGGCCCCAGGCCGGCGCGAGCATCGCGGTTGCGGCTTGGACATCGACGCGAACGTCGCCCGAGTGGACTGGGATAGGGAACGGTTCTGCGGGTGGAAGACCTGGGTTGAATTCATCGTCGACCAATAAACCCCAAACATTTCCAAAGGAGACTCGGCCAACGAGATCTTCGATATCGACACCGCGATAGCGAAGCGCGCTACCTTCTTTATCCGGTTCGGCAATCGTCGATTCAAATGCGATTACGCCTTCAAGACCAGGCTTGAAATCATCGGACACAGCGGACTCCCCATCTCGTACGGCTCAAGTTCGACTCAATAACGGTTGGAATTTCTTGCCGTTATTCTCCACCTCAGGAGCGACCGCGACAAATAGGTAAAAGTGACGTTAGATACACCTATGAGCGGAGACCAGCCCCCAGCATCACCATTAACTCGGGATGCTATCCGCGCCATGCGGCGCTCTTACGGCGAAGCCGGCCTGGTGGAATCGGCCGCCCCCGCCAACCCAGTCAAACTCTTTCACGAGTGGCTTGCGGCAGCGGCGACCAATGAATTTATTGTCGAAGCAAATGCCATGGTGCTCGGAACGGTTGCACACAATCAACCCTCGTCCCGAACCGTTCTATTAAAAGATATGACCGAGGCAGGATTTACCTTCTTCACAAATTACGAATCACGCAAGGCGAATGAGATTTCCGCAAACCCACTCGTCTCACTTCTGTTTCCTTGGTACGCCATGGAGCGACAAGTGTTGGTCGCTGGTCGAGCCGAGAAAATAAGTGAGCACGATAGCGACGCCTACTTTGCGTCTCGACCATGGGGCAGCCAGATCGGTGCGTGGGCAAGCAATCAATCGACCGAGCTTGCCGGTCGCGCTGCGCTCGAAACTCGATACGCGGAATTCGCCGCCAAATTTCCCGAGGGTTCATCCGTCCCTCGACCACCACACTGGGGTGGGTATCTCGTAGTCCCGACTCGGATTGAATTCTGGCAGGGTCGGTATTCCCGCCTTCATGATCGGCTCAGCTATGAGCGAGATAACCCAGATAACCCGTGGAAGCGAGTTCGTCTCAACCCCTAAACTCCGTGCATGAGCGATATCAAGATTCCCGCGAACCTTCTCCCTAAAGATGGCCGATTTGGTTCTGGTCCATCAAAGATTCGGCCTGAAGCAATCAGTGCGCTCGCTGCTGCTGGTTCATCGATTATGGGAACCTCGCATCGCCAGAAGCCAGTCAAGAACGTGGTCAATCGAGTTCGCACTGGTTTAACTCAACTATTTAATCTGCCAGAGGGATACGAAGTCGTTCTCGGTAATGGTGGATCGACTGCGTTCTGGGATATCGCAACCTTCAATCTCATCGAAAAGAAATCGCAGCACCTTGTCTTTGGCGAGTTCTCATCAAAGTTCGCGGCCGCCGCAAAAGAAGCGCCGTTCTTGGACGAGCCTTCGGTCATTAAAGTCGAACCGGGTTCGCATCCAGTCGCGCAAGCCGAAGCCGGCGTGGATGTGTACGCGCTGACCCATAACGAAACCAGCACAGGTGTCGCGATGCCGATTACTCGTCCAGCCGGAACCGATGGTGCGCTCGTAGTCGTCGATGCCACCAGCGCCGCTGGCGGATTAGACGTCGATATCTCTCAGACCGACGTCTATTACTTTGCACCACAAAAGTCTTTCGCTTCGGATGGCGGATTATGGATTGCCATCATGAGCCCAGCCGCTATCGCACGCGTAGAAAAAATAAAGGCAAGCGGACGTTGGATTCCTGCCTTTCTTGATCTTTCAATCGCGATCGAGAACAGTCGATTGGATCAGACATACAACACTCCTGCGGTTGCAACGTTGATCCTCTTGGCCGAACAAATCGAATGGATGAACGCGGGTGGTGGATTAAAGTTTTCATCGGGCCGCTCCGCCGAATCCTCGGGAAAGATTTATGCCTGGGCCGAGAAGAACCCGATCACCACGCCATTCGTAGAAAATCCTGCAATGCGCTCGAAGGTCGTGGCCACCATCAACTTTGACGATTCAGTCGACGCGCTTGAAGTCGCAAAGATTCTGCGCGCTAACGGCATCGTGGATACCGATCCTTATCGCAAGCTTGGCAAGAACCAGCTCCGGTTAGCGGTCTTTCCGGCGGTCGACCCATCCGATGTAGACGCGCTGCTCGCTTCGATTGATTACGTCGTGGCGGAACTCAAAAAGTAATGAGTTACAAGGTTCGTCGAATCGTTACGCTGGCGGTACTAATCGGCGTTGTTGTTCTCATCGCGCTCGCGAAACGATAAAACGTCTTCAACTAAAACGCTGGCTGGCGCTTTGAGTCGCGCCCGCATCAAGTAAAACGTTACGGCTGTTGCGAGCACAACTATGCCTCCGCAGATAGCAACCGTCTGACGTACGCCGAGCGCGGTGCTCATCCAACCAATCAGCGGTGATCCAACCGGCGTTCCGCCCATAAAAATCATCAGATAAATACCCATCACGCGACCCCGGATATTCGGATCGGAATGCGTCTGTACATAAGAGTTTGCTGAAATCATTGTGGTGAGTGCGGCGCATCCAACGAAGGGAAGCATCACCGCGTAAATCGCATACGACGGGGCCAGCGCCAGAATTGCCACGCCACTTCCGAAGAGAGCGGCACCAGTCATGATGAATTTTGGACGGCGACCCTTATCCAACCGTGCTGAAATCAACGCGCCAGAGAGCGATCCGATGGCAATGATGCTTCCTAATCCGCCATACGAAGCCGCGCCTTTGTGAAATATCTGGGTCGCGACAAGGGCGTTAAAGATCTGAAAATTAAGCCCGAAAGTGGCCGCGAAAAAGACCGTGGTCATTACGGCGATTAGGTCCGGTCGAGCTCGCACGTATCGGAGCGCTTCTGAAACCTTTGCCGTCGCCGGAGGAGTATCTGACTTATGAAGCTCTTCATCGCGAATGAAATACAACGCGAGCATTACAAACAAATAAGAAGCCGCGTTGATCATGAACGATGGACCGGTTCCAAACCATGCAATCAGTAGTCCGGAGAGCCCCGGGCCTACCAAGCGACCGGCGTTAAAGTTTGCCGAATTCAGACTGACCGCATTTGCGAGATCACTCTTTCCCACCATTTCGGATGTGAAAGCCTGGCGAATTGGCGCGTCGAGCGCACTGAAAATTCCCAGCATGAATGCAAGAAGATAAACGTGCCAAATGTGAACATGGTGCGTAATAACTAGAAGACCCAGAACAAAGGAAACTAGTCCGCCACCAACATTTGTGAGGTAGAGCAGGCGTCGTTTGTTGAATCGATCAGCAAGCGAGCCGCCGTACAAACTAAAGAGAAGTGATGGCAAGAATTGCAGACCGGTAACCAATCCCAGGTCGCGGCCGCTGTGAGTCAGCTGTAGAACGAGCCAATCTTGTGCAACGCGTTGCGCCCAGGTTCCAATATTGGAGAGCGCATTGGCTGGATAAAGGATTCGGAAGTTACGATGTCTAAAAGACCTCAACGAACCTTCGGGGTTAACCACCCGTTTACCTTATCGGGCCTTCCTGAGTATGCTCGACGTCATGAGATCAGCTTTATTCGTGATTGTGACCGGCACCATGCTCTGGCTCATCGCAACCATTGTGGCGATCGCGATTGGTGCGAGTTCGCACACCGTTGCAATTTGTTCAGTCGGAGTAGCGCTCGGATTGCTCGGAATTCGTTACACCGGAAAGCGAACTTTCCAGAAGTAAAAATTAAGTAAGTACTAGCCCTCGATCTGGCTAGCGATACCGCGCAACACCTTTGCAAGCCGCTCTGCATCAGGGCCTTGTGGATGGCGGCCATGGCGAATTCCATTACCAACCTTGTCCAAGATCTTGATGGTGTCTTCGATCATGGTTGCAAGGTCATCGGAATTGATTCGTGAATTTGCAACAACAGATGCTGGCTCATCAATGATGTGAATGGAAAGCGCTTGTGGACCCTTGCGTCCTTCTGCGACGCTGAACTCCAACTTGGTGCCCGGCTTAACCGTTGCTACGCCAGCAGGAAGAACGCTGGAAGGGAAATACACATCTTCGCCCTCGTCAGAGGAGATAAAACCAAAACCTTTTTCGAGGCTGTACCACTTCACTCGACCGACTGGCATGGTGAACTCCTTTATAACTCAGTGCTTCTTAGATGCTGCAGAAGGGGATCTGCAAGAGGGTTAGTTTAACTGATGTGCGCGAACGGCGCTAAGGCGTAACGAGCGCCTCGGAGTGCGCTCCGCAGCCGTGATCGACCGAAACCACGCGGGCATCCTCAGGCGAGAGCACATTGGCGCATACGCCAAAGGCTGAGCGAAGCGAGCCCGAGATCGGAATAAAGAAACCGCATGACTGGCACGGTTTTGGTGCCTGTCGCGCCATTGGCGAATTCGGACCACGGTCGCCGTCATACCAACGCTTGCTCGCAAGATCGCGGCCAACGATGGAAAGCACGCGGGCCCGACCTAAACCAAATTCAAAGAGTTGTGTCGCATCTAGTTCTTCATCGCCAGGAAGCGCGGCATAACCAGGAACCAATCGTTCATCAGTAGCCGATGTCGGAATGATGTCGCCCGGGCCAACGTCACCAGGTTGAAGACGATCGGCGTATGGAATCCATTCCGGCGCAACAAGCGCTTCATCGCCAGGGAAGAGAACCACATCGCAGATAGTTGGCGCAGCATCGTCGGCGACTTGTGCGACCGTAACCGCCCAACGCCATCCGACATATCCCGGTACGTTCGCTTCAAAAGAATAGGTAATAACGCGAGCTTCTTCTACGCCATCGGCGGAACCTTGATCGCTTTCTACCGCGAGCAATCCGCCGACGAACTTCTCGTCGTGCGAATCTTCGATCGCGGCAGCGCGCGCAATATCCGCGGCGTTGAAGGGATCGGTGATTGTGCTCATGTGCATTCCCATATGAGTACTGTAAAGCAGAAAGCCCCCGAGAAGAATTCGGGGGCTTTCTTACGCATATCTGACTTAATTAAAAGTCCATATCTCCGCCGCCTTGTGGAGCAACCGCGGCCTTTGGCTCTGGCTTATCCGTGATGACGGCTTCGGTGGTCAAGAAGAGCGCAGCGATAGATGCGGCGTTTGCAAGTGCGGAACGCGTTACCTTCGCAGGATCGATGATGCCCGCCTTGATCATGTCGACGTATTCACCAGTCGCGGCGTTCAATCCGAAACCAGCTTCAAGGTGACGCACCTTCTCAACAACAACTCCGCCTTCGAGGCCGGCGTTCATTGCAATCTGCTTCAACGGTGCTTCGATTGCTGCTTCAACAATCTTTGCACCAGTTGCCTCGTCGCCAGTCAATGACAACTTGGTGAAGGCGACCTTGCCAGCCTGCAAGAGTGCAACGCCACCACCGGCGACGATGCCTTCTTCAACAGCTGCTTTAGCGTTGCGCACTGCATCTTCAATGCGGTGCTTGCGCTCCTTCAATTCAACCTCGGTCGCTGCGCCAGCCTTGATAACGGCTACGCCGCCAGCAAGCTTTGCCAAACGCTCCTGCAACTTCTCGCGGTCATAATCTGAATCGCTCTTCTCGATCTCGGCGCGAATTTGGTTAACGCGACCCTTGATCTGTTCTGCATCGCCCGCACCTTCGACGATGGTTGTTTCTTCCTTAGCGATAACGACCTTGCGAGCGCGGCCCAAGAGATCCATGGTTGTGGCCTCGAGCTTGAGACCGACTTCCTCGGAGATCACGGTTGCGCCGGTCAAGATTGCGATGTCTTGCAACATTGCCTTGCGACGATCACCGAATCCGGGCGCCTTTACAGCGGCAGAACGGAAGGTTCCGCGAATCTTATTGACGACGAGAGTCGCGAGCGCCTCGCCCTCGACATCTTCAGCGATGATGACAAGCGGCTTGCCAGATTGCATGACCTTCTCAAGAATCGGCAACATATCCTTGATATTCGCGATCTTTGAGTTAGCGATCAAAATGTAAGGATCTTCGAGCACCGCTTCCATGCGATCAGAATCGGTGGTGAAGTATGGCGAGATGTAACCCTTATCGAAGCGCATACCTTCGGTGAGCTCGAGCTCGAGACCGAATGTGTTGCTCTCTTCGACGGTGATAACGCCTTCCTTACCGACCTTGTCCATCGCCTCAGCGATCATCTCGCCAATCGTGGTGTCTGCGGCTGAAATAGAGGCGGTCGCAGAAATCTGTTCCTTGGTATCAACGGTCTTTGACATTGCAGAGAGCTCGGCTGAAATGGCGTCGACCGCCTTCTCGATACCGCGCTTTAGCGCCATTGGGTTCGAGCCAGCTGCGACGTTACGCAGACCTTCGCGAACGAGGGCTTGTGCCAAGACAGTTGCGGTGGTTGTTCCGTCACCGGCGACGTCGTCGGTCTTCTTTGCTACTTCTTTTACGAGGTCGGCGCCGATCTTCTCCCATGGATCATCCAACTCAATTTCCTTGGCGATCGATACACCGTCGTTGGTGATGGTGGGCGCGCCCCACTTCTTCTCTAATACAACGTTACGTCCGCGAGGTCCGAGGGTTACCTTGACCGCATCAGCGAGCGTATTCATTCCGCGCTCAAGCCCGCGGCGAGCTTCTTCGTTAAAGGCAATCATCTTTGCCATAGCTAATAGTCTCCTTCAAGATTTCCGGAATTGTCACTCTCACGGGGAGAGTGCTAACGCCAAATCTAGAGCAGGCGGGCAGAGCCGTCAAAAGGAACGGGGCTGGTAAAGGTTGGGACTAGTTAGAGCGGGCGGCGGTGCGAGCCTCGCGCAGACGGCGAAGGCGCTTAACCAGCATCGGGGAAGCGGCCAAGGCATCCTCACGGTCAATCAGGTTATTCAGTAGTTGGTAATAGGCCGGCGGGGCCATGTCGAAGAGCTCTTTAATCGCGCTCTCTTTGGCGCCGGCATAACGCCACCATTGGCGTTCGAAATCAAGAATGCGAACCTCAAGCTCGGTCAGGGCAGGCGCCGAGTCCGTAGCGGAGAGTGCGAGGTTGAAATCCATACCGAGAGCATACTTATTTTGAGGCTACAAAGTGTTAAGAATCGCCTCGAGATCTTCAATTTTTGTCCAAGGATTCACAATCGCAAATCTCAGTATTGGCTGGCCGTGGTGGGCCGATGGTGTAACGAAACCAATCTGATCCGCAAGAAGTTGGTCCGACCATTTTTGATAATGGTCGGCGTTCCAGCCATCACGAGTGAAAGCCACGACCGATAATTCCGGATCGCGCAACAAAGTTAATCGCGGGTGGCGTCGAATTAATTCGGCCGCTTCTTGTGCAATCCGTAGCGTCTGCTCCATTGCTTCGGTGTATTCATCGGTGCCATACGCAGCCAACGAAAACCAGAACGGTAAACCGCGCGCACGACGTGTCAGGTGAATCGCGTAATCCGACGGATTCCATTCGTTGTCGTCTTCCAACGTATCGAGGTAGGCCGCCTTTTGAAGGTGCGCCTTTTTCGCGATTTCTGGATTGCGGTAAATCAACGCGCACGCGTCGAACGGAGCGAATAACCATTTGTGCGGATCAACAATTAATGAATCGGCTAATTCGACGCCATCGAACAATGGCCGCACCGATGGCGCGCACAACGCAGCTAGCCCATATGCGCCATCAACATGGAACCAAATGTCGCGCTCTTTGGCGACCGGTCCGATGCTGATCAAGTCATCGATGATGCCAAGGTTGGTAGTGCCCGCAGTGGCCACAATCGCGAAGACGCGATGCGTCGGATGTGCTACGTGATACGCGTCGATCTCTCGCGCTAGATCCGTGCCTTGTAACGAACCATCTTCATCGGGCTTCACAAATAACGTCAGAACGTCCATGACTTCGGCCGCGCTCTTGATAGACGAATGAGCTTCTGAGCTGGCTGCAATCACCCATCGAGTTACATCTGGGTACTTTTCGCGCGCATGCCCGCGAGCCGCAACAAGCGCGGATAAATTTCCAATGGTTCCACCTTGAACAAAGACGCCACCGGCGGTCTGTGGCAAGCCCGCCAAATCCGAAATCCACCGAAGCGCTTGATTCTCGGCAAAAACTGCGCCAGCGCCTTCCAACCATGATCCGCCGTAAAGAGCGCTCGCGCCAACAACGAGATCAAAGAGGTTGGCGTACTCGGTTGGTGCCGATGGAATGAATGCGAGATAACGCGGATGATCCGTGGAAATACAGGCGGGCGCAAGTACATCTTTAAATAGCTCTAGCGTTTTATGTCCGCCTAAGCCCTCAGCAGTAATGGTGTTGCCAGCCAGTTCTAAAAGTTCTTCCGGCGATTTAGGTCCGTCTAGTGGCGGATCCGTGCGCAGCCGAATCAAGCTGTACTCCATGACCTCGCGCGCGAGTTGTTCTACTTCGGGCGTGAACTCATGCATGAGTTTCTTTTTCTTTCGAGCGCGCCGCTTTTATGATGTTGCGAAGCATGGTGGGAAAAACAAAAGTGTGCAACGGCAAGATGGTGAACCAATAGAGCGAACCGCCTAAGCCGCGCGGAGAAAATGTGGCTTCTTGAACGACGTGCGTCTTGGTCAAGCCAGCGTCGTGTACTTCGTTGATTCGAAACTCAAGCCACGCCTTGCCTGGCAGAACCATTTCAGCGTAGAGCTTCAATCTCTTGCCGGGCTCAATTTCTTCTACTCGCCAAAAATCGAGACTATCCCCCACTCGCAAATGTTCTGGATCTCGTCGGCCGCGGCGTAATCCAACGCCACCCACCATTCGATCTAACAAGCCGCGTAACCACCACAACGCATCCGATCCATACCAACCAGTTTCGCCACCGATTGCTTCGATGCATTTCCATACCTCTGCGGCTGAGACATCAACCGTCTGTTCGCGCACATCTTTATAGATTGTTTCGCCAGCCCAAGCGGGGTCACTTTGTGCCTTCTGCCAAGGTGCGGTCGGATACGACGCGTCCGACCAACGAGTTTCAACATCGTTATTCGTCGTACGCGAGAGCGCGTATTCGATCGCTTGTTTCAAACTCAACAAACCTTCGGTCGGCTTGGGGATGATGGCGTCGATACTCTTATTGGGATCCGCCACAACTTCGCTAATAAGCGAATGCACCAGCGGCTTAGCCAACGACGTAGGAACCGGGGTTACCAAGCCAATCCAGAGGCTCGACAACCCTGGGCTCAGCACCGGCACCTTGATAATCCAGCGACGTCGCAGTCCAGAAAGTTTTGCAAAGGTCTGCATCATGTCGGCGTAGGACAGAACTTCTGGGCCACCGATATCAAAAATGCCAGAGACGGGTTTCGATAATTTGGCGGCGGCGGTCAGGTAGTACAAGACGTCGCGGATTGCGATGGGCTGGGTGCGATTAGAAACCCACTTTGGCGTGGTCATCACCGGCAAACGATGCGTCAAATGGCGCAACATTTCAAACGATGCCGATCCCGAACCAATGATGATGCCGGCCCGATACTCGAGCACGGGAACTGAACCGTGTGCGAGTTCTCTGCCAGTCGTGGCGCGCGATTGCAAGTGTTGACTGATGTTGGTGTCGTTCGCGATGCCGCCAAGATAAACAATTTGTTGTACGCCTGATTCCGCCGCGGCTTTGGCGAAGTTACGCGCCATCTCGGCCTCGATCTGATCAAAATCTGGACCGAGATTGATGGAGTGCATTAAATAAAAAACCGTATGTACATCCACAAGCGCCGCACGAACTTCGGCGTATTTATTCGCGTTGGCGACCGCGACTTCCACCGAACTAAACCAAGGCTGTCCACTGATTTTGTTCTGGTCACGGACCATTACGCGGACCAAGAAATCCTGAGAAACGAGCTGGCGAACCAACCGGCCGCCGACATATCCCGAGGCGCCGGTGACCAGAATTCGCCGCTTGTTCAGCTTTGGGGATGAATCCGTCATGGAACTAACAGTAGACTGAGCCCGTTCAATGGTGAATTTGAAATATCTGGGCCGTAACGAATCGGCCGATGGCGCGCATCTGGCGCAGAAACAGGGTTGGAATGTCCCTCAGTAGGAAACCAAAGGTCGTCATCCTTGGCGGCGGATTCGGTGGCATGGCCACCGCTCAGGCGCTTGGCAAGAAGGCCGACGTCACCGTGGTCGATCGCCACAACTACCAAACATTTCTTCCGCTTCTCTATCAGGTATCAACCGCTGGCTTGGCCGCGGATCACGTTGCCTATCCCATTCGCGGCGCGCTTCAGAAGACCGGCGGAAAATTCCGGATGGGTTCACCGATATCGGTCGACCACCGCAACAAAACGGTCAAGCTCGATAGCAGCGAAGTACTTGAATTCGACCACCTAGTAGTCGCGCTTGGTTCGGTCACCGCAGATTTTGGAACACCCGGCGTCGCGGAATTCGCGCTTGGCATGAAGACCATTCATGAAGCACTACAAATTCGCGCTGAAGTAATGCGTCGCTTTGAAGATCTCTGCCGATTTGAGGATGACACTCGTTTCTCTGTCACCGTCGTCGGCGGTGGGCCAACTGGTGTGGAAATGGCTGGCGCCCTCGCCGAGTTAGTCCGTGGCCCGTTGATGAACGATCAAGCGCACGCCGCGCGCCATATTGATGTTCGTTTGATTGAAGCTGGACCGCGCATTTTGCCGATGTTCTCGGAATCGCTCTCTGCTAAATCACAACGCGCGCTCGAAAAACTCGGCGTTACCGTCATGACCAACACCGCGGTAAAAGAAGTGGAATGGCGCAAGATTGATCTCAAGGATGGTTCATCTATTCCATCCGAAGTAACCATTTGGGCCGCTGGCGTGAAGGGCAATCCCGCAATGGAAGCTCTCACACTGCCTATCACTGGCGGACGTCTCGATACCGAGATCACCTGCCAAGTAAAAAATTATCCACACATCTGGGCGGTCGGTGACGTAGTCGGCATCAAGGGCGCAAACGGTCGTCCGCTTCCGATGGTCGCACCAGTCGCGATGCAGACCGGTCGATTTGTCGCGGATCAGATTTTGCGCGTCCATCACAAGCAACCGCTTCGTAAATTTAAGTACAAGGACAAGGGCTCGATGGCAACAATTGGTCGCCATAAGGCCATCGTTGAAGTGAAGAAGATTCGATACTCCGGCGTCGCTGCCTGGTTCACCTGGCTCTTCCTGCACTTGTTCTATCTCATGGGCGGCCGTAACCGAATCGGCACGATTGCGGATTGGTTCTGGAATTACTTCACCTTTGATCGCGGCAATCGCCACATCATGGATTCGATGTAATTTGATGGCTCGGTAATTTGCCGTGTTAACCGATTCTGATCCTCACACTGGTTACATCGATCTTCGTGGTCACCAGGTCTGGACCAAAGAGTGGGAGAACAACGGTGAACCCGTCGTGCTGCTTCACGGTGGCTTAAGCAAAACCGAAGGATTTGATTGGGCAGTTTTGCCTGCGGTCGAACATGACCATCACGTCTTTGCCTACGATCGAACCGCGCATGGCCACACCGGTATCCGCGAGGGTTTTTACCACTTTGATTTTCAGACCGACGAAGCAATCGCGTTTCTTGAAGACGTCGTAAAAGGTCCGGCTCATCTCATCGGGTGGAGCGACGGCGGAATCATTTCGCTGATGGTTGCTATCAAACGGCCAGATTTAGTGAAGTCAATCGTTGCGATTGGCACCAACTATCACTACGACTGTGGCCTCAGTATTGAAGATGGTCCAATCGAGATATCGGACGAAGATAAAGCCTGGTTCGATGCAAATTCGCCCGATGGATCATCTCGGTTACGCGAAGTTATTCAAAAGGCATTTGACGTCTGGAAGTCAGAGCCGAATATGACCCTCGAACAACTCGCGACTATTCAGTGCCCCGTTTTGGTGCTCACCGGTGATGACGAACCATTCAGCAACCACCACACCGTCGAGCTGTATGAGGCTCTTCCCAACGGTCGGCTCGCGATGATTCCCGGCACGTCGCACCACGTGATCCGCGAACGCAGCGATTTAGCCTGCGTAATGATTGAAGATTTCTATCAACATCCAGAGTTCCCGATGACCAAGTCGCCGCGGCTCCGCTCGGCTCGCACCGCCAAGATTCAAGCGACGCTCGACCAGAACTAGATCAAGAGTAGTTCGCGGCCTTTTTCTACCGCGCTCTCGCGCGAATCGACCTTCAGCTTTCGATAGACGTTCTTGAGGTGCGTCTTTATGGTGTTGTTAGAGATGTGAAGCGAGCTTGCTATCTGAGAAATCGGCAGCCCCGTGGAAAGTCGGCGCAAAATATCGAGTTCACGCTTGGTCAGAGGCTGCTCTAACCCCGCACCGTTTGCGCCAGTCTTTTGCAAATTTGCTCGAACCGCGCTGGCAAGACTCTCGACATAGACATTGGGATGTGAGTTTGCGAAGGTCAACAATAGATTTTGAAATTCAGGGATTTGTGTCAAGAAAATGTTCTTATGGCCTTGCGTCATCGCTAAATGAATCGCCTCATGAATATGCTCCTGCGCATCATTCGGGCGCTGGATCTTTAGCGTGGCTGAGAGAATTTCATAGTTGAGCTTTTCGCGAAGCGTATTTCTAGGTAGTGAAGCCAACAGGGCCGGTGCCGCGGATGGATTGCGCATAGCTCCTAGTCCGGCCACGACCACGCTAACAGTCGTGGTCTTGGGCATACGAAAAACTAATTCTTCGACTCGCTCGGTATCACGAAGAAGAACACGAACAAACAATTCATTTTCGTCGACTACTCGATGAATTTCTTCATGCAAGTTCGGTCCCGATAACTCTGCTCGACAAGTTTTCATTAGCTGCAGGCTCTCGCTGAATCTATTTGCGCTCGCCTCAGTCAAAGCAGCCTTAGACAAGAGCGCGCCGAGCCATGGATACATTTCGAAGCTTCGAGCGGACGGAACGAGTTCCATCGCGGCAGTAATCGCTTCCTCGTATTGCATATATTCGCGGTTGACCTCGGCGAGAACATAATGCGCGTCGTACGGAGCGGTTATTCCGGCGTATTTATGGGTATGCGACGATTCAATGACATACATCGCGAGCTCGCGCGCTTCCTTCAAGTTACCTACCGCTAATGCGGTCATCGCTTGAATTGCCGGCAAGCCAAGAATGGGAAGCCCGTCGTTGAGATACGGCAAGCCTTCCGCAATCTGACAGATCTTCTGCAGGGATTCAATATCCTCGGAGAGGAATGCGGCGGCAGCTCCAAATCGCAAACCGGTCAACGCCTTAGGCGCCATGTATTCCTGAGGCAAATATTTCAGGTTCGGAAGCTCTAGCGCGATTTCCACAGCTTTACTCAATCGTCCTTCGCTAAATTCAATTCTGCACCGCATGACCGCAAGTTCCCCGCTAATGGTCGACTCGATCTTGGTGCCCGGCATTTGGCTAAGCAATTGTTGAAACTGCGTCTTAAATGTCGCGAGTGAATCAGAGACCATCGAAGCATAGGTATCAACAAATACCTCGCCAATGTCGCCCAAGTTTTGAGCTTGCGCGATGTGCTTTGACCACCGGCGAATGAGTTGACCTTGTCCGGTGAAAATCATCTTGCGCGCGTTGTCATAAATTACTTTTTGGGCGCGCTCGGATTCGCCGAGATCAATCAATAAATCAATTGCTTCCAGGGATTGTTGATTTGCGATCAACACTTCCGATGTTTTGAGCGCTATCTCTCGATAGTTCGGTTGCGCGCTTACCTGCGAAATCAGCGCCTGTCGAAGCATGGGATTAATTTCGTAGCTATCGGAGTTGGCTCCTACTTCGGATATAAAGACACCGTCAATAGACATCCGCCGTAGCGTCAGTTGTGAAGTAGCGCCAAGCTGCATGCCTTCCACGAGAGCGGGTGTAATGGTTGCGAAAAAAGTCATATTTTCTAGGAACAAGCGGTCTTCGTCAGGCAGCGCCTCGAGAGCGGCATTTGCCAAGTAGATAAAATCCAAATTCTTGTAATGCCCAATGCCATCCTCGGCATAGCCTTTTAACTTTTCAAAATTCTTGAGGAGCATCTTTACGCCCGCTGGCCAACCCTGGGCGCGGTCGAGCACGCGCTTCACTTCTGGAAGCTTTGAATCGATTTTATAAAATCCGGCTATCGCCTCGATTTCGCTGGAGTTCAATCGAAGTTCATCCGCGGTCAAAATCGTCAACATGTCCAACGCTGCTGCGCGCGCGTAGCTAACGGGTGGAGCGCTATTTCGAATGGTGATCGTGCGCATGTTAAAGGGCGTGGAATTAGTGAAGAGCTGGTTGCCGGGCACATGGGCTGGAGAGAAGTTGTGCGCGTTATCAACTATTAGCGTGACGGTCCCTGGCACGCGGGCGATTTCATTTGCTAAATCGATTATTCGTTCGTTTTGATCAAAATCCCCATTGCGCATCTCTTCAGCCCAGGGTGCAAACTCCGGATAGACGCGTCGGAACGCCTGGATCATGTGAAGAATGGAATCGGCCGGGGTATCGGTGGGTGCGACCGTGTACCAAACGACTTCATCGAGCCTATGGCTTGCCCACTCCGCCGCGATGGCGGTCTTGCCGTATCCACTAGGCGCAATCATGAAGACCGCGTGAGGTGCAGGGCGATCAAATATTTCAGTGATGTGTCGACGCGAGACCACCGACGGTGAAACTTCTGGCGGCGTTACGCGACTCAGCACTACGCCGGGTAGTGGTTCATAGGTGCGCTTGGACTGATTCTTGCTCATTGTGTGCTCACCTCACCCATGTCGGAAGTTTTGCATGGGGTGAGGGCGATAACAACGAAAAGCGAGTAGCTAGGGGTGATATCACCTATCCGCATCACCCACGGCTTTTCTGCCCGAGCTTAAATTATTCTTAAATTATTCGAGAACCATCCACACTGTCGTCGCCTTCGGCAACTTGTTGCCGGGCTTCAGTGGCCCACTGCTTATCAGTACGCGACCCTTCGGCAGCGTGAAATCTACGCCACGGAAGTTGGTGAACGAGGCCCAACCGTTGAGCCGCTTGAACGCGACGACTTCTGGGTTGCTCGTGCGAATCCATTCAAGCTCTTCTGTGGTCTGCCATTTTTGACGGAGCGCCAACGCGGAGCGATACATCGCAAGCGTTGAGTCATCCGATTCGGATTGTGTTTCCACCGAACAGTCGGCGAACCACGATGGTTGTGGCAAATGCGAACCATTCGAGCCAAATCCAAAAGACTTTCCACCACGTGTCCACGGCAATGGCACGCGGCATCCATCGCGGCCCTTTTCGGTATGGACAACAGCGACGCCCTTGATGGTCTTACCTTCGCGCTTCATAAAGACCGGTTGGATTTTCTTCACGACGTTACGGAACCAGATCGGATCTTGTAAGTCGTCATGCTTGAGGTCGGCGACTTCACGCAAACCAAGTTCTTCGCCTTGGTAAATGTAGGTACAACCAGGAAGCGCGAGCAACATCATGACCGCTGCACGTGCGCGTTGAAGTCCTAGTTCGGCATTGAGCTTCTTGGAGGTGCCGTCCGATAAGAGCCATTCGTTGAGATTGGTTCCATCGGGCAAACCGTATTTTGTCGCGGTGCGCACGCGGTCGTGATTATTCAAGACCCAGGTCGACGACGATCCAGCTTCCTTGGCGTATTTAATGTTTACATCGATTGTCTTCTTAAACGCGGCCGCCTTGAAATCAAGGTCGAGCATGTCGAAGTTAAAGGCCTGCCCGAGTTCATCCGGGCGTGCATATAAGACGCGTCGTGAAGCTGCGACATAAGCCTCGGCTACTGCCACGCGCGGTGGGTCATACTTATTAAAGACGGTACGCCACTCGCGGAAAATCTCGTGCGTTTCGTTCCGGTCAAAGAGGATGTCGGTGCCCTTGTTGCCCACTTTGAAGGTATCAATCTTTGGATAGGAGGCGTTAATGCGCGACATATCCTTTTTCATTGCGTGCGCAACGTCGATTCGGAATCCGTCGACGCCACGGTCTGACCAAAAGCGAAGCGTCTTTATGAAATCGAGTTGGACCTCGCGGTTATCCCAGTTGAAGTCTGGTTGTTCTGGTGCGAAGAGATGTAAATACCACTGACCAGGTGTGCCATCCGGATTGGTCGTGCGGGTCCACGCCGATGGCGCAAAGTATGAGACCCAATTGTTGGGTGGTAATTCGCCATTCTTTCCTTTGCCGTCACGGAAAATGTAGCGATCGCGCGCGGGTGAACCCGGCGGAGACTTCAGCGCTTCTTGGAACCACGCGTGTTGGTTGGATGAATGGTTTGGGACTATGTCCACGAATACCTTAATTCCGACCTTGTGCAGCGCCTTCAACATGCGGTCAAAATCTTTTAACGTTCCTAGGCGCGGATCCACATTGCGGTAATCCGCGACGTCATAGCCACCATCGGCCAGCGGTGATGGATAGAACGGGCTGAGCCATACCGCATCTAGGCTGAGTGACTTTAGGTATTCGGCTTTCGAAGTAATTCCGTTGATATCGCCTAGACCGTCGCCGTTCGAATCCTTAAAGGAGCGCGGATAGATCTGATAAATCGCAGCTTGTCGCCACCATGTGGAATCGGTCATTGTCTGGGCTCCTATCGCTGGAGCCCCCCGTCAGGATTGAACTGACGACCTTCCGCTTACAAGGCGGATGCTCTACCACTGAGCTAGGGAGGCGTTTCGGTGAAGGGCTAATTATGGCATGAGTTTTCCGTGTAAATTCCAGCCA
>TBL_comb48_EPIDRAFT_1000774_pt1 | contig 24792 bp, 15 predicted proteins | sample TroBogEpilimnion_37_FD_10681 | JGI IMG/M metagenome (IMG submission 10681) | reverse complement strand
CCCGAAGGACGTCAAATTGCATATAATAATCTTAAAAAAAGAGGCATTAACGGGATCGTTGTCATAGGTGGTGATGGTAGCTTTAAAGGGGCTCAAAAATTCAGTAATGAGTTTGATATTCCTTGTATTGGCTTACCGGGTACTATTGATAAAGATATCGCTGGTAGTGACTTTACCATTGGATTTGATACTGCAGTTAACACCGCTGTTGAAGCCATTGATAAAATTAGAGACACCGCAGATGCACATGACCGCTTATTTGTAGTAGAAGTTATGGGCCGTGATGCAGGTTATATTGCTTTACATAGTGGTATCGCAACAGGTGCTGAAAATATTTTAATTCCAGAATCTAAAACAGATATGGAAGCTTTAGTAAGTTCATTAACTGAAAAAGAAAAAAGAAAGAAATTAGTAAACTTAATCGTAGTTGCCGAAGGGGATGAATTCGGTGGTGGAAACCAAGTGGGCGATTTCTTAAAACAAAGATTACCAAATGCAGACATTCGTGTTTGTATTTTAGGACATATTCAAAGAGGTGGTGCACCAAGTTGTTTAGACCGTTTAATTGCGAGCCGTATGGGCTATCATGCAGTTGAATGTTTATTAAATGGAACACATAATGTAATGGTGGGTATAGAAGATAATAAAATGAAATACACTCCATTAGATAATGCTGTAAAAGCAAAACAAAAAATTTCGGAAGAATGGTTAAAGATTGTAAAAATCTTAGCTAGCTAATTTTAGCGACAATAAATTTAAAAATAACCCCAATAATAAAATGAGCGAGCAAAATTTAAAGCAAATACATCACAGGACTAAAATTGTAGCAACCGTTGGTCCAGCATGTGAAACTTATGATCAATTAAAAGCATTAGTAATTGCAGGCGTAAATGTATTTCGTTTAAACTTTTCTCATGGCAGCCATGAGGATAAAAAGAAAATCATTGACAATATTCGTGGAATCAATAAAGAGCTTGGTTTATCAGTTGCAATTTTAGGTGACTTGCAAGGGCCTAAATTACGTGTTGGTGAAATTGAAAATAACCGTTTAGAAGTAAAAGTGGGCGACGTACTTACCTTAACAAATGAAAAGTGCGTTGGTACGATGGAAAAAATTTATGTATCCTACCCTAACCTTGCTGGAGACGTTGTTGTGGGCAATACCATTATGATTGATGATGGTAAAATTGAAGTGAAAGTACAAAGTGTTGAAGCAAATAATGATGTTAAAGTAGTTGTAAGCCTTGGTGGTATTATCTCTTCTAAAAAAGGATTAAACTTACCTGATACTAAAATTTCTTTACCAGCATTAACTGAAAAAGATTTAATTGATGCTGAATTTATTATCAAAGAAGAATTAGACTGGGTTGCATTAAGCTTTGTTAAAAGAGTTGCAGATATTGAAATGTTAAGAGAAATCTTAAACAAACATAAGAGCAAATCTAAGATCATCGCTAAAATTGAAATGCCAGAAGCTATTACTAACCTACGCGACATTATTGTTGCAAGTGATGGTATCATGGTAGCAAGAGGTGACTTGGGAGTTGAATTACCAGTTGAGAAAATTCCTTTGATCCAAAAAGAGATTATCAAAAAATGTTTACATAGAGCTAAGCCTGTAATCGTAGCTACTCAAATGATGGAGTCTATGATTGATCGTGTTAAGCCAAACCGTTCTGAAATTACTGACGTTGCAAATGCGGTTATCGAAGGTGCAGATGCTGTAATGTTGAGTGGTGAAACTGCTACTGGTCAATTCCCAGTATTGGTTATTGAAACAATGCGTAAAATTATTTCTGAAGTAGAGCAATATGGTTACAATTATAACCGCTCTGAGGATTTAAAACCTCAACCACATTCTCCTTCATTTATCAGTGATGCACTTTGTTATAACGCATGTAAATTAGCCGAAGATGCGGATGCACAAGGTTTAGTTGGTATGACTCAAAGTGGTTACACTGCATTTATGTTGAGTAGCTTCCGTCCAAAAGCACCATTATTTATTTTCACTAAAGAAAAGAGTTTGGTGAATCAATTAAGTTTAAGCTGGGGCGCAAAAGCTTTCTATTATGACAAGGAAGAAAGTTTGGATATGATCATCACTGACCAAATTCAAATTTTAAAAGATAATAATTATGTAAAGAAAGATGATATCGTAGTAAATACAGGAAGCACACCGGTGCAATTGCATTTACCAACCAATATGATTAAGATTACTAAAGTTGACTAATTTAAAAACGCTCCAAAAAATGGAGCGTTTTTTTTGTATATTTATTATGTAATAATTACACGATTGCCATGCTAGAATCATTTGAAAAAGTATCCGTTAAAATTTACCAGAATCCAACAGAGGGTTCTAATGTACTTGCTGCACAAATTGCCAAATTAATTAAAGAGAAACAAGCTCAAAACCAACATTGTGTATTAGGTATGGCTACAGGAGCTACTCCAATTTTATTGTACAAGGAATTAGTGCGTTTACATAAGGAAGAAGGCTTGAGTTTTAAAAATGTAATCACTATTAATTTAGATGAGTACTATCCTATCCCAAGAAATGCGTATCAAAGTTATTGGAGCTTTATGCATCGTCATTTATTTGATCATGTAGATATCGATCCAAAAAATATTCATCTACCAAATTCAGAATGGAACAAAGATGAATTAAAAGAAAGTTGTATGGCTTATGAACAAACCATTGAGAAAATTGGTGGCATTGATTTACAAATTTTAGGCATTGGTAAAAATGGTCATATTGGTTTTAATGAACCAGGCTCAAGTTTCCATTCTAAAACAAGGGTTATACATTTAGATAACCAAACAAGAATGGCCAACTTATACGAGTGGCATGATATGAACAAAGTGCCAAGAACAGCCATCACTGTAGGTATTAGCAGTATCATGAAGGCAAAGAAAATTGTTTTACTAGCTTGGGGAAATAAAGCAGAGATTGTTGCAAAAGCAGTTGAAGGAGATGTTACGGAACAAATACCAGCAAGTGTTTTGCAAAATCATGATGACTGTACATTTATTATTGATGAATATGCAGCTGCTGAATTAACGCGCAATAAAGCACCATGGTTAACAGGCGCGAATGATTGGACACCACAGATGATTAAAAAAGCAGTGATTGAACTTGCATTAAAATTAGACAAGACAGTATTGAGTTTAACTGCTGATGATTATAAAGAAAACAGTTTATCTGACTTATTGGTTTTAAAAGAATCTGTTTACGATATTAATTTGCAAGTGTTTTACATGTTGCGTGATTCGATTACAGGATGGCCTGGAGGAAAACCAAATGCAGTAATCCCTGCACATCCTGAACGTAGTACGCCCCACCCTAAACGTGTAATGATTTTCTCACCACATCCCGATGATGATATCATTAGCATGGGTGGAACTTTTATGCGTTTACACGATCAAGGTCATGATGTGCATGTTGGATACCAAACTAGTGGAAACATTGCAGTGACGGATGAATTCGTTACGCGCTTTTTAGATTTCGCTGTAGGATTTGAAGAAATGTTTGGCATTGACAATAAAAAAAGTAATGAGATTTTAACGGAAGCGCGCGCGTTTTTAGGTGGTAAAAAAGCAGGTGATTTAGACACTTCAGAAATTAGAGCTATTAAAGGTTTGATTAGAAGATGTGAAGCAAAAGCTACTTGCAGATATGTTGGCATTGCAGAAAATAATTATCATTTCTTAAATCTTCCATTTTACGAAACTGGTGCCATAGATAAAAAACCAATGGGTGAAGAAGACATTCAAATCACCATGGAATTATTAAGAAAAGTAAAACCACATCAAATATATTGTGCAGGCGATTTAGCCGATCCACATGGCACACATAAGGTTTGTTTGGAAGTTATATTTGAAAGCATGCGTCGATTAAAAGCAGCTGGTGATGATTGGGTTAAGGATTGTTGGGTATGGTTATACAAAGGCGCATGGCAGGAATGGGATATTTCAGAAATTGAAATGGCTGTTCCAATGAGTCCAGACCAAGTAATGAAAAAGCGATTTGGCATATTTATACATCAGTCTCAAAAAGACAGCGTTCCTTTCCAGGGCACGGATGCTAGAGAGTTTTGGCAAAGAGCCGAAATCCGAAACGCCAATACAGCAGATTTATACGCTCGTTTAGGACTTACTAAATACGCTGCAATTGAGGCCTTTGTTAGATGGCATTACTAGTAGTTTGCTTAAAATAAAGCCCTAAAAGTCAATTATTTAGCCAATTAATTATCCATTTCCTTTGGTAAAATAGGATTTTGAGGTATATTTGCACCCCTTTCTAACCTAGTTAGAAGTTGGAATGGCCCCGTAGCTCAACTGAATAGAGTATTTGACTACGGATCAAAAGGTTTCAGGTTTGAATCCTGACGGGGTCACAAAGCCCGCACGAACAGTGCGGGCTTTTTTATTGCGAACAGGCGTCAAGAGCTTGCTCTTGAAAGACTGTGAGTAATAAAAAAGCTAAAACATCAACAGAGTTGATGTTTTTAAGGGCTTTGAGTAAGGCAACTGCGAAAAGGATGCGACCGAAGGGAGCAATCCAATGTACCAGCTTCTTGCAAAGCAACCATCCGATATGTAAAACATCCACCGTATAATTACTTCTTCTAATTAAATAATTAGAACTACCTTCATAATGTAATAACAATGTAATTACATTATGAAAGCTAAAATCATCAAAATAGGCAATTCAAAAGGTATTCGTTTACCAAATGAAATAATTAAAAAATACAATTTAGATCAGGAAGTAACCCTAGAACTAAATGAGGATAGTATTGTCCTAAAACCTGTTGAAGTAGATCCAAGGGCTGGATGGGAAGAAATATATAAGAAAATGGATCATACCCTTTCACAAGATGATAAAGAATGGATGGAATTCGGAAATGAATTTGATTTGGAGGACTGGACATGGTAGTATTAAAAAAAGAAGTCTGGATGACAATACTAGAGCCAACAATGGGTAGTGAGATTAATAAAACTAGACCATGTATAATCGTATCCCCAGATGTATCAAACAAGAATAAACAAAGTGTGGTAATTATCCCACTAACTTCTAAATTGAAAGATTATCCTTCAAGAGTAAATTGTACATTTCAAAATAAGCAAGGTCAAATTGTAATTGATCAAATTAGGGCTGTAGATAAAATACGTTTAGTAAAGAAGCTTGGAAATATTGATGAAGCCACAAGTAAAAAGGTATACGAAATGATCAAAATCTACTTCAAATAACCTTAAACAAAATATACATTAAATCCATTTCTTACGTATTTTCATATATAATCTATGAACCTGCGCAGACTACTTTTATCACTCATTCTACTGATAAATATTGGTATATCCAATGCGCAAACGCCTACCCTATACCAAGGGGTGGTTATGAATGGATTTACCCATGAACCGATCCCTTATGCGTCCCTAAAATGGAAAATTGCTAAAACCGGAGTCATCTGTGATAGTCTTGGAAATTATACAATTGCAAAATCAACAAACCCTAAGGATTCAATCATTGTTCGCTATGTTGGATTTGAACCAAGCAGGTTTGCTATAAAAGATATAGAGCATTTAAATTTTAAATTGACACTCGAAAATTTAAGCACAAACGAAGGGGTAACTGTAAAATCAAAATTCAATAAAGGAGATAGATGGTGGAAGCAGGTTGTTAAAAATAAAATTAACAACAACCCCTATAATTACGATAAATACAGTTGTGAGCTTTACAATAAATTAGAATTGGATTTAAATAATGTCAACAGAAATAGCTTTAGCAATATCACTTTCTTAAAACCTTTTTCTTTTATTCTAGATAATATTGATAGCGTATCTGACGAAAAGCCTTTTTTACCTTTTTTAATGACGGAGTCCTTATCTGATTATTACTATTCTAAAAGCCCCAATAAAACCAGAGAGATTATAAAAGCTGCGCAGTCACATGGTATTAAGAGCGAGCAAATCATGCAAATAGTTGGTGGCATTAATCAAAATATAAATATCTACGATAACTACATGAAAATATTGGGCAAAGAATTTATAAGCCCAATTAGTGATTTTGGAGATAAATTTTATAAATATCGTGGAGCCGATACACAATATATTAAAGGGCACAAAGTGTTTCACTTATTATTTACACCATTAAATGAGGGTGAAAATACTTTTATAGGTGATGCCTGGATTGATGCAAGCTCATATGCAATTCACAAGATTAATTTAAATATTTCAAAGACAGCTGACGTCAACTTTGTAAACAGATTAAATATTAATCAAGAGTTTGAAAAGCTTCCTTCTGGCAAACTAATATTTTCAAAAGATAAAATCACCGCCGACTTCTCTCCTTTTCCAAAAGATAAATTAACCTTAATTGTTAGAAAAAGTAATTCTTATCAAAAATTCAATTTTGATGAGAAACTAATTAATCAAGAAATAGAGAAAAATAAAAAGAATAATGTCACTATTTATTTAGATGAATCTAATATCCAAGACAATAACTTTTGGGTATCAAAAAGACATGAAAGTTTAAATAAGAATGAGCGTAACATTCTAACCATGATTGACACTTTAAAATCAATCCCCATTTTTAAGGACTATGTTAGGAATGCTGAGTTTTTAATTGACGGGCATCGTAAATTTGGTCCAATTGAAATTGGTCCATGGTTTAAATGGATTAGTGGGAATCAATTAGAAAAAACAAGACTTAGATTTGACCTTGGTACCACTGAACAGTTTAGTAAAAATTGGAGGGTGTATGGGTATTTGGCTTACGGTGTTAAAGATGATAAATTTAAAGAGAATCTTGGGGTAGTTTATAGATTCAAAAAAGTAAAAGGATTAAGTACAGAACTTTCTTATTTAAATGACTTAGATAACGGAAGAGTTCGTTTTAGTGAAGAAGATATTACTACTGACAATATTTTTTCACAAACATTTAGAAGACCAGGTATCCCTCAAAAATTTCTTGGGATTCAAGAGTATAAATTTAGCGTAAATAAAGATTGGGAATCAGGATTGAGTAATAATTTAGTAGTTACTAGGACTGAATATGAACCCTACACTCCTCTTCCCAATAAAGATCAATTTACCAATGGTAAAATAATTAATGCAAATATTTTATATCGATTTAGATATGCACCCGGTGAGCGAAAAATTGAAACAAACAGAAGAAAAATTAGATTCAAAGGGAATAAACCAATCTATGAATTGAATGTTAGCCAAGCAGTAAATGGTTTGGTAGGCAGTAACTATAATTACAAAAAAATAAACGCTTCTATAAGTCAAAGAGTTAGAGTTCCTAATTTTGGATCCATCAGTTACAATGTGTACGGAGGAAAAATATATGGTGATAGTTTACCTTTTATGTTACTAGAACTTCACCCTGGAAATGAGGTATTTGTTTATAACAATAATGCATTCAACTTAATGAATCGTTTTGAATATTATAGTGATACATACGCTGGATTTCAATTTGAACACAATATTGAAAAGAAATTAATTAACCTTATTCCCTTATTAAGAAAAACAAAAATCAGACAGTTTTGGAATATCAAAGGTGTTTGGGGAAATATGAATAGTGCTAATAGAGCATTTAATAAAACCGAACTTGGTGTTTATCAACTTAGAACTTTACGCGATCACACTTATTTAGAATACGGAACAGGATTTGATAATATATTTAAATTCTTTAGGATTGATTTTGTTTGGAGACAGGCACCACCTTATCCAGCAAATTTCTCACCATCCAGAATGCAACCTGCACAAAACTTTGGTGTATTTGGAAGTTTAAGATTACAGTTTTAGGAAAAATATAATTATTACTAATATTAATAAAGCCTTAATATTAGCTTATTAAATACTTAAATTCTATTTATTGTTGTAAAATAATGTTATTAAATAATAGCAATTAACATATTACATGAATGTTAATTTAATTTTGGAAAATTAAATTAATTTCAAGTGAATAAACCTTTACTATTACTTACATTTTCAATTCTACTATTTAGTATTGCTTGTAAAAAAACTGACACTAGCCCAAGTACATCAACAAGCACTTCATCCACATCTACTACAACCTCAACAGATTCATTACTAGGGACGCAATTAATAAACATTTATGAGGTTGACACATTAATAACATCAAGTAATGGAGACACTATTAGCAAGAGAAGTTTTACTTATGATGTTAACAATAGAATTATTGCTGATTCTATAATCAATTATAATTCATTCCCTACAATTAGTGCGATAGACATCAAAAATTATTTTTATAATAATTATGATACCATAGTAAATAAGCGAATTCATAAATCAATCACCTTTACTGGATTAAATTCCAGTGAAATTGATGACACAACATTTTACACATTTTCTGGCGGTTTAATTACTAAAGACTCCATAACTTCTAGTGATCCAACAATGGGAATTACAACTAATGATTTCACATATGGTACTAATTCTATAATTATCAACCAACAAAACTGGAAGAAAATTCCTAGCATAAATTACACTCAAAATATTCAAAATATTTCGATTGTGAATGACTATAACACTTCATTTCAAATTGATAGCATCACAACAAAAATCAATAATCTATCCCCTTCTCAAAATATAATTACTGTAAGTACTAATTACAATAGTTACAAAAATCCATTTTTAGGTATTTATAAAAATTCACAAATCAATTTTTTCAATAGTATTCAAAATCAATATGGAATTGGAAATTTAATAAATTCAGAATATGCACCAAATAACCAAATAACACAACAAACTATTGTAAATAACAATACAAACGCTACCAATTATATTTTCTATTATTACGAATTAAGAAAAGACGGATTACCCAATATTGTTTTCGTTAACAACTATAGCATCAATGGCAATAAATTTACAAAACTTATTTTTACTTATAAATAAAATCAATAGGTTAAAGGACCTTTAATCTATTGATTTTCAAATATTTATTTCAATTAATTGGCTTATCAATTAATAAACGTTTATTAAGATTATGTAAATAGAGATAAATCTAGTGTGTATAAGAAAAAGAATTCCTAAATTTAAGTAAGCTTATAGTAGCTCCCCAAATATCATTGCTTACTTATGTTTACGTTAACTGAAATAGTTAAGGACGGAATTTTAGAAGTTAGTTTTACTTTTAATGATTGCGAAAGTAAAATATATACCATCACTAATGCGGTGGGTGTTGATATCATGCAAGGTAAAATCACGGGTAATACCCAAAGAACCTGCTTATATGTGGGTGATTGCAAAAAGGGGAAATATACTTTCTCCCTTGGGGACACCAATTCACAAGAGTTTACTATTCAATAAGTTAATTTCAGTATTTTTGATGAAATTCATTTTCATTGAAAATATTGATACTATCACTTGGCAAATCTCATGATGCTTATATTAAAGAAGGCGTCGAACTATTTACAAAACGTATTGGTCATTATTACCCAATTGATTGGCAATTAATCGTTCCCAGTAAATTAACTGAACCAAGCCAAATTAAAAAAGCCGAAGCCGTTAGTATATTAAAAGCTTTAGCCGCGACCGATGTATTGGTTTTATTAGATGAAAAAGGCAAAATGCTAAGCTCTCCAGGTTTAGCCAATTTGATTCAACAAAAAGCAAACCAAAGTGCTCAACGTATTGTGTTCTTAATTGGAGGCGCTTATGGAGTGGATGATGAAATTAAAAGCAGGGCTAATTTTACATGGAGTATTTCAGAACTTGTATTTCCCCATATGTTGGTAAGATTAATATTAGCAGAACAGATTTATCGTGCATGTAGTATCTTGGCCAATGAAAAGTATCATCACGAATAAACTAATTCAACCTCATGTCAATTACCCTAATTATCATCATAGTTACCGTTGTTATATCATTCCTTGCAATGAATAATAATGCCTTAATGGATAAATTAATATTTCATCCATATTCTATAGCTCATGATCCTGCGCAATGGTATCGTGCAGTTACATGTGGTTTTATACATGCCGATTTTATGCATTTGGCATTTAATATGTTCTCTTTTTATATGTTTGGCGATATGGTTGAAAAATATTTTGAACTCATTTTTGGACAGTCTGGAAGTTTCTTTTATTTACTATTGTATTTTTCATCTTTAGCAGTTTGTATCATTCCAACTTATTTTAAAAATCAAAAGAAATACAATTATTATAGTCTTGGTGCTTCAGGTGCAGTGTCTGCGATTGTATTTGTAGGTATCTTTTTACAACCTACCATGCAAATTGGATTTTTTATTGTTCCACCAATTATACCTGGTTTTTTATTCGGCCCAATGTATTTAGCACTCACAGTATATTTATCCAAAAAAGGGCCTGGCTCCATTAATCATAGCGCTCACTTATGGGGTGCCATTTATGGATTGGTATTTTTAATTGTAGCTGCAAAAATTGGAGGCATACAGGAACAAAATGATGTTTTAGGATCATTTATATTCCAAGTAAAATCATATTTGGGTAATAAATTACCTTAACAAAATAAAGGAGCCCGTTTTTTTAATGGGTAAATCCTTATAGGTAATGCAGTCAATAAAATAAGTATAGGCGTCCATCTCTTGGTCGTATCCATTTACTTTCCCATCCCATCCTTTGGTAATATCACTGGTCTGGAAAACGATTCTTCCATATCGATTAAAAATGATAAAACGATTTAGCGTTTTCACACCTGCTCCGTATTCAATCTTTAAAATATCATTTAAGTTATCATGATTAGGGGTAAAAGCCTTGGGTACGGATAATACCACATCAGTGGAAACATCCAAATGATAAAGATCAAAAATTTTACATCCTGTAGTAGGGTCCATTCTTAATAATACATAATCTATATCATTGCTTCCCCTAAATGTGGGGTTCATCATATTTGGGTTACTTAAATACCTGGCAGGTGTCCAAGTATAATTTACATATCCGGAATCTATTTTTTTAGGATTTAAAACAGTGTCTTGATCTGCCAATACAAATAAAGTGAATTTTGAAGAATCAGGAGGACTACCAATATGAATCGTATCGCCTATAACAGCATACTCATATTTTGGACAATAATCATTGGTCACTTTTAATTTGACAACATAATTTCCAATTTTGTTGTAAGTATGTGAAATAGGTTGCGCTTTATTAAAATAGCTACTATCCCCAAAATCCCAGTTATAATATATTTTAAATTTTTCTGCTGCATTGGTGTTGATTATTAAATCACCGTTTACGCAGGAATTGGTATTGTAATTGATATTGATTTTTGGAATAGTGAATTCAATAATTTTAAAAGAGGTGGTTGGTAAAGAATTACATTTCCCATCATTGACCACTAAACTATAATTTCCAGCATTACCAATCCTGATGGAATCGATATTTGAAATTCCCAATAAACTATTATTATTATACCATTTTAAAGTAGAAGCCCCTGCCCCTTTTAAAGTGACTGAGTCTCCATTGCATATCACCGTATCTTTTACAAACATACTTGCAATAGGCAACGCAGGTAAATTTAAGTTTAACAAATTAGGATAACTATAAATACATTTTTTAATATCCGTCACTAATAAATTAATATTTGCAGCACCCTGACTTAGCCCATACACAACACTATCCTTGATACGAATACTAGCACTATCTGAATTTAAATTGACAACAAATGGAGATAGCCCTCCTACAATATTATTTCGAATTATTAAAGAGTCATTGATACAAACAAAATTTTGAATTGCATTTAAACTTGCACTCGTTGGTGGTGGTACAATTTGAATATTGGTTAATGAATCATCATAACAAGTACCTCCAGAATAAGCTTGTACTTTTACAGTATAATTAAAATTATTAGTACTTACGGCATTTGCATATTTGTGATTGTATAAATTACCAATCTTACTATCTGTGATAAGGGTATCTTTTCCATCTCCCCAAAAAACGTGCAACACTCCTACTTTTCCTGGATACACCCATGAACTATCTTTGATAACTACCTCTTGATTACTACACAATGCTGTATCTTTTAAAACTTTGAATACGGCATTCGGGTTAGACCCATTAATGGTAAAAGCTTGAGTCAATGAATCAATACAACCATCACTAGTAGTTACTTTTAACAATACTGTATAATCCCCTTCCTTATTATACAAAACAGCAGGATTCTTGCTTGTAATTTGTGCATTGGAATAAGTTGGCGCAGGAGTTACTGGACTTATACCTGCATTAAAATTCCAATTATAAGTAAAGGTAGTAGGGCTTGATTTATAAGTACTCGTATCCTTGAAGGTGGCCAATCCTCCATCTAAACATACATTAGGAATGGTAAACCCAACCATTGGCAAAGGATTGATTGTAATGATTTTTGAAATCGTATCACTCTTACAACCCAAACTAGAGACAACTGATAATTTAACCGTGTCTTTACCCCAATTGGAATATACCTGACTAAATGGAGCATTGTTATTTAAATTGAGCTTTGTTCCATTACCCATATCCCAATTCCAGTTGGTGACTACATCTAAGTCTGATGTGGATGCATCTGTAAATAAAGTGCTATTTTTTTCACAATGAATAGATGAAAAGGTAAAATTAGCTTTGGGCAACTTACTTACCCGAATAGTATCCTGCACTATATTTTGAGTGGTATCCAAAGTACATGCATTACTATCAATGATATTTCTAATTTTATAAATCGTAAATATTGTGGGGTTTACTGGAAAACTACTACTTGTATTGTTCAAATTTTTTACCGTATCCGTTTTTACTCCATTTGTATACACTACATTCCATGGAGACTTCCCTGTCAAATTAAAATTGATTAATTTACTCGAACCTAAACATACCGTATCCAAAGATTTTACCAATTGTATAGTTGGCAATGGATTCACTGTTATATGAATACTGTCCACCGAAGTTCCACAACCAGGGATAGTGGCTTGAACATAATAGTATCCAGAATCCGTAGTTTTTGATTTAGGGATAACAGGATTGTAAATAGTACTAGTAAAATTATTAGGTCCAGACCAACTATAAATTACATTGTTTAATAATCGAGCAGCTAATTGTATATCGGAACCTATACATGATTTTGTGATTAAATTCGGCGCCATTGCTACCTTACTATAGTTGGAGAAATAACCTAAGCGCGCACCAGACGAGGAACCTCCATTTAAAAAACCTAAGTGAAATAATCCCGTACTATTGCTTACAGAAGTAGCTACACCATTGGGTACTAATCCATTTAAATTAGGAAGGTTTGCTGTATTGATTCTTGCAGCTTTCCAACCCGTGGCTCCGGGTACATCAAAAAATAAATTTGAAGTAATAATTCCTGCTACTCCATTTAATGTAAAATTATCGACATCATCTGCTTTGCAAATTAAATTCAAAGAAAATGTTTCATTGGTTGATCTTACAAAACTTACCGTACTTGACCCTGTACATTTGATACTAGGCAATGAAGTTTCCGTTACTTCGGTTCCAACTCCTGTAAATTGCAAAACATAACTTGGATTACTAGTTGTAATGTAAACGCTATTATCGGTCAGTAAACCTTTATAGGATTGCCCTTTATTAATAGTCGCTACTGGGATGGTTGATCCATTTAAATAAATATTCGTACCATCCACTGTTGCCCAAATAAAATAAAAATCGGTATTGGTAAAAGATGGTGGGCTAAATAAACCTCTCACTACAATAAATTCGGAACCTGTATTAAAAACAGGTACAATTTGATCTCCAGCCAAATCCAAACTACCTCCCACATATATCGAGTCATCATAAATCGTAACGCAAATAGGTTTATTGGATTTTATTTCGGAGCCTCCTAAGTGCAATGCAGCAGAAGCACTTCCTCCAATCACTGCATAGGTTTGACCTTTATTTAATACAATGGTAAATGTACCTGCGTCATGTCCATTTCCATCGGGATGGGTAAGTGTAATATCAATTGAGGTATTATTTTCAGTTGCGACAATTACAAAACCATTATTGGCATTGGGCGTAATACCGGTTCTATTATCATACTGGGTTTGGGTTGGAATGATAAAATCAATCCCTTTGGCAGTATTCCCTTTTAATGGAAAAATCTCAGGATTCAATTGCCTACCCACTTCATAATAAGCCGAAATATTGGCAGTGGATGTAATGAGTAATCCATAGTTTAAAGCGGTAGCACTTGGCTTAGCTTCAATGGAATTAATATAAGCAGTTAGATCTTGGGTAATCGTTGAATTGGCTGTAAGGTTAATCACAATGGGAACGAATGCTGCATTGGCAGGCTCGGAAATTGTTACCACTGCAGGAAGTTCGTAACTCGTAATTCTAAATACAATGGGCGTATTTTCATGCCCCGGAGTAATAGCGGGGGCACCAAACCAAAACTCAGTATCCGTTTGCCCAAAGCTACAGATTGAAATTATCAATCCTACACTAATATGGAATACTTTAAGCTTCAATTAATTGAATATACTTTTCAAATTTTTTGAAATGTTTCTTCCTAAATAAGTAGATAAATTAAACTCAATCGTTTGGGGGTGTAAATTAGACATGGTCAAACTATTTTGATAAATATCATAAGTAAGCCCAATTTTATATTTATTGTACAACAATCCAACATAAGGCACAATCGCATCCTTAGTTCTGTAGAAACATCCAAGATAAAATTTATTTTGTTGTTCATCCATTACATTAATTGGCATGCCAATGGCACCACCTACATATATAAATTCTGCTTCCAATCTATTTTGATAATCAGCATGAATGACATAGGTATTATCTTCCATCAATCGATGCTCATAATTTAAAGTAGTAATCATTTGAAAAGATTGATTCACGTTACCATAGTTAAGCGCATTGGCACTTCGGTTAATATAAAATGTACTCGCTCCTGTTTGTAAAAAAACATCCGGAGAAACAAAGGAATACATGATGCCTCCATTGGTCGAAAACTTAGTAGGGAAATTTCCAATGGTCTCTAAACTTGTTGTATTAAATAAACGGCCCGAATTATATTGGTCACCAAACGTAAGTGCATTTCGATCAATGTTCCTACTGATATAAGTGGAGCTGATACCAATTGAGAAAAAGCTGGTTCGATCCTTATTTAAAAAAACTCTATTGGCAAGGCTTAATGTAATTTCATTGGTTTGCAAGATACCATTGAGTACTTGTTCGGAAACACCTTGTAATCCTAAGCCAAAATTATTGTACCCCTCGTTCTCTTCATTTTTGAATAAAGCAAAATCTACCCCAACACCAATCGTTTTAAAAGGATCTCCTACGCCTGAAAATTGATTTCTGTAAAATGTTTGAAATTGATTATTGGTCCCAAATCCTACCGTTGCTGGATTAAAAAAATTAGTGGCTACAAATGGTTGTGACATAAATGGAGTTTGCGTATGCCCATTCATCACCCCCATAAAGGATATAAAAAATATCAATATTTTGTAGCAATGTTTCATTTATCTTAATAATATAACCGAACCTGTTTTGGTGACATGTTCGTCTTTAAAAGTGACATAATCCAACAAATAAGTATACGCATCCATATCCTGTTCTCTTCCGTTTAATTTACCATCCCAAGTACCATTAACGCTAGAAGTTTCAAATACTAGCTTACCCCACCTGTTGAATAGTTTAAAATAATTAAAAGTTTTCAAACCAGCACCATATTCCAACTTTAATACATCATTTAACCCATCATTATTAGGAGTGAATGCTTTTGGCACAGATAATACCACATCATTGGATACAATAATATGGTAAGTATCTTCAATTTGACAATGACTTAAAGTATCCGTTCTGGTTAAAATATAATCAATTGATTTTTCCCCATTAAATACAGGACTTTTATTGAAAATGGTTGAAAGATAAGTACCAGGCGACCATGTATATTGGGTATATCCTGAATCTACTTTTATGTTGGTTAGTAATGTATCGATTCCCGAAAGCACAAACATGGTATATTGTCCTCCAGTTAATGGATTTACAACTAATATAGAATCCCCCTTTAATACTGTATCAAATTTTGGGCAGAAATCATTTGAATAAGAAAAACTAATTTGATACTTTCCATTCTTATTATAAATATGGGTTTGTGGATTAAAATTTGTTGAGCTAGTGCTATCACCAAAATTCCAAATATAATGCGCCCAGGATGCATAATTTGTATTGGTGTTAATTGTTACTGGTGTATTAATACAAACGTAACTGGTATTTTTTAATACAAAATTCGGCACTTTATATTGATAAATTCTTATTGAATCTGATAATAGAGAATTACAATAACCATCATTTACTTGCAATTGATAATATCCTGGCGTATTGACAAAAATGCTATCAATAGTAGTAGTCGATTTTAATTGTTTATTTAAAAACCAATTAAAAGTATTACTTCCAGCTCCTTTTAATACCAATGAATCATTATTGCAAATATTAGTGTCAATTGCTTGTAAAATTGCAACTGGAATAGACCTAATATCCAATTGTTTTAAATTATCATAATTATAAACACATTGTTTAGCGTCTTTAACAATCACGGAAACAGCAACGTTCCCCTGACTAATCCCATTTAAAATATTGCCATTAAAATTAGCAGCTGTATTATTAGTAACCCATTGATAACTATAAGGTGGAGTGCCACCGGTAATATTTGTAATAAATGAAACAGAATCTGCAATACATAAAAAATCTTTAGAGGAACTGATGCCAAATGATTGAGGAGGTGCAACAATCGAAATACTATCCTGTGTATTATCATAGCAAGTAATACCAGAATACGCAACTAATTTGATATAATCTCCAACTTTATTGGGGAATTGATAATTTTTATAAGTATGGCTATAAGACTTATTAGCAGCAGGATTTTCATCCATGGTAGAATCTAAAGGGTTGTCTTTATAATCCCAATAAATAATAACTTTACCAATGGTGCCAATATCTACAGTTGATAAATTATTCAATACTACATCCTTATTAACGCATAATGCAGTGGAATCGGAAATGGTAAATTTTGATTTGGGGAAAGATCCATTTACGGTGAAATTTTCTGTTGTATCTGAAATACAACCATTAATACTAGTTACTTTTTCATACACATGATAAGTACCAGGACTCAAATATCGATGCTTGGGAACTGCTACGGTGTCTGTATTTGAAACGCTAGTATTATTGGCATCATCAAAATTCCACAAATATTTAAAATGATTAGTTTTATCAGCAATGCTACTGGTATCCTTAAACTCGGCAAAAGCATCATTCAAACAAATTTCAGGTAAGGTAAATCCTACAATAGGCTTTGGATTAACCTGGATTGATTTGATTTGTTGAGCGATACAACCATTTGCAGTTTCAACGGATAATTGTATCGTATATTTTTTGGATGAATCATAAACATGATTTACTGCAGCATTAGTTGTTAATGTATCCACCAAGCTACTATCCCCATAATTCCATATCCACTTAGCAAGCTGTGTACCTACTCTTGCAAAAGAGCTATCCGTAAATTGAATACTTCCCCCAATACATTTGATATTTTGAATATTGAAATTGACCTTGGGTACACTATCAATGGTATAACTTGAACTAAGTGTATCACTCAAACATCCAATATCTGTAATTACAAAATAATTTACCGGAATGGTTCCCACTACATTGGCCTTAGTGGCATAATTTTTTGCATTTATATATGCGCCATTACCCAACTTCCAATTGAATGCAATTAATTTTCGATCATCTGGGCCAACTAGTGTATTATCATTAAAGTATAAAGAATCCCCCAAACAGTTGGTGATATTAAGTGTATAGTCTGCTTTGGGTGGACTATACACCACCAAATCAAAGTCAATGGATTGTTCACCACTACATCCATCTCCTGTTGGATTAAATACCTTTAATTGAATATTGTAATTGCCAACACTATCGTAGCTTAGATATTGATTCAATGAATACCTATAAATATTTCGTCCATTTACAATATAAGTGGAATCATATTTTGGTGCATAGTCCGTGGGTATATTTTGATAATTAGGAATATTCCAAGCCAGTGATAGCGGTTGATAAGGAAGTGTAATTGAAACTTTAAAGGGGGTACCTCTACATGTTGCAGGAAGCCTAACTGTTCCAAACTCGTTATTCACCGTTAACTTTTGATATAAATCCACCACGTTTGTACCTGCATTATATCCATAGGATTCTACATTTCCATATCCATAAGCAATGGCATTGAATCCCGAATCTGCAACAATAGTATGAGCACCTGCTTTTAATGCAACTTGATAATATACAAAACTTGTATCTCCTGGATGCGTGATTGGATTTTTAGGTGCGAGTCCATCAACCAATAAGCTAGAAACTCCACCTTTGGGAATTACAATATTTACAAAATGTAAACTGTCAACAATTTTAGCAAATGGCGTCGAGTTAATCGTAACCTTATTAATGGTTTGTTCAACTGGTGATAAATAAATCATTTCAGGATCCCCATTCCCATGATTATTTACATTTCCGTAACTTCCTGTAGTTGTTATATACTGAGCTACCATGATTGGCAAATCGGCTTCAATTGAATTGGCACCATTCGATTGAAATTCATAATAAAAATTATTATTCAAACTACTCTTGGCCAAAAGTTGACCATTTAATTTTACATTAGCACTTGAATCACTTACCGCTACCCTAAATATATTGTTAGGCATTTGTGCCGTAGGTACCGTTAAATATTTTTTGCCCCATGCATTGGCAGGCAAAGCTTGTTGAATGTAGTTATCAGCAGTTTTGGAATTATTATCGAAAATGCTGATTTTTCCGGAACCAGAAAAAACTGCAATTCTCTTACAAGTACTTGTTGCTGTTGCAACTGATCTTATTAAGGTACCTGTCAAATCCTCTCCTGTGGACGAACTTGTCGTGGAACTTAATACTTTACCAAATACATTATAAATTTCTCCTTTATTCAATGCAACTTTTATGGTATCTCCTGCTTTATATCCACCTTGGGTATTTGCACTTAATATAATTTCAACATTCGTAGAATCTTCTGTTGCAATAACATAAGCATAGCAATAAGAAAATGGACTATTTGAAATTTGTTTGTAATTGATTGAATAATAAGAACGCCCTAATGTATTAGTGGGAAATAATAAGGTCGCTCCTGAAATACTACCATCATAAATATGTGCATAGGCAATAATGGCAAAATCAGAACTAATATGAATTCCTTTATCTGATTTTCCTTCGGCAGTTATTCTAGCATCTGTTGTGCCCGTTTTTGGCATTGGATCCGAAATGGTCACCGTATTTGCTATTACTTTGTAGGTCTTCAAAAATCCCACAGCGGGAATTTCAACTGTAACATTCGCATCATGATCAGATGTAAAATATAAAACTAGATTTTGTGAACCTCCATTAGGATTCGGATCACCAGTTGCATTATACATGGAAACGTGGCTTCCATACGCCACCCAAAAATCTTTTCCTTTATTGGAAAAATCCTGCGACCAAACCATGCTAGTAGTCAATACAGCAATGAGTATTAATATTAACTTATTGAATGTAAATGGACGCATTAAAATATTAAAATATATTTCTATATGAACGCCAATGTAGGCTTATAAAAATATCGAATTAAAATTGAAATTCCCCGTTTTAGCGGGCTTCTTCCCAGGTAATTTTTAGGACTTTAATGGTAGATGGGCTTATTTTGAATCTGTCATCGATTCTTTTACCTACCACCCAGCAAATTCTATTGGAAACTGAAATCACAGTAATCCTCTCTTTCAACTTAGGGCTTAGTTTAAGACTGCCTAAAAACGAGTTCAGTTTTTTCTTTTTACTCAAACCCAATGGATAAAAATAATCCGTGGATTCCCAGCTACGATATAGTATTGGCCACTCAATTTTAGCGGCATCTAAATACGCAAATTGAGTATCCTTTTCAATTACTAAATCTTCATTGTTATTTAGTAATTCAAATTTCAATGCCCCGAATTTTAAATTTACTATTTCATTATCGGATATAACAGTTTCTGAAATGGTGAGATATTCTTTATCATGCGTATTGCTTACTATTTGAATATACCCTTCCCAATTAATAAATTTATGCGTGGAGGATGCAATGAAAGCACCTTTGTTTGCTTCTACTATTTTATAAACTTCTTCAATTTGCTGTGGCTTAAATCCGTATTGTTTAATCAAACCCCAGGTATAAGTAGCATTGCCTTTTACCTTTTGCCAATATGCAATGGGGATGGATGAAATTCCTTTTTTGTATTGGAAACCTTTTTTCCAAAAAGCTTCCACCGTTTGAAGCACAATTTCTTCTGCTTCTTTTAATCTCTGGGATGTAGACAAAATATTTTCCTGCACCATTGGATAAATAGTAGCCACCAGCGGTAGTAATTGATTGCGAATTAAATTCCTAGTATAATCATTCTTTTCATTACTACTATCCTCAACAAAGGAAAGACCATTTGTAGCAGCATAGGCTTTTATTTCATCCTTTGTAAAAATAAGTAAGGGCCTTGCAATATTTAAGACATCATTTCTTCGCGCGGGTATACCTGTTAGACCATGAATACCTGTGCCTCTAAACAATTGCATTAATACGGTCTCTACCTGATCGTCCGCATGATGTGCAGTTAATAATACAACTTGCGCTTGTTTATTTTTTGAAATGCTGTCGGTTAATGCACCAAACCAAGCATACCTAATTTCACGTGCAGCTTGCTGAATACCCATTTTATAGGTCTCTGCATATTTTGCAGTTTCGCAGGCATGAACTTCAATAGGTATTGTTAATTGAACAGCAAAGTCACGTACAAAATTTTCATCTCGCACACTCTCCGCTCCTCTTAATTGAAAATTGACATGTGCAATAGTGCATGACGCTTTTAATGCATGCAATAAATGCGTAAGCACCACACTGTCCACTCCACCACTTACTGCTACAACAAAATGTGTTTTATGCAAATTAATATCCGGAAACTGTTTATCCCAATTGGCTTTAAATGTTTCTAGATTTAACATAGTTTCCTTTTTGATATTACTCTTTTAAAGTAAATCTATTTTTTTTGTTCCTTTGCCCAAGCATCTTTCAAGCCTACCGTACGATTAAAAATCAATTTATCCTTGGTGCTTTTTGTATCCTGATAGAAATATCCTTTTCTTAAAAACTGAAAACGAACATCTAATGGATCCATTGCCAATGCAGGCTCAGCATAAGCATTCACAATATTTAAGGAAGCTGGATTGATATAATCTTTAAAATCACCGTCGGCACTTGACAAATCTTCTACATTAAATAAACGATCATACTCATTTAATAATACAGGCACGGCATGTTTTGCACTTACCCAATGTAAGGTCCCTTTAACATGAATGCCACTTGTATCTTGTCCAGATTTACTTTGAGGATTGTAAGAAGCATAAACAGTTGTAATATTCCCCGCTGCATCTTTTTCAAAACTTTCGCAGGTAACAATGTATGCACTCTTTAACCTTACTGACAAACCTGGCCCTAATCTAAAATATTTTTTAGTTGGCTCTTCCATAAAGTCCTCATGCTCTATCCAAAGTTCATTGCTAAATGGCACTTCACGTGTTCCTCCATTTGGATCCTCTGGATTATTTTCGGAATGTAAAATTTCTTCTCCTTTATCAAAATTCGAAATCACTAATTTAATTGGGTTCGTCACCACCATGCGACGCATAGCCACTTTATTCAAATGCTCTCTTACACAAAATTCCAACAAACTAAAATCAATAATATTCTCTCTTTTAGCAATACCAATTCTTTCACAAAAATCTCTAATACTCTCTGGCGTATATCCTCTACGACGCATACCACTAATGGTTGGCATACGAGGATCATCCCAACTTTCAACAAATCCTTCCTCTACCAATTGCAATAATTTACGCTTACTCATCACCGTATAGGTCATGTTTAAACGCGCAAACTCATATTGATGTGAAGGATAAATTCCTAATTGTTCAATACACCAATCATACAATGCACGATGTGGAATAAATTCCAAAGTACAAATAGAGTGTGTAATATTTTCAATCGAATCACTTTGACCGTGTGCAAAATCATACATTGGATAAATGCACCAAGCATCCCCTGTACGATGATGATGCGCGCGCTTTATACGATACAATAAAGGATCACGCATATGCATATTAGGACTCGCTAAATCTATTTTTGCTCTCAACACTTTTTCTCCATCTGCATATTTGCCTGCTTTCATACCTGCAAATAATTCCAAATTTTCTTCAACGCTTCTATTTCTAAATGCATTTCCTGTACCAGGCACTGTTGGTGTTCCTTTTTGTTGCGCAATTTCTTCGGCAGTACTATCATCAACATAGGCCAAACCTTTCTCAATTAATTGAACGGCAAATGCATACAATTGATCAAAATAATCAGATGCATAACATTCTTTTGCCCATTCAAATCCCAGCCACTTTACATCCTCTTTAATACTATCTACATATTCAATATCTTCTTTGGCTGGATTGGTATCATCAAAACGTAAATTGGTTTTTCCACCAAAGTTTTTTGCTAAACCAAAATTCAAACAAATGCTTTTTGCATGCCCAATATGTAAATAACCATTTGGCTCTGGAGGGAACCTGGTTAAGATAGACGCGTACTTTCCTGAGGCAAGATCCTCGGAAATAATTTCTTCAATAAAATTCAGACTTTTTTCTTCACTCATAATGGTAGTAACTATTGGGTAAAGGTACAAAAACCTACCCCAAAAAACTAACTTCTTAAACCGTATAGTTTGCGAACTTCTAAAACAAATTGTTCAATTTGTTGATCCTCCCCTTTTGGATCATATTGTTGCTTTAAGCTACTACTAAATAAATAGGCAACGGTTTGCCAAAATCCAGCATTAAAACCACCCTTATATTCTTTAATTAAATCATAACAGTTATTTCCTGTCTCTCTCTTAATTAATTTCATAAGGACCTTACCCTGATATATAGAAAGATTGGTGACTTTATCTCCAAAATCACGCTTTAAATCTTTTTCTCTTAGCTTAATAATTTCCTTTCTCTTCTTTTCATCAGTAACATTTCTTAATTGGCTATTTACATCATTAATAACCATACTAGCCCTTAATGCATATGGATAAGTTACATAAACCGCATTTCGAAGCCTGGTCCACTCCTGCCATTGTTTTTTAGCCTGAGCAGTCATGATTGATTTTACTTCCACAGTTGGTAACCAAGCACTTGGAATAGTATCTCCCTCTGGTGTAATAAAAGCCTCTACACGCAGGGTGTCATATGCTCCTTTTTGTGCAGTTAATTTATTGGAATAAACTGCAAGCAATAATAATGGCAATATGTACTTAACTATTTTTATCATTTTTAATAGCCTTGGCTATGAATTGATACCCTAATTTATAAAAAGTAACCTTTTACAAATAAAAATTACGGTAAAATTATCTTGACTTTAACGCTTTAACCCTTGCCCAAGTGCTTACCATAAAACCAAAAGTCATCACTATAACTCCAATCCACAACACATTGATAAAAGGAAACTCATACACTTTTAAAGTAATCAAATTAGAAAGTGAGGAAGACTCTTTCATTCCAATTTGTAAAATGCCTTTGGTCTGATCCACTACATTGTTAAAGTTCAAAATTAAATTTTGTGCCCTAATCGTATCTGGAATCATGGTCATATTCATTCCCTCTAATCTAATAGCAGGCTTTGCTTCATAGGCAAGACCAGTAACACTATGCACTGACATTTGTAAAACCAATTCATTCACATTAGGTGCTCTATTTGGATTAGGATTCACTAACACTTTTTCCAATTTTACATATCCATTGCTATAAAAAACAGAGTCCCCTATTTTAATTTGATGTGGCTTAAACTGAACCGTATCTTCTTTGGAATGATCCTGAAAAGAAGTTACATAAACAAAAATGTCTTTGTTCCAATAATGCTTTGAAGAAGGATTTGCTGAGAAACCTTCCATCCCTTTATTGTTTTTTAATACATCTGGATACAGATAAAAAGAGTCTTTAATTGTTTTATTAGCTCCCTTTTCAGCAAACTTTAATTCGAAGAATTTCTTACCCAAATTATCAACCGTGTCTCTTAAATAAGTCACCATGTATTTACCCATATCAGTTGGGATGGTTTCAAATAATGTGATATTTTCCATTGGGTTTCCTGCAGGGCTCTTACCATTAGGATCTTTTTGAATCACATTAATGCCAGTGGTGTTCCAGCTTAAAACTGCTTTATTTGAAGACGATAATAAGATGCCTAACAAAACCATACCAAAACCAATATGCCCAATGCTAGCACCTGCTGATTTTAATTTCCATTTTAAAATCACAATCCAATAATGTGCATTGGCAACAATTGCAAAAACCGAAGTAACAGTTGCAATAAATAAAGCAGCTAAAAATCCAACACCTTTTTCTTTAAAGGCAATACCTACAAATGCAAAGATGATCGCACTTATAATGGCTGTAATAATTAATGAACTACTAATGCTCTTTAAAAAACTACCTTTCTCAGATCCTCCTTTGTATTTTAAGAATTGTCCAATGGCAGACAATACGCCAATAATGATTGCCACAAAAACTTGTACCTGATTGTGCGCAAATGCAGGATCCTCCGGTGGTGCAATTTTAGTTCCAAATATTTTATTATACACTGGAATAGAAGTAATTGAAATAATTACCACTGCAGATAAAAATAAAACCAATGAACCCACCAACATCCAAAACTCTCTGCTGTAACTTCTTAAACCGTATAGTTTGCGAA
>TBL_comb48_EPIDRAFT_1000762_pt1 | contig 24915 bp, 25 predicted proteins | sample TroBogEpilimnion_37_FD_10681 | JGI IMG/M metagenome (IMG submission 10681) | reverse complement strand
GAAGGGGTTTTATTTTGGTTGCGAGAAGAAGCTCTGAGTGAAAAAGATGGCCCAGAAGTCCTTTCTTTTTTATTGCAACGAGCGAAATTGGTATGTGAGTGGGATTTTTCGAAAATGCACCATAGTCTTCCTTCCAGACTTCCTTTATACCCCCGTTACATGTACATTTTCGAAAGGCAAAATGACCCCCAGTTTCAAATCAAACACCGTCCCATCAAAAATACCATCCAAGGACAGCTCAGAAGTCATATTGAACTTGAGTGGTTTTTAGAAGATGTTTTCTCTCTTTCTGAACCTCGAGGCCCCTGGAAGATTCTCTCACATATGAGCCCAAGCCCTCAAAAAGAGTGGATAGAAAAATGGCCCAACCCCACTTCCCAAGATTTAATAGAAAAACTTGAGACCTTAAGAGCACTTTCGCTACCACTGGCAAACCTTGCTACAGTGCGAGCCACCCCAGAATCAACGGAACCTCATGACAAGAAGTGGTCAGTACACGAATCTCTCTATGGATTCTGGATCAAGCCGGACTACCAAGGAACAAGAAAGCTCGTCGCTAAACCCCTGCCACGCTTGGAGAAAGAATCAGAAGGCTCTGGTTTTATGATTTTACTCCCCCAGGAATCCTGGATGGCTCCCATGATGGCTTATATCACTTCCTCGTGGGTTCAAGAATGGCTAGACCATCACGCAGAAAGAAGAGGCGAACGATGGGTTTTAAGCCAACAAATCCTCAAATGGATCCCTATCACCAAGACTTTAGCAGAAGGACTCACTCGAGAGCACCTTCCTCTCCCAGATCCTTGGAATTTGCTCCTTGAGAAGTTTTCGGCAAATCTCAACCCGATAGAAGAAGCTTTGAAAAAGCTACCACCCAGTGATAGCTATTACTTTCAAATTCACACCCAGCTCTTCGTGAAAACAGCTAAATCCATTTATGATCAAGAAATGAAACTCAAGCAACTTTTAACCTGGATAAAACCAGATGGACAGATTGCTTGGAAAGCACTTTTTCATCTCATTCCTAAAGAAGACTGTGTCTCCATTCCTTTACATCCTAAAATCAAGCTTTCAGGAAGCCTGCCCCCTCATCTACCTATCGGAAACATCCAACGCACAGAGAACCCCCTTTCTATTCTCTTAGCAACAGAAAGCGGTTTTCATTTACGCATTCATTCAGAAAATCCCATACTCATTCCCATGATCTGGGAACAATTAGAAGGCATTGTCCACCCTACCTGGAATGAATTAGTACAGTACGTGAAATTACCTCGTCAAATTCAAGTCGCAGAAGCTACGGCTTCAGAAATTTTGGCATCCTACCAAAATCACCAAAAGGAACTAGGAAAGCTCAAAGAACTTCTCAAACTTTGTCAACTTTTCTAAAAAAAAACATTCTTTTCAAAAATCAAGTTAGCATAGGATGTGTGAGCGGACCTTGGCATCTACGAAACATGAATGCAGAAGAAGAACACTGGTGGAAAAACCTCCAGGCATTGCACCAGGTCAACATAGCTTGGAATTTTGATCGATCACAAACACTCTTTCAAGCACTTAAATTAGAAAACCTACTCATGCACCGCTCTTTAAATACCAGATTAAACCAACTAGAACGTGAAATCTGGATCCTACAGTCGGAAATTGCATGTCAAAGTCTTGAAGAAAAGTACCCCATTTACCGCGAGGGAGCAGTTTTCTTCAAAAAAAGATGGGAGCATTTGAACACTCAAAAAATTTTAAAACTCCAGGACATCCGAGAGATGCTCTTTGCCCTGTACGACAGTCCCTTTGCAGGATACCCTCACCAAGAGGGCTTCTTCATCCAAAGAGCCACCCAAAAAAAAGTACACTTGCATCGCAGAATCTGCCCCCACCAAAATCCCTCTTTAAAAAATCAAGACCTGCTGTGCACACTCCACGGAAACTGGATGCTAGGCTTCATGCAAGCTATGAACCCGATCATCAAGCTCTATCAGACCTACAAAAAACCCTACTGTGAACAGATCTGGTCTCTTGAAGAATAAAAAATAGCACCTGAAACCTCTCGTTAACTGCAATGAAAATACAATCAGGGAAACTACGACAAATTGCCATTATGCTCCTTGCCTCTGCCATCGTCTGCAAACCCCGTGACTAAAGCGTGAAGTCATCTATGCTTTTCATTTTAAAAGGAACAATTTAGCTTAAATTATTGAATAATGTCTATTTAAACTTACTTTTGTTCGTTTTTTGTCTAGACAAAACATCCACTGTAGATCAGCAAACTGAGAAATCAAGCACATCCTTCCACCACCAAAAAAAGTTACCATCCGCTGTTTTACAATGCTAATAGTTAAAATGCTGAAACTACCGCAGGCGAACAATCATTTAAAAAAAATTTATTTAAATGATTATAATCTACATTCCACTAAAATAAAAAAATCTGGGAAAAAAGTTGATTAACGGATCTCTTTGAAGTAGTTAGATTCAAATGCTGAGATTTACTCTGTCTACGCTGGTAGCCTTTCTGTGCTCCACTTCTTTTGCCAGTGCCATGCATCATAGCCCCGGACAGATGCAACCTGATCAACTCGATCTTGCCTCCGTGACCATTCAAGAGAGTGATCTTCCCAATTTTTTTCAAAATCACGACTTTGGCGTGATTAAAAAATTGAAAATTTCGCATTCAAAAATACATCCTGCACTATTCAAAAGCCTACCTCCAGATCTGAAGAAATTATCACTAAAATAAGTGAAAGAAGTTGATGGAAATACGCTCTTAGTCGATCAATTCTTGAAGAACACTCCTTACTGGGACAAGCTGGAAAGCTTAACTCTAGAAAATCAACGTATCGATGACTCGGCTGCACCGGCTGTATCAATGATCATTCAAATGCCAGGACTCAAAAACTTAAACCTCTCAAACAACAAGATCAAAACTGAAGCGCTTCTCAAGATTCTTGCTATGCAGGGGCTTGAAGATTTAAATGTCACCAATAAGCATATTGGTTCTTTTCCATGGACAGAACTTGCCCCAGTCAGGATCAAAAAGTTACTCGGATAAGTGGCCCCCAGATAAAAGGGCCGACTTCCCACGGAACCGGACTGACCGGTCACGTATCCGGCTCTTCATATGAATTTAATCCATTTGTTCACTGCAAACCAATGCGGCAGTCTGTTCGAGGACCGGGTCTTTTGACCTACACAATTGATAAACCAGACGTTGGGGTAAGCTCTTTCAACCGCTCCGGTACGAGACAAATCTCCGCTTGTTGGAATATACTGTCCCTGCAGCCATCTACCGTGAACTCCCCTCGTTGCTAGATTCTCATAGAGGATTCGCCTTGTTTTTCGATAGATGCTAACTGCGATGGATACTGGGTCATCTGATAATCATTCGACCACCCCATATACCATCGATTGATTACATCCATTGTACTCTTGATATCTTCGGACGTTCCTCGGGGGGCCCCGTGTCTCAGGACAGTTATCGTGCCAAGTGTTGAAAATAGGGGGGCGGGAAGATAGGGTTTTGAGACATCAAAAATCGTAAAATTTATTCAAAAGAGTTTAAAGAAACTTGAGTAGAAAAGATGCTGAACAGAGAAGATAGAACGATAATATCCATATGCGAAGAAGCTTTTGTATTGCTCGGAAACAGGGCCTAAATGGATCTCAGAAGCTCAAGGCAAGGCAGACAGGAGCAACAGAAAGAGCTCTAGGATCAGTGTTCAGACTCAGATCAAGGCTGTTAATGATACTACCAATTTAAAAGATGAAGAATGAGGGCTTTATCTCAGACGAGAGGGCTTATATTCAACTCAAATAGAGGAATGGCGCACACTCATGGAGAATGCTTTACCATGGAACAAGAAGCCCGTTAAGGATGCAAGAGACACTAAAATTAAGCAACTCGAACATTAAATCTTAATAAAAGGCCTTAGCTGAACTATCAGCGTTGCTTGTTCTCAAAAAAAAAGCGAATTTTCTTTGAGAAGAAAAAGGAAGAGGAGCTAAGTGATCGTACCGCGATTTTAGACCTTATGAAGGAATGCGAAAGAGGGGGCCCGTCAAAGCAAGGCCTGTAGCATTCCTAGAAATAGACGAAAGAACCATTCAGCGATGGAAGCTATCAAAATTAAGGGAGGATTGCCGTAAGGACCCCCTATCCCCAGGGGTTACGCATATGACTTGGGCAGGGGATCAGCAAACAAAATCTTCATCAGGTAGCTATTATCTATGGCAGCCATCTTTTGCTTTCTTCTGATGCTTTTTAAAGAAGGCCTCCTTACCCCCCATACTTTAAAGCAGCTTTCAGTTGATCGCCTAAAACATTCTTCAAACTTCAAAACATCCAGTAGGACCTAATCTCAACACTACGATTGATGGGGGCTCAGGCAAGCCATGAACCCCAATCCATCATCCTAAAAGAAGGCCCCTTAAAGAGGCCTTCTTACCCCCATATTAAAGCAGCTTTCAGTTGATCGCCTAAGACATCCCCAATCGAAGTCTTCTTAGAACGCTCACCTATCTACCCAGTTGCTTAATGAAAAGACCAACGCGTCGCTCCTTAAGCTCAACGGGTAAAATCTCTGCCCCAATCTTGTCTTCAAACCTCAAAACATCCAGTAAGACCTAATCTCAACACTACGATTGATGGAGGCTCAGGCAAGCCATGAACCCCAAACCATCATCCCAGAAGAAGGTCTCCTTAAGAGTCCTTCTTACCCCCATTCTTTAAAGCAGCTTTCAGTTGATCACCTAAAACATCCCCCATCGAGGTCTTCTTAGAACGCTCTCCTACGTAACGATCGTAATTAGCGCGATCTTCCGTTCTACCCAGTTGCTTAATGGAAAGACCAATGCGTCGCTCCTTAGGCTCAATGGATAAAATCTCTGCCCGAATCTTGTCTTCAGACTTCAAAACATCCGAAGGCTTTTCAATGCGGTGATCCGCAATTTCGCTGACATAGATCAAACCCTCTATGCCTTCTTCAAGCTCAACGAAAGCCCCGAAGTCAGTAAGCTTCGTCACAATACCATCGACAGCCTGACCTTGGCGGTACCTGGATTTGATGTTTTCCCAAGGATCACGCTCTAATTGCTTGATACCCAAAGAAAACTTCTCAGAAAGCTTATCAATGCCTAAAACCACAGAACGCACATGATCCCCCTTTTTGAATTTTTCAGAAGGATGTGCGAACTTTTTCGTCCAAGCAACGTCACTTATGTGAATTAAACCATCAATACCCATACCAACATCAACGAAAACACCGAAATCGGTAATCGACTTGATATCCCCTTCCACAATAGTTCCAACAGGATACTTCAATTCTAACATATCCCAAGGATTCTGAGTAAGCTGCTTCAAGCCCAAGCTAATACGCTTGGCTTTAGAATCCACCTCAAGTACCTTACACTCAAGCTCATCCCCCACTTTAACCATTTTAGAAGGATGCTTAATACGCTCAGTCCATGACATTTCAGAAACGTGGATCAAGCCCTCAATGCCATCTTCTAATTCGACAAAGGCACCGTAATCTTTCAGGCTTACCACCTGACCTTTGACCTTGACGCCCACAGGGAACTTATACTCCACATCATCCCATGGATTAGGAGCAACTTGCTTCAAACCCAAAGAAACACGCTCTTTATCACGATCATACTTGAGTATTTTTACCTTAATCTCATCTCCTACCGCAAAAATCTCACTAGGATGCTTGATCCTACCCCAAGACATATCGGTAATATGCAAGAGACCATCCATCCCACCGAGATCCACAAAAGCGCCGTACTCCGTGATATTCTTCACAGTCCCGGTGACAATAGCACCTTCTTGTAAATTCGCTAATGTCTCAGCACGTTGTAACTCACGCTCCTGAGCGACCACAGCACGACGAGAAAGCACGATATTCCCACGTTTTTTGTTAAATTTAATAATTTTAAATTTAAGCTTCTTACCCAAAAATTTATCTAAATTCTTAATGGGCTTCGTGTCAATCTGACTTCCTGGTAAAAAAGACTTCACCCCAATGTCAACAGCCAAACCGCCTTTGACCTTGGCAATGACTGTACCTTCTACCAACTGATCCTTTTCACAAGCCTGAGAGATCTCATCCCAAGCACGGATGATTTCCGCCTTATCTTTGGATAAGAGCATGAAACCATTTTCCATTTCCATGCGCTCTAAATAGACACTCACGACATCGCCCACTTCAACATGTGCGATCCCCTGAGGATCTTTAAACTCCTGAAGAGGGACTAAACCTTCCGATTTATAACCGATATCTACGGTAACATATTCAGAACCCATAGAAACCACGGTCCCATCTACTACTTCACCCTCTTTAATCTCCTGCTGTCGTTGTGAAGCCTCAAATAATTCCGCAAAACTCTCTTCTTGATCTGAATAAGTCTGCTCAGAGGATTCTTGATCACTTTGAAACTCAAATTCATCAGCCCAAGTTTGATTTTTAGAAAGAGGTTTTTTGGAGGCCTCCGCTCCTGTCGATTGCTTACCTGCCATATACAACAAATTGGCCTTTCTTTTTCATACGATACTCACTTTCAAATTTGCAAAGGCAAGAAGCATTGCAACGCAAAGACTGACTTGCTCTTTTCCAGAACCGAAAAAACCACTCAAGCTCAACCAAATGTCTCACGTGAGAAAATAGAGATCTTCAATCATGGAACCTTAGGTATAAATTTGTCTACCTTCTTTGTCAAAGAAGAAAATCCTTAATCAAGTTCTCGATATCCAAAATGAACTTGATTTAACACTGCCACCAAAGAGCCCAAAGGGGTTTTTACCTCCAGACGAACAGGCATTTTCCGACCATCATCGGTGATCCATAAAAAATGCTCAGTTTTTTTCTTTCCAGGTTCAGATAAAGCAACTTGAGGCTGAAGCACTAAAGTCTGAACTGATCCCATCACAGTCTTTCTCAATTCACGCCTGAGAACAACACACTCCACTGTATGAGAACGCCCTTCAGAAACCAAAGGGAAGCTAAACCGGGAGCCAGGCCTCATCGATAAATGCCTCACATAAAACAAAGCAGATAAATGATCCTGAGCATAAAGAGTGATCGCACTTGAAACCTCCCTCTGGGTCATGGGCTGAGACATCGTCGCTGAACGCTCTAAAAAATAAGTTTTCTCAGCATCGTGAATCTCTAAAGTCGCCTTTTTTCTCTTGGTTTCTTCAGAAAAAAAATGAAATCGGTGCGAAAAAAGACTCTCATAGTCCATAAAAGACTCCATCGTAGCATCCATGCGATAAATCATCCGACTCAACCAAGAAGCCGTCTGCATCACCCCCCGCATATGGTATACTTTCCTACCGTTCACCCACTTCCAAGGCAAAACCTCCAAAACAAGATGGCCCGTTTCAATCCCAAAGTACTGCACCCCAAAAACAAGCTTTTCCAGTAATCCAATAGGTTCTTCTGACACCCGTCTTACTTCAAAGACTTTTTTTTTCTGATCTGTATCTGATGTCCGAACTTGAAAGCGCTCTTTGAGATCTTCTGAAAGCTGGGAAGAAAAGTCAGCATTGAATGCAATTTCTGAGACTTGATGACTACAGCCCAGACCAAAAAGTAAAACGATCCACGTTTTTTTCACGATGACCTCTTTCTTAACCATCCAATACACCGCTTCTCTCGATGTCCTCAAAAATTCGAGAAACATTCATCCCTTTCAAGCACTGCAAAGCAGGCTTTTGGAAACAGGTGTTTTTCTCGCAAGGCCAGCAAGGCACGGGATTCATCGACAAAAAAATTTTTTTTAAACTTAAAGGAAGAGTCCGCTTAGGATCCCCAGCACCCCAGATCACTTGCACAGAGGCCCCACACAAAGAAGCTAAATGCGCTAATCCTGAATCATTACAAACACAAACTTTCGCTTTTTGAAGGACTTTCCAATAAGAAGCAACAGGTCCTCGATTGATCCAATTAAAAACCTTTCCCCCTCCCACCTTCTCTAATACCTTTCCCCATACCACGTCTTCAGCCCCCCCCACCAATAGCACCGACCAACCAGTCTTCTGATGCATCAAGTACATCAATAGCGCAAACGACTCCACAGGCCACCGCCTGGAAGAAGCTTGAGAACCAGGAGCAAGCACCCAATAAGAATCCCCAGGCGGCTCCCAAGCCCCCGGCCATGCTAACTCAGGATCAAAGGCTTCTAAGAAAGACTGTGTCCAACCAGAAAAAACCTCTTTCTTTTGCGTTAAAAGTTTCAAGTAACTCTCAGATCGATGTACAACCCCCGAAACCTCTGTTTCGACCTTTTCATGAAGCAAAAAACCTCGCCCATTGGTAGGATAACCCCTCCTTCGTAGCACCCCAGCACGGTAGAAAAGCCACGCCTCAGAAAAACCTGTAGAAAGCAGCAACCCAAGATCCCAAGACCTCTTTTTTTTCAAAGAGTAAGCTACTTTTTCTAAGGCTTTCCACGGACCCAAAAACTCATTAGGAGAGCTGGGCAAAACGCATACCTCATCAATCCAAGCATGAAATTGAATAGAAGAAACCCAAGTGCCACAGACGGAAACAATATAAGCCTGAGGATACATTTGCCTGAGCGCATAAAAAAAAGAACCTGCAAGGATCTGATCTCCAATCCAATTAGGCGCTCGCACCAAAATATTCAATCTAAAAACTCCTTCGTTCCTAAGTCTGCACGAATTAACTCTGCCACAATAGAACCCACACGAATTTTGGCTTCAAACCGAATGGGTATTTTCCGATCATCATCGGTGATCCATAAAAAGCTATCCCCTGTTTTTTTTAAAAGACCTTGAAACTGAGTTTCCAGTTGAAGCATGAGCGTGGGCACACGACCCCAAAGGGTCTCACGTTCTTCCCTTCTGAAAACATGGCAAGTCACTTGCGTGACTTTATTCTCAGCAATCACCGGAAATTCAATGACCTTTCCTTCCTTCCAAGGAATATGCCGCAAATAAAACAAAGCAGATAAACTATCCTGGGCATAGGGCTCGAAATGGCTCTCTTGCTTCCTTTCCACCATAGGCTTAGAGGGACGCACCAGGCGATCCCAATAAGACGTCTTCTTTTTGACATGATCATGAAATTCAAAAGACTCCCGTTTCTGACCGGTCTCATCCAAACTCAAATGGAACTGGTGTGAAAAAATACCCTCGTAATCCATGAAACTCTCAATTTGATCCTGTATGCGATAAAACAAGCTGAATACAGAGCTCGTGACCGCCTTAGCTTGGATAGGATACACTTTACGATCGTGGAGCACTTTCAGCGGCAGAACCTCCATCGTAAACTCCCCTGCTGTCACGCCTAAATAACTCATAGAAAAGACAAGCTTCTCAAAAACCCGAAAAGGCTCCCGACTCGCCCTTCTCACGGGAATCTTAAAAACTTTCTTTTGGTGACGCAATTTAACAGCAGGCGGCGATACAACTTTAATAGCTTCATGCGTCTGAAAGCGTTGAACAATCTCCGGAGGAATCTCCGAACTGAGATCTACATTTTTCAATGATCCCGTCACACATCCCATCCACAGCATGAAAAAAACGCATTGATACATCTTCCATGAGATTAAAAGATTCATAGAAGCTTGTCGAGTTAGAGCTCATCGGATTTCGATTGTAAGCGAAGAAAAAAACGCCTAAGTTAGAGTCCATGCTCTCAAAACTTATCCTCTTCATCACGCTCACTTTGATCTCCCAACACGCTTCTCTCGGTTCGACCCCTCAAAAACCGCATGCCTCAAAAACCTGCTATGACACGCTACCTGATATGGTGGAGCGCATTGCCCTAGGGGTCGTCAATATCAGTTCTACCACCGTTTTTAACTATACCGTTTACGGACTTGATGAATTTTTTCGATTTTATGGCATTCCTCAAGAAAGAAAACAAACGGCTTTAGGCTCAGGTTTCATCATTGATCAAGACGGGTTTTTACTGACGAACCATCATGTCATTGACGAAGCAGCAGAAGTCATGGTCATTTTTGCGGATAAACGCCAGCTCAAAGCAAAGATTGTAGGCAAGGATCAAAAAACAGACCTCGCTTTACTGCAGGTGCGAACAACCGATACCTTACCTCGCTCAGAGCTCAAACCTGTTGCTTTGGGGAATTCGGATGCAGTACGCATCGCTGAATCTGTCGTGGCCGTAGGCAATCCTTTTGGACTTCAAAATACCGTCACTCGAGGAATCATCAGCGCAAAAAATCGATCCATTGGACTCGGACCTTTTGATAACTTCCTTCAAACCGATGCCTCCATCAATCCTGGCAATAGTGGAGGTCCTCTTTTCAATACGGCAGGAGAAGTCATAGGAATCAACTCCGCCATCCATTCCAAAACCGGACAAAATAGCGGACTAAGCTTCGCTATCCCCGTCAACGAGGCAAAAGAGGTGCTCGCTGACTTAAAAAAATACGGAAGAGTCCCTCGGCCCTGGCTTGGGATTTTGGCAGAAAGAATCAGCCCCCAACTTCAAACTTACTACAATCTTCCCACGGCCCAAGGCGTACTCGTTTACCGTTTAATCGAATCAGGACCTGCCGATACCGCAGGATTTCAACCAGGAGATATTTTAGTGTCCATCGACGGAAAAACAACGCTTGAGTCTTACGACGTGGAACGCCTGCTGGCAAAACACAAGCCGCTTGAAACTATAAGTATTCAATTTTTTAGAGGATCTCGACTACAAGAAAAGAAAATCAAGCTCACAGAGCTTCCCCGACTCAACCGCCTACCCCGAGGTGTTCTTTAAAACACATCGTCATCGTCATCAAAATCGCGCTTGATGGTGTCAATGAGACCATCCATCCCATCTCCCTCTACATCAAAGTCATCCATCCCCTCATCCAAGTCTAAATCGGAGATGACCTTCGCAAAGTCATTATCACTTTCTAAATCTTGACGAATGGCCTCAATGTACTTTTCAGGATACTTAAGCACTAGCTCTTCAATGTAGTGATTCAATTTTTTCTCTTTTAAAATCACTTCTTTGCGTTTGATTTTCTGCCAATTTTTGATGTAATGCAGTCGACAGTAATCCCCCGATGTAGCCAGACCCTCACAAGCCACCTCACGACAAACCCCATCATGACTGAGCGAAGACACATGAGAACGCCTAGAAAGCCTCTCACTGACTTCGGACTTAGAAGCAGCCTGCCTCGAACGCGATTTCAATTTTGGCTTCTCCGATTTCGGATCCGCTTTGGTCTCCACAGAGATCTCCTTTTTGGGATTCTTGGCTAGAAATTCTGGGCTCTCCAGGCCAGCAGTATCTTTTTTTTCACTGCTTACCTTCTTGAAAATACTTATTCTCCACTGCCCAACACCGAAGCTAGCATAACCTAACCCCTGCTTAAATGCAAACCCAGCCTCTCAGAAATCCTTTCCTTGACTCTCAGAACTGAGGAACTATACTCGGCACACCACTTCATGAAGATTTATTTAAGACATATCCAAGAACAATCTACTCAATTTCAATTTACCGAAGTCGATGCCTGGCTTTTAGCGGCTATTGCTCGGGCTGATGAGGCCACACCGGAAGATTCCAAACGATCTATCGGGGCAAAACTTGAAATTCACCGAGCAGACGAAATCATCTTTGCAACGGGAGCAATAGATACGCAAGTATACCTGCTTTGCAGTCGCTGTGCTTGTACTTTCTCTTGGAAATGCGTGGCTTGCTTTACGGCTTTGTACTGTCGCAATCCAGAAATGGCTTCGATTGCGTATCTCGAATCGGGACCTGGCAGGACCAAAAAAAATCCTCAAGGAACCCGTGCGGGTTTTGCAAGGCATGCCCATAGTTTTGATGCAGACCCCATTTCAGATCTTGACATCACCTACCTTTCTCAGGATTATGTTGACCTCGGAGATACATTCGTCGAGCAAATAAGATTACAAGCCCCCTTCCAGCCACTTTGTGAGCAACAGTGTGAAGGTCTTACGATACCCTAGGGTATTTTAAAAAGGAGATTTTATGGCAGTCCCCAAAAAGAAAGTTTCTAAAAGTCGAAGGAATATGCGTCGCTTTGCCGGAGGCAATCAATTAAAAAAAGTCACCCTAACGACCTGCATGGGCTGTTCCCAGCCTGCTCGGCCTCACCGCATTTGTAGTTGCGGCTGGTACCGAACTCAAATTCTTCCAAAAACAACTGCTTCTGAGTAATAGTGGCTTTTAGCGCAAGAATCACGGGAACCGGATCCGCCTTTCCTTCTTCAGTGCTTCGTAATGAGGACCTTTCGAAAATGGTGGATACCTCAAACGAGTGGATCCAAACTCGCACGGGCATTTTAGAGCGTCGTATTGCCCGAAGCGGAGACCCAGAAGAAAGCAATTCAAGTTTTGGTTACCTGGCGGCACAACAAGCCTTAAAAATGGCAGGCAAGCGTCCTGAAGATTTAGACCAAATCATTTATGCCACCTGTACTCCCGATACGCTCCTTCCCTCAACGGCATGCTGGCTTCAAAAAAAATTAGGTGCCAATCGTGCGTGGGCAGTGGATTTGAACGCCGCTTGTTCGGGTTTTGTTTTTGGATTAGCCTCGGCAAATGCCTTCATTCAATCGGGACAAGTGCGAACCTCCCTGGTCGTGGGTTCGGATATCTTAAGTGCTTTCACTAATTGGAATGATCGTTCTTCCTGCATTCTTTTTGGAGATGGAGCAGGGGCTGCTATTATCGAACAAACCTCCTTAAATCATACTCACCGTATTTTAGATACGCAGCTACGAAGTGACGGAGATCAGTGGGACTTATTCCACATTGTTGCAGGAGGATCCAATCAGGAAGTAACCCCTGAAGCCTATGCCAACAACCTTCATAAAATGCAAATGAAGGGAAAAGAGATGTTTAAAAGTGCCGTGCGCACTTTGTCAGAAGCGGCTTTGGAGATCTTAGAAAGAAATCAGCTCAGTCTCAACGATCTTGACTGGTTCATTCCTCATCAAGCGAATTTAAGAATTTTAGAAGCAGTCGCAGAACGTATCCAATTACCAATGGAAAAATTACTGACTAATCTGGAACGCTACGGAAATACGTCCTCGGCGACAGTTCCGAGTGTCCTTGACGAAAACATTCGAAACGGAAAGATTCGGCCAGGGAATTTGCTTTTATTGAATGTTTTTGGTGCAGGTCTGACTTCAGGCACCCTACTCATGAGGTTTTAATGTCTTTTTTTGCAGTCTTTCCCGGTCAGGGATCTCAGTATGTTGGAATGGGAAAAGAACTTTATGAGAACTTCGCTTGGATAGGGCAACTTTTTGAAGAAGCTTCCGAAGCCATCAGTACCGATCTTAAGAAGCTTTGTTTCGAAGGACCTGCTTCTGACTTGAAACAAACAGAAAATACCCAACCCTGCCTCTTAGTCGTCTCTTTAGCCTGTTTTCGTATTTTTCAAAAAGAATACGGGTACTTCCCTCAAGCAGTTGCAGGACATTCTTTAGGAGAATACACTGCTTTAGTTGTAGCAGGAAGTCTCGATCTCGCCACTTGTGTTCGCTGGGTCAAAGCCCGGGGGAAATGGATGCAAGAAGCTGTTGCACCGGGAGAAGGAGGCATGGCCGCGATCTTAGGACTAGAGCCCCATTTAGTAGAACGCCTCTGTCAGCAAGCCTCTGAAGAAACTCAAAAAGTGCTAGAGCCTGCCAATTACAATACCCAGGGACAAATTGTCATTGCAGGAGCAAGAGAGGCTATTGAAAAAGCTTCTGATTTAGTGAAGTTAGAGCCTTTATTTCATGCAGCAAAAATCGTTGTTTTGGAAGTAAGCGCTCCTTTTCACTGCAAGCTCATGAGACCTGCACGCGAGGCCATGCAGGAACTTTTTGAAAAAAGCGGCTACCGACCAGTCAAACCTCTTTGTCCTTACGTTCCGAATAGAACCGCACGCTTATCTGAGGACCCCGGGCAAATCTTACCAAGGCTCGTTGAACAAATAGACCACCCGGTGCTTTGGGAGGCCTCTATTTCTCACTTACTCGAATCATGGGATATGGCTTTAGAATTTGGGCCAGGCAAGGTTCTTTCAGGGATGATCAAGCGTATTGCTTCTCATGCGGGTAAAACCTGCAGCTTAGGCTCCGTTCAGGATATCCAGAGTTTAAAAGCAAGTGCTCAGGCAATCCAAAATCTAAAGGAGACTTGACAGCAAGGAAGTGATGCGATACCTCCCTTGTCAAATAGCTCACTGCTCGTGAGCAATGTTTTGGATTTTCAGTTTCCATTCATGGCGCCTGGTTATCCGTATCCATCAAAGGAAGTAGGAAAGTTATGGATGGTATTGCTTTAGTCACAGGTGCCTCAAGAGGCATTGGAGCCTGTGTGGCTCAGAAACTTGCTCAAGCAGGGTATCATGTTCTCATCAACTATTGTGCTAATGAAGTCCAAGCGTCCCAGGTACTTCAATCCATCCTCGAGCAGGGGGGATCTGCTGAGCTTTGTCCGTTCGATGTGAGTTGTTCGGAAGCTGTAGAAGCCTCGTTCGGACGCATGGCCCAACATCCGAAAGGGCCGCTTCAGGTTTTGGTGAATAATGCAGGTATTACGGTTGATTCCTTACTCATTCGGGTGAAAGATAAAGATTTAGAAAAAACCCTCGCTATTGATTTAAAAGGAGCGATGTACTGCACACGAGAAGCGGCCAAGCAGATGCTTCGCCGTCGGCAAGGAACCATCATCCAAATTAGTTCGGTTGTAGGAGAATCAGGTAATGCGGGGCAGAGTGTTTATGCCGCTGCCAAGGCAGGTCTGATAGGATTCAGTAAAAGCATTGCAAAAGAACTTGCCAATCGACAGATTCGAGTCAATGTGGTCTCACCAGGTTTCATTAAGACAGAAATGACGGAAAGCTTGACGGACGCTCAAAAAGAAGCGATCCTGCGCAACGTTCCTCTTGGTTTTTTGGGAGCTCCTGAGGACGTTGCGTCCTTAGTTGCGTTTTTGGCTTCTCCCTGCTGCCGGTACATCACTGGCCAAGTCATAGGAGTCAATGGTGGAATGTACATGTAAATGAAGGAGAATAAAATGTCGGATCCCTTGCAGGAAAAAATATACGCGCTCATCGCTGATCAATTTTCGATTGAAGAAGAGAGAATCAATCCTACAGCGTCATTTATTGATGACTTAGGTGCGGATAGCTTGGATATGGTGGAATTGGTCATGAAAATTGAAGAAGAATTCCAATTTGAAATTTCTGATCAAGAAGCTGAAAAAATCAAGACTGTTCAGGATGTGGTTCAATACGTCGCTGCTTTAATCAAAGAGAAAAAATAAACGGCATGAGTGCTCTTGAAGAAAAACGACGCGTAGTGATCACAGGCTTTGGAGTCATTACCCCTTTAGGTTTGTCTGCAAAAACCACTTGGGAACAGGCTCTTGCTGGAAAGTCGGGAATCAGCACCACCACGTGTTTTGATACCAAAGACTGTCCGGTCCAAATCAGTGCGGAAGTCAAAGATTTTGACGTCACCCGAAAAACGGGTCCGTTTTTTCCTGATTTAAGGACAGAAGTTTCACAAGCTTCAAGTGCCAAGGACGCAAAACGCGTGGGGCGTTTTGTACACCTGGCTTTAGCAGCTGGATTAGATGCCTATGAAGATTCCGGATTAGACAGCTTTAGAGGCCAACTGGATCCTCAGCGCTTAGGCGTCAATATTGGAGTCGGCATTGGGGGATTGCCTGAAATTGAAGCCGTTCATAACGATTTTTTAGAAAAAGGCTACCGTCGTATCACTCCTTTTTTTATTCCTTTGGTTATTCCAAATATGGCTTCGGGCCAATTAAGCATTCTTCTAAACTTAAAGGGTCCGAATCTTTGCAATGTCACTGCTTGCACCTCAAGTGCGCATAGTATTGGCGAATCTTTCCGTCAGATCCAGCGCGGAGAAGCGGATGTGATGTTTGCAGGAGGGGCAGAAGCGGTCATTGGGAAATTGGCTATTGGAGGATTTGCAGCGATGAAAGCGCTTTCCACGCGCAACCAAGAACCTCAAAAGGCCTCAAGACCTTTTGATATCCATCGAGACGGTTTTGTGATGGGTGAAGGTGCGGTTGTGCTCGTGCTTGAGGCTTTAGAAATTGCTCAAAAGAGAAAAGCTAAGATTTATGCAGAATGCAAGGGTTACGGGATCTCAGGTGATGCTTACCATATGACTTCTCCTTCTGGAGATGGAGGCAGGCAAGCGATGAACCTTGCTTTGCAAGATGCGCATCTGGTGGCTGAAGATATTGGCTATATCAATGCCCATGCAACCTCGACTCGTATGGGAGATGCAGAAGAAGCAAGAAGTATTGCTACTCTTTTTCCAGAAGCACGCGAGCATTTACACGTGAGTGCAACGAAGTCCATGACAGGGCATCTTCTGGGAGCTGCAGGCTCTTTGGAGGCTTTTTTTTCGGTTATGGCGATTCGGGAAAATAAAATTCCTCCTACAATTAACTTAGATACATTAGACCCTGAATGTGCTTCTGGATTGAATTTTACGCCTCATGAGGCTGTAGAAAAGCATCTCGATTACACGCTTTCCAATAGTTTTGGATTTGGTGGAACAAATGCCACGTTAATCTTTGGGCGCTTTTGAAACGAGAAATATGTCCGGAAGACTTTGGATTGCCTCGGATCATGCCGGAGTCAAGCTCAAATCTTTTCTTAAGGAGCGAAGTCCTGATTGCTTCTGGGAGGATCTGGGGGCTTACGATGAAGAGCCCGTAGACTATCCTGATTATGCGAAGTCATTATGCTATCAGGTACTTGCCCATCCTGAGACTTTAGGAGTTTTGATCTGTGGAAGTGGCATTGGAATGAGCATAGCTGCCAACAGAATACCTGGTATTCGAGCTTGTGTGGTGGAGAATCCTGTTGCTGCGCGTCTATCTCGAGAGCATAATCATGCGAATGTGCTTTGCTTAGGAGCCAGGTTTTTGGCACCTTATTACGCTTTAGAAATTTTTCAGATCTGGCGAAAGACACCTTTCGGCAAGGATAAAAAACACCTCCACCGCATTGAGAAACTGGAAAACCTATGATTTTTGAACCTCGCTTAAACCAAGTAGATCCTGAAATTCACCGTTGCATTGATCAAGAAATGGACCGTGCTCAGCACGGGCTTGAATTAATTGCTTCTGAAAATTATGTAAGCCCCGCCGTTTTAGAAGCCCAAGGGTCCATTTTAACGAATAAGTACGCAGAGGGCTACCCTCATCACCGTTACTACGGGGGCTGCCAGTTTGTGGATGAGGTAGAAGAACTTGCCATCCAACGTGCCTGTGAGCTCTTTGGAGCCCAAGCGGCTAATGTCCAACCGCATTCAGGATCTCAGGCAAATATGGCGGCCTATTTTGCGCTGCTGAAACCAGGTGACACTATTTTAGGCATGGACCTATCGCAGGGGGGACACCTCACCCACGGAAGCTCTGTCAATTTCAGTGGAAAACTCTTTCGTGCTTTGTCGTACGGAGTGCATCCTGAAACCCAACGCTTAGATTACGATCAGATTCGGGATCAGATCAAAACCAATCGGCCTCATTTATTGGTGGTGGGAGCAAGTGCTTATCCGAGGCAGATTGATTTTAAAATTCTAGGAGAGATTGCTTCAGAAGCGGGGATTCCCTGGATAGCGGATATCGCCCATATTTCAGGTCTGGTAGCGGTAGGGCTTCACCCTTCTCCGATTGCCTCTGCAACCTACACCACCACGACCACGCATAAAACCTTGAGAGGTCCTCGGGGAGGGATGGTATTGTGTGATGAGAAGAGACTCAAAGCCATCAATCGTCAGGTTTTTCCTGGAATGCAGGGAGGTCCCCTGATGCACGTGATTGCAGCGAAAGCGGTATGCTTCCGAGAAGCATTAGATCCTCGTTTTTTGATCTATCAGAAAAAAGTGCTGAGCAATGCTCAAACCTTAGCACATCACCTCATGCAACGAGGGCTTCCACTGGTCACGCAAGGAACTGACAATCACCTCATGCTCATCGATTTGAGCCGTTGGAAAGATGGAAGTACCACAGGGCAAGAAGCTGAAGCCTGGCTGGATCAAGTAGGCATTACCGTCAATAAGAATACTGTTCCGTATGAAAAACGCTCGCCTCAGGTAACAAGCGGAATTCGTTTAGGTGTGCCTGCCCTTACCACACGAGGTATGGGTGCTGAGGTCATGGAAAAAATTGCCGAGTGGATTGAGGCGGTTTTGACTTCCAAAGGTCAATCGCAACCTATCGCAAAAGAAGTAGAAAGCCTCTGTGCTTCATTTCCTATGTATCCAAGAGCTTTTTTATGAGATACGTTCGAGGGACTCCATGACAAATTACTTATCGGGGACGCGTCTGTGATCAGGTCACGCCACCATGCTCGTGAGATAGCACTGCAAATCTTGTACTATTACGATCCTCTTTGTCAGCAAAGCAATGCTTATTTTTCAGAAAGAAGCTTGCAGGATCAGGTTCAGCAGCATTGCAATCACTTTCAGGTTCCACAGGAACTCAGAGATTTTATTGATACTTTAGTGATAGGGACTTTAGTGCATCAAAAAACCATTGACACTTTGATCGAAAAAAACACGAATCATTGGAAGATCTCACGCATGAGTGTTGTCGATCGTAGCCTACTGAGGCTTGCTATTTACGAAATGGTGCATTTAAAAACTACCCCACCTACTATTATCATTAATGAAGCCATCGAGCTTTCCAAACAGTATGGAGCTTCAGAAAGTGCGTCTTTTGTCAATGGCGTTTTAGATGCTGTTGCTCGCAATAGTACCTAACTTGTATCTTCCTAAAAATTCCGATACCATGATGAGGTGGGTGAGAAGTATCGTTGCTGGGAGGAGATTTTTTTTAATGATCGCATGGGAGGCTTTGTCCTTCCTTGGTTTGAAAATGAAAAGCCCCCCCGAGCATGGGTGGGGTTGATGGATACATTTTTACACGGCGCTTTCTCTCATCTGATAGAAGCAGGAAAGATCTTAGGAATACCTGGGGAGTGCGTGTGTTTTCCGATTCAAAAAGAAAGAGGCAACTTCTATTTTTTGTTGGCAGGAGGTGGTACTTCTATGGATTCTAGGAAAGTGCCAGAAATAAGTTTCCCTGCTCTTCGTCAAAATGCCAAGGGGCTTCAAATTCACGTACTCGGTATTTCTGCATCTGATACCGGACAAAGTCCAGAAAGATTGACCGAATTATTCCAAGGAGTGTCTTTGTGGATCCTACCCTAAAAGAACTTTGTGCTTTACTGGCTACCTCAGAGGCTTTTGAGCCTGCTTGCGACCCCTCTTCGATCACCCAAGCCTTAGATAGCCTCACAAAAAACCATCTCCCATCAGAAGCACCTAAGCAAGTTCGGACAGAAAAAAACTCCCTTTCCGATCAGAAACTCTTAGAGGCACTTCTGAAACTGCGAGGCACTCAAATGCCCAAGCTTAACTCTACTCGAATCATCAAAAACACTTCCCATTCTTGATGCAACGGCTTGAAAATGCTAGTGTGAGTCCGACATGGCCTCCTCCACCCGCATTAAACTGAACGCGTCTTTTTGGAAGCATGGGTACTGTGTGCCTTTTTCAGAAGACGTCATTCCTTCCAGTCTCTTTTTGAAAAATCGCCATTTTTTAGTAGTGGATATTGAGACCCAACAGCTTGTCCAAGAAATTGGTGGATGGGACAATCTAGATCGCTTAAAAGTCTCCGTGGCCTGTGCCTATGACAGCAAAACAGATGATTTTTTAGTATTTCAAGAAAAACAATTAAAAAAACTCTTTTCTTTATGTGAACAGAGATTAGTCGTAGGCTACAATATCCGAGGATTTGACCTTCCGGTGCTTGCAGCTTACGGACTCAATAGTAAGAATCTGGATGTTTTTGATATCATGTACGACCTTGAAGCGCTCACCAGGCAGCGTTTTTTAAAACTGGAAGCTTTGGCTCGAGGAACTTTAGGCATGGGAAAATCTGCAGATGGGGTGTTAGCGGTCACCTGGTGGAAGGCAGGAGAAATTCAAAAAATCATCGATTATTGTACACAGGACGTGAAAGTAACGCGTGATATTTTTCAATTTGGCCTAAAACACGGATACGTGCGTATTCAACGCTCAGAAGCTCCGGACGCTCCTATCACTGAAGTAGCCGTGCAATGGAATTAATTTTCAAGCTAGTTTTTTTCTGCATTTTTTTAGGAAGCTGCAGTTTTTTACCCCGTAGTTCTCAAAAAAAATTACAAACACTGGCTATTGTGGGAACCAATGACCTGCATGGAAGTCTGCTACCTGTAGTGCGCGTGACACGTGCTAGTGCCCAAGAGCCTTCTGTGAGCTATTCAGTCGGAGGTATTGCGGTACTTGCTTCTTATTTGCAGATTTTAAAAGAACAATTTGAGGAAAATTTTTTATGGCTTGATGCCGGGGATCAGTTTCAAGGATCTTTAGAAAGTCATTTAGAACAAGGAGCTTCGCTGATTTCCTTTTTTAATGAGCAAGGACTCAACGCAGCCACATTGGGAAACCATGATTTTGACTTTGGGTTACAAGCACTGGAAGCGAGAATTCGGGAAGCGCGCTACCCTTATATCTGTTCTAATATTTTCGATAAAAAAACCCAAGCTCCTTTTCCAAATACCCTACCCCATACCATTCTTCAGGCAGGCAAGCTTAAGGTAGGATTGGTAGGACTCAGCACGCTTGAAACGCCGACGACTTCGCGGTTTCAAGTAGAAAATTTAGAATTTGAAAATTTAAAAACAGCAACGCTCAGACAAGCCTCACTTTTACGAGAAAAGGGAGCTGAGGTCATTATTCTTCTGGCTCATGCGGGTCTTTTTTGTGAGCATCCTCGGTCTCACAAAAAAAGCTTGCGTCAACCTTCAGATCCTCCTCGCATCTGCCGACCCAATGATGAAATGGTAGAATTATTGCGCGCGTTACCCGCTCAAACGGTAGACGCTGTGATTTCAGGGCATACCCACCAGGTGATTCATGACTGGATTGCAGGAGTTCCTGTGATTCAAGCAGGAGCGTTTGGCCAATATTTCAATATTTTGTATCTAACTTACGATTGGGAACAAAAAAAATTACTTCCTGAAAAAACACGCATGGAAGGAGCTATCCCTGTTTGCGATCGGATTTTTGAACACCAGGGGGATTGTTATGGAAACTTAAAAAGTCCTGTTTCAGGCAGAGGACCTTTAGTGCCTGCACAATTTCATGGAAAAATTGTTCAAGCTGACCCTAAAATCCAAGAAGCTTTAAAAAAAATCACAGAAAAAACCCTGATCATGAAAAATCGTGTGATTGCATACGCTTCTCAGACAATCACTCACGCGAAAATGGAAGAAAGTTTTTTAGGCAATTTACTTGCAGACGCTCTTGCAGATGCAACAGGCGCCGATATTGCTTATATTAACTCAGGAAGCATACGCACTTCTTTAGAAGCAGGAGCTGTGAATTATGGGGATATTTTTCGGGCTTATCCTTTCAATAACCGTATTGTCACATTTCCGATCACGTCAGAAGAATTACGCCTTTTACTGGAAGTGGCAGAAAGTGGATCGCGAGGATTTGGATCGGTAGCAGGACTTCATTTGCATCTGATCAGCCCTCACTACGAAGCGAATTTTGTAGATTTCAATGGAGACGGCACGTTTGCTCCTTGGAAACTCAATCGTCTTTTAGAACTGACACTTTCTGACAAAAGCCCCCTCACCCCACAAAAACAGTATCAATTTGCCACTATTGATTTTTTAGTCACGGGAGGAGACGATCTGAGATGGGTCATGCAGCATTTAAAAATAGACAAACGCATGAAAGATACAGGCATCAACTCCCAAGAGGCCTTCGTCGCTTATTTAGAAAAACTCAAAAAAATTCACCCCTCAGAACCCCGCCTACACTTTGAACCACCCCATCTCAAAAAATCTCCTAAGAAAAAACGCTTCAGAAAATCCTAAGAGACTCTCAAAGCCTATTCAGGTAGTATCTTTTCAGGGGTAGCTATGCTTGATGGAATCCATGAGAAAATACAAAAAGATTTTGACTCCAACCAACGCATTTTCAGTTACGAAGAATACCTCGGATACTTCAAGGACCATGTTTCTGAACAAACACGAGGCTCTGCACAGTACGTTTTAGCTATGATGGATTCTTTTGGAACCCAGGAAATAGTCAACCTCACAGGAAAAAATCTCAGGTTTCGTCTTTTTGACATTCCTGCAGACACTTTGACACCAAAAATAGTCGCTCAAGAATCCGCTCAAAACCAGATCTACCGCTGTCTGAAAACCTTTGCTCAGCAAGGATTCAATCACCAACTACTCTTGCTTCATGGACCCAATGGCAGTGCGAAAAGCTCCTTAGTACACGCTTTAATGGGAGGTATGGAGCGCTACTCAAAAGATCCTGCAGGAGCTGTTTACAGCTTTCATTGGATTTTTCCTACCGAACGCTACACCCGAGAAAGCATCGGCATTCAAGAAAAGAAGAGACGACCGATCAGTTCCTATGCCCACTTACCTGAAGAAGAAATAGCATCGCGCATTTCCTGCGAACTTCGAGACCATCCCCTTTTAATCATTCCTTCTTCCCAACGAAAGAGTTTTTTAGCAAGTTTTTTAGATCCAAAACTCGTCGAAAAACAATGGAATCTTTTTCCAAGTTACTTGAAAGAAGGAGATCTATGCCATCGCTGCCAGATGATTTCAGAGGCCTTGCTCAATAGCTTCCGAGGCGATTTTAAAAAACTTCTCATGCATATTCAAGTAGAACGCTTCTTTTTTTCAAGACGTTATCGGAAAGGACTCGTCACCATTGAACCCCAAATGCATGTTGATGCCCATTACCTCGAATACCCCAAGCGTTTAGGAATGCTTCCTCCCCCTTTACAAGCATTGAATTTGTTCTCACTCAGCGGAGACTTAGTCGATGCCAATCGAGGAATCTTAGAATACGCAGACCTCTTAAAACGCCCGCTTGATTCTTTCAAGTACCTTTTAGGTGCTTGTGAAACGGGATGGGTAAGCATCGGAAATAGCATCGCTGCCATCGATACAGTCATGGTAGGCTCAACGAATGAAATACAATTAGATGCATTTAAAGAATTTTCAGATTTCAGTAGTTTTCAACCAAGGATGCGGTTCATTCGTGTTCCCTACTTGCTTTGCGTCTCTGAAGAAACCAAGATCTACGATGCCCAACTTCCTTTAGGAGAAAAACATATTGCTCCTCATGCTTTTTGGACGGTGGGCCTTTGGAGTGTATTAACACGACTCAAAAAACCTGAAGCGAAAAACTACCCTTCTGAAGTGGCAGGATTAATCGCCAATCTCTCTGCTTTAGAAAAATCACAGCTTTATGATTTGGGAGATATACCAGCACCTCTTGCTCCCGAAGATCGAAAATTACTCAAAGCACAAATTCAGGCATTGCAAGAAGAATACTTCAATGTCCCCTATTACGAAGGAAGAACAGGAGCCTCTGCACGAGAAATGAAAAGGATTTTATTTGATGCCTCTCAAAATCCTGAGTTTCCCTGTCTATCTCCTTGGGCAATCTTACAAGAGCTCGAAGCATTCGTCAAAAAAATCACAGAACACGAATTTCTCCAAGAAGAAGTCAAAGAGAATTTCCATAATACCACTGCATTCATGCAGATAGTTCAAAGCCAATACCTCCAACGCGTCGATCGGGAAGTCAAAGATTGCATTGGTATGTACCAAGCAAATCCATGGGAAGGCTTTTTAAAAAAGTACATCCTTCAAATCTCTTACTTACTAAAAAAAGAAAAAATCAAAAATCAAGTCACAGGAACCTTTGAAGCCCCTGACTTAAATTTAATCAATGAATTTGAAAAAATCGTACAATCTCCCGAATCCTCAGAAAAAGAAACTTTTCGAAAAAATACCATTGCTCAATTAGGCGCGTGGTCTTTAGACCATCCTCAAGAAACAGTGGTTTATTCGCAAGTATTTCCAGAATTTTGGGACAAATTAGAAAAGCATTATTTTGAATCTCAAAAATCGTTATTTAAGCAGATGAGTGATGTCTTACTCGTTTACGAAACCTATGAAGAAAACCCATCAGAAGGAGCAATCCTCGTTCGAAAAACACTCGATGCGATGGTAGCCAAACAGGGATACTGCCATTTATGCGCACGAGAAGCACTCGTATTTTTGCTCAAGAAAAAGTATTAGCTTAATGTTGAAGAGGTAGCTGATGCTTAAATAGCTCGCGAAGAAATCGATCATCCATAAATACCTCGATAAGACTCATTTTTGAAATCGCCTGAGCTCCATTTTTATCAATAGGATTTTGAGAAATATTTAACTTTTGAAGACCAGTCATTTGAACAATGCACTCTGCGCCAGGGGTTACGCATATGACTTGGACGAGCGGATCAAAGCCATTGAAGATGAATGCGCACAGCAGGCGAGTTTGTGTGATAATTTCCGCGAACAAGCAGTTTGTCATCATGAAAGGCATAGCAAAAACAACATTAATGGTTTATTTATCCAGATTAGAAGATCCCCGAACTGGCCAGAACACTAGACATAAATTTATTGAGGTCCTTTTTATCGCGGTATGCGCGGTGATCAGTGGATGTGAATGCTAGACCGAGATAGAAGATTCGGCCAGCTAAAGAGCAATGGCTCAGAGGTTTTTTAGATCTCGAAGGCGGTATTCCTTCTCATGACACATTGAGAAGGCTTTTTTAGATTTTGAGCTCTTTCAAAGAGTTTTTATCGATTGGACTCAGGAAGTAAAAGAAAGTCTCGGTATCAAAAAAGATCAGATTTGCGTAGATGGAAAAACTCTCCGTGGAAGCTTCAATCGATCGAAATCAATTCAAGCGCTTCCTAGGGTGAACGCTTGGTCAACGGGTGCGTCGATGTCCTTAGGTCAAGTGCCTACAGAGGAGAAATGAGATCACGGCGATTCCTGAACTA
>TBL_comb48_EPIDRAFT_1000759_pt1 | contig 24941 bp, 14 predicted proteins | sample TroBogEpilimnion_37_FD_10681 | JGI IMG/M metagenome (IMG submission 10681) | reverse complement strand
AACCTCCTCCACCTCCCTATTCAGCCACTCCTTAAACACCTCCGGCAAGAGGGCCTCCCCCAGCAGCGGCGCCATGTGGCTTTTTAGCGTCAGCACGACGAGCCGCCTTATTCCCGCGTCGATGATGCTCGCGTCCATCCAATGGTCGAACCTCTCTCCGTCCCTGACCGGTCTTACGAGATATTGGCGCAGCATCTCGATCTTGGGCACGACCGCGTTGAACTGGCGCGCCACTGTGGCCGGCTGGTCGCGCATGAGGAGCGGGTCGCTCATGACGGATGCGCACAGCTGAAATTGGTCGGTGATTTCCTTTAAAACCTGCATGTGTGATTCGGCCCACGTGGACTCTTTTATACAATCAATGATCAATCGTCCCACTGCACCACGCCGTCCTCTGTGATGCGGAAGCCGTAGTTTTCGATGTTTTTGGGGGGCTGGAATTCGAGCCAGTAGGCCATGAGGAAGTTGATGTTGCGCAGGGTGCACTCGATGCGGGCGTCGGTGGGGATGAGGGCCTTGTTGCGGGCGCCGAGTTTGGAGTCCTGGGCCTGATTTTTTCAAGTCAGAATCGGTTTCTGGCCAAAGAGAGGATGCAAAAAAAATCCCACCTGGCTCCAAACGCTGCGGCGTGAGAAGGGATCGATGTGCTTCGGGAATGCCTCGGCGTACAACAGCTCCACGACGCGCTTGCCCTTCTGTAGGTTGAGGGTCGTCGGGCCGTCCATGGCGAAGGTCCTTGTGACGATGGAGAGGGCGCCCCAGATCTTCTGCGGGCTTACGAGCGGGAGATTGCGCGTGAAGTCGGTTCCCGAGAGGCCCAGGAGGGCGATGAATATCTTGATCTCCTCCCATTCCTCCGTGCTGCCTGCGCGCGCGAAGCGCTTCTTGAGGAACGAGTGGATGAGGTCTATGTGGACGAACTCCGCGCCGCCCTTCTCCTGGTTCCATGCCTTGAGGATCACCACCGGCTGCCCGTGCCCGGCGACCTTTAGGCCCAGCGCGATGGGGATGTAGTCTCCGTCCGTGGCCTCGATGAGCATGGGGCATTCGAATTTGCGCATCCAGTGGGTGAACTTGAGGTCGGCCTCGCCTATGCCCGTGCAGTCGTGGGGTACGATCTCTGGATCGGTGCCGTCGCTGTTGTAGATGTACTCGGTGACGGTCTCCCAGTCGACGATGAGCCTCTTCCGTCCTGTGGGCGCGACGAGCCTGGGGATGTTGGCGCAGATGAGCTCGATGACGCGGTGCTTGAACCAGGCGTTCATGATGGACTCCTTCCACTGAAGGGGCAGGTCGTTGGGCAGGGTGTCTGCCTCGCCGAAGTCGATGGTCTGGACGCCTGCGCGGCGCTTGCACTGCGTGATGGCCTTGGCCTTGGGCACGTGGCGCTTGTCGTCGAAGGACAGCACGACCGTGGAGCAGCCGTAGAGCTCAAAGTGGCGCATGATGACGGACGTGAACTTGGCGTACAGGAAATCCGCCCAGGTCTGCACGCTCTCGGGCTTCATGAGCTTGATCTGTCCGTCGATGAAGCTCGCGGAGGGCTTTCCGTTGAGCTCCCCGTACTGGAAGGCGTCTGACGCCTCGGAGCGCAGGAGCTCCATCCATTTCGTGTGGATTGTCATCTGTATAAAAGAGGCGTCTGCGTGCACTGTCTGAATGGATCCGAATGATAAATCACTGCTTCTTAAGGATATAGACGATATCCGCTCGCTTCTGGGCGCCCTAAAATCTGCTGCGGTTCCTTCGACGGGCCCTAAGCGACGTGTATTGCATATTTTTTGAATTTTTTTTAATGCAGCAACGTGTCGGCCACGTGCACGGCGAGGAGGTCGTTTTCGAGGCGCACGATGCGCTCCTGGTTCAGCCGGTCGGTCTCCTCGTGCGCGGTTTGCATCTCCGCCATGAGCCTGTGCATCTCTGCGATCTTGGCGTTCGCTGCGCGGAGGTCCTGCTCCATCTTCTTCACAAACGCCGCCCGCCGTTCCCTGGACAGCTTCGCCGTGACGCGGTTGCGCGCCCTCCGTTCGTCACTGTTCGTCCTCTTCATCGGTGTCGAGTTCGTCGACTGATTGTTTACCGCGCTTTCGGAGCTCTGTTTCGATGCATGTTTCGATGGCGTATGCGATGTACTCGATGTCTCCTTCGTATTCGAGGCGATCGACGTGCTCGTCTCCTTGGAGGACTCGTATGAGCTCGAATGGATCGGTGATATGGTCGGGCAGATCGCAATCGGCGAGAGTTGGAGGAGCCGCCTCTTCACTGATGAAATCCTCCTCATCTGCGGCGGCTAGCGTTTCCTCGATGGCTTTTATGACTGCGGCGGCGTTGAGCAGCACTTGACGAGAAACCATCCAATATTTTTTTTACGCGCAGCAAAAAAAAAAATCGGGGCCCCTTGTTTAAAAGCCGGGCCCGAATTCTTGCGTATGCTGCTGTTTTTTTTGCTCGTTTCCGTGTCCCTGAGCATGGTTGCAGAGCGCATAACGCACGCCGCCGTGTGCCTTGTGTTTTATTTATTCAATCAGGGCAGCGATCGCAAATCGGTTTGGTTCATAGGCGCGCTGTTCCAGAGCCTCACGGGCCTGATAGGAGGCGCGGTCTCATCGACCTTTCGGCTCGCCTCCTTCTCCGTTCGAAGCGTGGTGTGGTGCGCGCTCGTTCTGCTTCTCTGGGGGGTGGTTTATGTTTGCGCCGTGCATTACGAGGACGCTCTGATCGCGTTTCAGCGCTCCTACAACTCTTCTGTTGGTGGCACCATTAGGCTGTTTGTCGTGGTTCCTCTTCAGCTGCTGCAGCTTATTTGGTACGGCGTCGTTCCTGTCTACAATCTGTTTGTGTACTGTGTGACGACGATCCCTACGCGGGTGTTGATTGAAAACGTTCTCCTGAATCTGGGCGATATCAAGAACGCAGTGGTCAATCTCGGGTTCTTCATCGAGGGCGTCACCTATTCGCTGTACGACTACGTGATGTTAGTGATCAATCCCCCGGATTCCTTCGATCCCAATCTGCGCATCCTTGATCTGATAACCCCTCTGTCGTACTTGCGTTTGTTCGTGTCGTATGTCCTTGTGTGGTTCGGCCACATGTGTTCTGCGGCGTCGAGCGTGCTGGACATTCTCCTGTATCCCTTTCTGGACATCAATTTCGGCCTGGCGGTGCACAGCTTGGTGAATTCGGCCTTGACGCTCATAGTCCAGGTCCCGGCCGTCACCATTCAGCGCTGTCGTGCCGGCGGGGGTCCGGTTGTCTACTGCCTCCCCGACTTTGAGCCTGTGATCGAGCTGGCGGTCGACGGCATACGCAGCCTCGGGCTCTTGGTTGACAATTGGCTGGATGTTACGACCATCATCATCCAATCCGTCCTGACCAACACCAGCCCTGCCTGCAGCGGGTGGGCGACGGTGGATTTCAACGACGGTGGTCTCTTGATGGGGGACAACGAGACGCTGATTGTAGGTGTCGATGACGGACATTTTGCCAAGACGGATGGCTGGAACATCGAGATGTACACCCGGTCCGGGTTGGGGCAGACCACTTACACCTTTCCNATGGCCGCCACCGTGGTGTACGGCATTGCGGTTGTCAGTGCCTCTGCCGACGCGCTCGGCTTGATGGGCTGCTCCTGCGTCGACCAGGCCTATGGTATGCAGATTGTGTGCGCCGTTGCGCCCTTGGACGCCTTGACGCCGTCGTATTACGTTCCTGTCGAGTTTGATGTGCCGTCGACGAGCTTTTACATGGGATGCTCCAAATCCAAGATCAGGCTCGAGAGCATACGGTGGCCGGTGACACGGTACACGTCGCCTGGAGGGGGCAAGCAACAGCAGCCCACGGCACAGGCCGCGCTATGGGTCCGCCCCGACTGCAGTTCTGAGCACATAGACGTGAGCTGCGTGGAGACGTTCAAGCTGGCCAATTGCTTTCCGTTTTGCATGGCGCTGTGGACGAAGGGGTACACCGGATCCATGGTTCTTCGCTCGGCAGACGAGTGGGCCAACAGCGTATCGATGGTGTCGCGGGACTGCGGGCTCCACACGTGGGACCTCCTGTCCGGTTCGATTGCGTCCATCACACAGACGCTGCGCCAGAAGTCGGGCGTGACCAACACTTGGATGGACGGGGAGGTCCAGCTTGACGGCACCCACTGCGTCTATGCGCCCAACACGTTTTCACGGATGCTGCGCAATGCCACGGACGGGGCGTACGACGCGTATAGGTACGATCTCCTGCCGGGGCAGCCGTTTGCGTTTGCGGGGGATCTGGCCCTGACGGTCGTGAACACCGTCGCCGATGTGTACGGGATCGACGTGCAGCGCGTTTGGGGGAACCAGGCCAACGAGTTCACGCTGGTCCACGTGAACAAATTCATCCCCGCCCTCCCGCCATGCAACACGCCGCGAGACTGTAGCAGTGCTGCGACCTCATGCGGCCAGGGACGTTGCCGTGTGGCGGTGCCCTACTCGTTCGACAGCACTCCCTGGGCCAACATCCCAGCGGTCGCTACGGATCGGTATGCGTTCTGGGTCACAAACCCGTCGCTCGCCATGTACGAGGGATTCAACATGGTGTGCAGAGGCCTGCAGGGATCGGCNCAGTTCGAGGCCGGGAGCTCCTACAGCGGCATTCGCGTGTGGCGGTTCGACCCGTATGAGTTCTGTCCGCTCGATAGCCAAGGCGTGCGGCAATGCCCTGAAGACGCGTCAGCCACGTTCGCGACGCTTCCCGGCTTCATTTCAATGAACAACAACATCGATGCGTGCAGCCAGTGGTTCCTGGTCGTCGCCCCTGCGATGACATACGTCAACGAGTACAACCTCGCGCTGTCGGTGCTCAACACTACGTTTGCGAATGTCGACACGGCGACGCTTCGACCGCGCGATGCGAACCTTGCAAGGTGCTCATATCTCCTCGTCGTCCTCCTTCTTGACCGCCCTGCGTTTGAGCTTGCCCGTCTCCGTGTCCATGTAGGCCCCTGCAGCCTTGAGGACGTCGTGCATTTCGGGCTCCATGTCATAGTGCTTGATGATGTTCTTGTAGACACGGTTGAGGAGATTCATTCCGATCATGTCTCCCCTCACGAACGCCCTGATTTCCGCCACGCACTCCTCAAACTTCTCCTGATTGCGGCCGTGCGCCTTGGTGATGCCGAGAAGCTGATCGCCGTACGCCTTGATCTGCGTTTCGATCATGCCGCACTTGGTGCGAAGATCCTCCGTGTCCATGGGCATGTGACGAGTGACAAGATCCATCTGCTCCTTGCTGAATATGAGCTGCTGTCTGTTGGCCAGCGTGTATCGAAAGCGATACAACTTACGGGAGAGCGGAATCATTTTTTTTGTCGTTGTTTTTTTTTAATTAGTTTTTTTTGAACAACGCGGCATGAAGGGCACAGGCCAAAACATAGCAGCCGTCCCACACGCACGACAGGCAGTTGACATACGCCATCGGCCCCGCGCCGTCGCTGGTGACGCATTCGGGGATATTGAGCGCACGGGAGGTGGTGATGCATTGGATGATGAAGAAGGCCACGTGCATTATGAAGTCCAGGGGCTCGAACCCCTTGCGGCGGTTGCGTACGAGTTTGATGACGATGGCACACAGGGTGGCTCGCAGGCACTTGACGACCAGTATGGTTGCCATGGACTCCCACAACACCGGGCAAAACCGCAGCACCGGGCCGCCATCCGTTTGGTGGAGCACGATGCCCGTGATGACAAACAGGCTGACGCGCAGCAAAAACACAAACACGTAGAGCACCATGTCTCCCTGCGGAATCATGATGTTCTGTTGGAACGGGCATTTATGTACGCTAGGTTCCGTCGCAGTCAAGAACAAAGCAGCCCATCAAGCGCTCCATCCAGCGCGTCATCCACCATTGGCTATGGTGCATGCTGTCGTTGGTCATGTAGAGTGTCAGCTCTCTATCCTCGTGGATCGTCTCCAGAAGTCTGACTGTTTTTTTTCCTGTCATGCATCTCTCGTTGAATACGAAACATCTTTGAGTGCAGCCCCTGACGCCTATATACAGATGGCAAACCCTGTTCATGAATCCGGACACGATGGAGTTCAGGGCCACCATGTTTCTTCCAAACACATCCGTCTCCACCGGGCTGCTGTGCCCCGACCAGCGCCGGATGCCGCAGATAGGGTCGCTGCTCGCCGAAGTGGCCGCGATGGCTCTCCTCATCGTGCGCCTGCCTTTGGTGGTGATTGTCTCGTCCCCTGTGTTGATGGACCTGGTGACGGGGCCGTGCTATCTCAACAGCATGGGCCACAGCCTTCTGATGAACTGCGGTAAGGAAATCTTCAGTCTGGAGGATTTTTTTGAATCGGCCTATGCGTGTAACAAATACTTTTGGGGTATATTTTCTATCGCCGGGAACTTCATCGGGCCGGGCTTTGCTCAGACATTCCTCAACGGGCTGACGGCGGTGGGAGAGAACAGCGGGGCTTCGTCGTTCCTGCCCGGGGTGATAGGGGCGTTCTCCAAGCTCAGCGCGAACAATCCGACGGAGGGCGTGACTGGTTCGCAGGATCTGGCCACCGGGTCGGTGTCGAGATTCGGTCCCACTGCGATTTTCATGAAGACGGCGATAAACCCGATCGCAGGGGCGCATTGGATCTGGCGCATAGCGACGGGCATTGTGGTGCAGATCATGCAGGCCACCAAAGAGCAGCGATCGATCGGAAGCGTGTTCTGGAACGTCCTGTATGACGGAAGGGTTGATTACGAGGAGTTGGTTGCGAAGCGCATGCTCAACACGTGTGGAGGATTTTCCCTGATGGCGGGCTACACCGGAACTCCTCTGGGCAGCGTGATTCTGCATTACTGTTTTGCCGGCGTGCGGAGCACCATTGCGACGCTGGACCTGCTGAGCGTCTTCCTGGTGGACTTGCCTCTCATTGTGTGCGTCTGCAGGCAGACTTCCGGCAACAACCCTGCCGATTGGATCCTCACGCACTGCGACTCGCCCGACGGCCTGAAGCCCTTACTTCGAACCATCATGGATAACCCCGACCGATGCGCAGCCCTGGTGGAGCAGACCAATGCGAACCTCACGACCGTGTTTGACGAGACCTTTGGCGAGCTCTTTGCCGGCACGACGAGCGTGGGATCGGTGCTGGACTCGCTGCTAGCGGCTGTGGATGGCGGCAAGGCGGGCCAATGCGACAACTACAACGCCAACCCGTACGTCGTCACGCTGATACCGGAGCCCGCGGATTATTGGCGCGTGTGCGGCAATACGGATTTCTGCCGTCTGCGATGCCAACAGCAGATGGATGCCTTCAATGCGGTAAAGCCATCGGTGGCGCTGCGATCGACGACATCCGCCCAGTCCACGGAGAGCCTGTTTTTCCCCTCCTTGAACGCGGACGCTTACAACCCGTTTGCTTCGACCGGCGTGATCGCGTTGACTGAGCTGGATTCGTGTGCCTCGATATGTCCTGCTGCTGACGATCGATGCTTCTTGCTCGGCGGCTTCTTGTCGGCCTCCACCCTGCATGCGGCGCAGTATTGTGTGCCCTCGGCGCTGGCACAAGGCGTGAGCAAGTCGGGGCAGTGGGATACGCTGGGTGTCTCCGGGCTGTGCACGGATATTCAGTTCATTCGTATCGGGATCGCGGGCGGGTGGCAGGACATGTATGCCTTTGTGGGTATGCAGGAGAGCGTGGTGCAGGTGTGCGGGAGGCTGGATTGCTCGACCTTTTCTGCAGCGGACGTGGGTGTATTGGGGTTTCAGCAGATGCAGGTTCTGGGCAGCATTGCGGTGTTCCAGGTCAGCACAGAGGGATCCGGTCCATCGAGCTATTGTCTGGCGTTTGTGGATTCGCAGTGGGGCTTTTCTCCTTGCGAAGAGACCAACGTGTGGGACCAGGGTCTCTACCATCTGGTTCTCACTTCCCAGTCCGAGGTCGTCCTGCTTCCGTTCGACGCCGTCCCTCTGCAGATCTGCCAGCTTCAGCCGGGCTCCGTGACGCTGACGAATTGCGTGCAGTACCAGGGGTTCGATCGTCAAAACGTGCCGGTCAAAACCAGAGGAGTCCAACCGCGCGTCTCGCAGTTTGTGTCGAAGGACTACAGCATATTCATCGCGTCGAACGAGGCCAGCCACTGGCTCACGATGCTCTTTGTGACCACAAACGGGCCGTTTGCCACGGGAAGCGTTGGGAATTCTATGCCTGTTACGATACAGTACACCCTGCAGCAGTCATGCAGCCTCGACAGCTGCACCGGGTGCATCCAGTTATCCGTACAGCGACTGTGCTTCGCCGCGCAGCAGTGCCAGGTGGCCCGATGCGTCGGTTCGCAGGTGAATCAGCTTCGGCCCCTGTGTGCGATCGGCGGCATCGTCGAGGCCCAGTATTTTGCGTTCCTCGCGACGCTTCAGGGGGTGTGGAGCATGATTTCGAGCACGCTCGTGTTTGTGTTGGACGCGGCGGGCGGTATCAACCCACCAAAGACCGTGGTCTGGCCGGACCAGGCGTTTTACGGGTTGATATGCTCGCTGAAGGATTCGCTCGCGTCGTCGGTGTCTGTTTTCACCGCGTCGATCAATGGCGTGGTTCAGTCCTCGGTGCCCGCGACGACGCTGGCGCACGGTGCGACGGTGGATAACAAGTTTTTGGCCACGTTTGGGCTCACGATGATGGCAGTGACAAACTTCCTGTATCAGCTCTCGCTGGCACCTTTGTACGCGGCCATCGCCGTGCAGAAGATCATGGTGTGCCAGACCAATAGCCTGATTGCGGCCGTCGCGGGAAACAACGCCGTCACCATTGGCGACCCCGCCATCCAGAGCGCGTCCAGCGCCGCCACCGGCGTATGCATGGCACAGGTGCAGACGGAGAACGCACAGGGGCTGAACAGCGGCATGGATAACAACAAGGCCTTCGCGAGCGGCTCGGTGCAAGTGCTGTCGCGTCTCGGCGGGCTTGCGCTGCAGCTTCCTCTGGACGCCATCATACACCCCATCGACGTCACCTTCACGTACATCCTCGGCGTGGTCATGGGACTCCAAGACGTACTCGAGACGGCCGACCAGAAGAAGTGAGTTCCGACTCGAGCACCACATATTTCTCCCATACCTCCACATCCACGCATAGGCATATCATGTGGTAGGGATCGCGCCAGTCGATGATTGTGTATTCCTTCTCTTCCAGCGCATGGATCAGCTGGTCCCGCTCCGCAACCAGTTTTCCATTCTCATCTCTGAGAAAGCGCATTCCCCACAGCACCTCGTGCCTTAGCGCGATGGGCTCTATGCATCGATAGCCTTCTGGGCATTGCCTGAAAACCATATCGTGCAATTCCTCAAAGGTGGAATGCTCAATCACTTTTTGCTCCAGCTCGAAATCCGAAGGTTCATGTAGGGAAGACGGAGTGGCATCCGGCCGTAGATGTATGTATTTGATGGCGCATCGACCCGTCATGTGTCCCTTGCGACCTTCTGACATTTTATACGCCGCAGTTGCCGAGCCCCGGATTGGACCACGCGCGTCCTGTACAAGTGCCCATGCGGCGATCAGCCCGTCTCCATCCCGGACTACCGACAGCGTGAGACATACTTGGACGGAGCGTATTGGTGCAGTACCGTAATGTCAATGCTCGATTTCGACGGTTCGGTCAAGTACGTTTGGAATCCATACTCGCTCGAGCAGCTGAAGGCCAGTCTCGGTGATTTCGATGCGTACTTGGATTGCGTGGCGTCCAAGAACGACGCTAGCTGTGTGGAGCCGAAGGATGCGTACGGGATTTTTGATAAACAGCAGATCTCCTTGCTCTCCGTGTATCAGAGATGCTTATCGAATTATCAGGAGGAGACTTGGGATCAAGGGTCGTTCGTGATGTTCAATCAAACGCTCCAGAAACAGCTGCGCCTGGATTCCGTGATGCCTTCGACCATCGAAGACAGTTTCAACGTGTCTGCCTGCCTGCTGCAGCAGAAGGCCTCGGGAAACGACAACGGAGGCTGCCTTGTGGATCAGTACCTCAAAGGATCGCAGTCGATCGATTACTTTGAGTACAGCAACATCACCACCGCACCAGTGACCTCTGACCTCATCGACGCATGCCTGACGTTCTCCGGCCCCGCGGCCCTTGACGACGAGCGCATCTCCCAGCCTTTCAAAGCATGCCTTGAGAACAGTGTCAACCGGAGCGGATGCGACATCCCGCATATGCTGTGGTCCGGGCGGTCGACGAATAAGGTGCCTGTGGCCACTCAGCACACCCTCAACATCTCAGATCCAAACAAGCGCAGGCAGTGGGCGCAGGGCGAGATGGACGCTGCCAAGGGGTCCGTGCTGGCAGTGCTTGACAAAATAGAAAGGGAGTGGACCGGCAGCGGCATCGACATCACCATTTTTTCCTCGGAAGGCGATCTGTTCCATCAATTCGCCGACTGCGTGATGCTCGGTCCCCTGGGTTCGATGACGCTGACGCCGGGTCCATCGGGATTGGAGAAGGTGGTCTGGGCTCGCAATTCAGACGGCACCCGTGAGTTTCAGATACCCTGTACCGGTGGGAAATTGGCCAATCGCAATGGGAGTCGCGATGATATGCCGCCCTTTACCTGCGGCACATACCCGCGGCGGGCTGTGATGAAGTACTTTTTGCGTAACAAGTATGGCGGAACCAAGAATAATCCAGGCGCACGGGACGCGGTGGTCAAGGTCGTACGGGCGATGATCAATGCAACGCGCGAGGCATGGAGCTCGGATGGAAACTTCATGTGCACATGTCCTAATCAATCCGCTACAGGGTGGGGGTGTTGCACGCTCCAGAGCGATTGCGCCACGGATCCATGCCCCTGCCCGGATGGATATCATGTGGCCGCATCGGTGGCGTGCTGCACGTCGGTCTGCGGCGGGTTGGCGGGTTCGGGGTTGATGGCGCCGTTTTCTTACATCAACGGGACCCAGGTCGCAAACGACTTATTGGCCAGTCTCGGGACCTATCTGCAGAACGACATATGGACCTCCACCGTGCCGTGGCTCCTATACGACCCGAACGGGGCTGGCGCGTACCAATCGTCCTGGAATCAGTCTCAATTCACGGTTTCCAACGCAGGATTGTTCGATGCCTCGAATCCGGTGGTGTACTATGACGAGATCTTCTATCCCTTCAAATCCACCTTCTGGGAGCACTGCACTGGTCTGCTGCAGCAGGTCATGTGGACTTTGCCGATCGACCGATCCACGGGAAAGCCGAAAGGGATGCCGAGTGAATATGATCCCATCAACGGCCAGTCGCAAAGTCCAAATCTCACATACATAGAAGACTTCATCCAGACGCTCACGCAGGCGGCGTATGTCGACTCCCCAATCTACTGGCATTACAGCATCCTGCACGCCCCATCGCAGAGCGAGGTCTGCAAGCGAAACGTACCACGCGTTCCCAATCAAACCTCGACGTTTCCCATCGGTTCGAATGCCGGTGCTGTGCTGGGATTCAGCAGCATGACGCTCGGCGGCCTGGGTGGAGCCGATTGCTACTGCGGCTGGTGGAACACCTCGACGATGTGCAGGATCCCCGACTCGCTCTGCGCCGCGCTGGTCCAGATCATTGGCTTTACGCGAATCTGCCTGACACAGAGGCAGCTTTACAACGCATCCGACCACCTGACAGTGCAGGCAGCGATTCAGACGCTTGTGGCGCAGCAGCCCAGTGCGGCGGTGTACCCATGCCCATCCATGCGGATCTCTGATCATTGGGGGTTCATGGACCCGGCGACCGGAATGCCATTCAAGAATGCAACCGCCATGATACTCAGCGAAGGGGTCAGTGGATTTCGAGTCGGCAACGTCAACTGGCTGTTCACAGTTCAGGCGCAGCAACTCAATCCGTCATCACGCGTGATCTCGCCCGAGAGTCTCGCCGGGGACGCAACCCTGCGTTGCAATCAATCGGATACGTCCATCGCCGACCTCTTCATCAACGAGCTTTTCCCGTCTGCGCAGGGGGTCAGGCAGTCGATGCCACAATCATACTGCATTCGCTACGGGATCGAGTTGGCCAGGTTGACCGTGTACGAGGCCGCCAGTCTCTCCGATGCAGCGAGCCAGCAGCAGGGAGTGGTGAGCATGTGGCGGATGCGGTGCCAGTACAAGCTCGAGGAACTGGCGGTGTGCAATTCGTTCAGAGTCCTGAATGCCACCGGCGGACCGACGGATACCAGCCGATGTCCGTATGCATTGTCCATCGCGCAGTCGCTCAAGCAATCGTACGCTGTGACGCCTGGGTGCCTTCTGGTGCTGTGGAATACGGCAAATCAGGACGGAATATACGACCCATGCATCTGCGTCCCGTGCACCAATACGCCCAACATCGACGTTCCGGCGCAGCTCACATCTATTTGTAGGCTGGAGTCCTTCCAGCGCCTGGTGGCCAGCGACGTGATTCCCGGGGAGTCAGGGGATGTTCCTTTGGCGAGCGGGTCCTTTCGCGCCCTCATGGATAAACCGGGGCTGCTTCAGGTCAACACGCCGGATATCACGCACTGGGCCCTCCACACGAGCATGCGCGACGCAGATCTGACGCTCGACTGGTGGCCTGATGGATGGAATCAGCCAGTCGGATACCACGTGACCCCGGGTTGCTCCGTGCCAGGGGATGCGCACTGGAAAACATTCGACGCATCGTGGAGATGGGACTCCAAGCTGGAACAAATGGTGTTTGCTCGGGACGAAACCAACGACCCGCTGCTGAGCCGGAATGCCTTCGGGGCCGCGGGTGTGTGCAGAACCAGTAATTATGGGATGCCTATGAACATGCTGAACACGATGGCCGTATGCACCAAGGAGAATGCCAACGCAAAGGCCGATCCCATGGTTCCATCCCCGCCGACCAAACGGCCTTGGATCGATGGATCCACAAACTGTGCCCCCGACGCGTTCTCGACCCCGTGGACGGTGGACCGCACGCTGAACCCGCCTCGTCAGTGGACGGTTGGGACGCTGCAGCAAGAGTCGGGCGGCCTCGCACCGTTTGCCGCCACTGGGTGGGGAGTCGGTTGCGGGCCATATCCCCTCAGCACATGCACCACCAACTCCGATTGCGCGTCGGGTCTCACGTGCGTCATTGCGCCGGGCGGTACTACGACGGGAGTGTGCCAATTCCTGCAGGCGGGCAAGTCGGAGTGCTCAACGCATTCGATGTGCAGCGGGAACCTTCTGTGCTCCGGAGATGGTATTTGTGTGCAGGGCGTGTGGCAGATCAACAACGGAATCCACGAACCGGTGTCGTTCCGCTCATACTCGCAATCGTGCGAAACAGGTACACCACTCGATACATGGGGCACGAGCATCGCCGAGAATCTGCCGGACATACTCAACGCGTCCGGCTTATGTTCGTACCGATCCTGGTTTGAGAATCGTCGGATGTCCAACCGCAATCAATGCAATCAATCCGGCACCTGCCAATTCAGCGGGTTTCAGCCATGGAATTTCTCCGCGCCGAACCGCCAAACCACCCAGAGCGCCTTCGACAGCGGTGTGCTGGCGCTGCAGCCGTCGCAATGTGATATGGATTACCAGTTCTACCAGGGGTTCTCGTCCTGCACACCGCGCGACGCGGCCGTCTTTGATAGCACAGGGATCGTCAAGCCCCAGCCCAATTCCAAAGACAATCGCACCATCACATACAGACCCATAGGCCGACGTCTGCCGTTGGTGCATTACGCGGATGAAATAACAGGCCCGTCGTTTGGCTTCACCGGTGTGCCGGAGACGTACGAGGACCTAGGACTCGGGAGCAGCAACCCGTCGATCGTGGCGTGTGCCAGCCAGCACATATGCGGCCCGCAGCCTTCCTTTATGGTGAACAACCAGCAGGTCGATCATCGGCTGGTCATCGACAACGGTGTGGTGCGTGGATACACACTGTCTGATTTGCTTTCGTGCGGCGTCTTTGGGATATTGCAGCAATCGACATGTCAGCTGGACTTCGCCGTTGTGCCGCTGGCGTCCTACGTTTTGACAAATCAGCAGACACTGTACCGAAAGGCTGGATTTCCTGTTTTCATCAAAGACACACTGAGCGCTGGGTATACACAGGACAAGGTGGGGGTGATGCTGCAGGCCCTGCAGATGCTGCCTGGGGTGATTCTGCAGTTCTATATCGGAGGCCCTGCCACAACCTTTCAGGACTACGTCGCCAAGACGGGATTGTTCATAAACTTATACAGCGCATTGGGCCAAATCAACAAGCCCACGTATTCCTCTGCCGGGATCCCGCAGCAGATCTACAACGTCACAACGTTTGGGGCGTACGAGGTGCCGTTCGCGTGGTGGTACAAATGCATTTGGCTCGCTGATAACGCCCTGGGCAACGACCCGATCGATTCTCAAATTTGCTCATGGCAGAACAGCGCGGGTACCACGGCCTCACAGGCGTCGTCGAGGATGGACCCGCGGCTCGAGTCGCTGTTCAGCCTATCCGGCATGGCGACGAACGAAGGAACCGTCAACGTGACGCTGCTGGAGCAGCTGGTAAGAATCCCCGGTGTGATTACGAACAGCATCATCAGCCAGGCGTATTCGAATTTCACGAGCCAACAAAGCGCGTGGGCTGATCGCATAGGATCGATCCTGCAATCGGCGCATCGTCAATGCAGCAGCAGGAAGGATTACGTGCTGGGTTACAGCGACGCGTCGCAGGATTACCAGCTCGCCCGCATCAATCAGATGTATAGCAGCGTGCCGTTTGACCTCACCAAATCCTATGCGGATAAGAATGGCATCGTCGTCTGCAGCGGACTGGGCTGCCTCGAGAGCAACGGGGCCGTGATCCCGCTCACCTCTGAGGCCGATTTTGTCGGGAAGCTGGTCGCCGCATTGAAATCATCCACAGTGCGGAATAACACGGTCGGATTGACCAGCGCAGAGGTCCCGGATGATCCATATTCGACGACACTGGGGAGTTTATTTTCCCAGGATCCGCTTTCTTCGAGCTACTGGGACAATGTGCTCTACACGTTTAGAAATCTATCCTCTAATTGTGCGTCGCTGGTGACGGAGATGACGCCAGACATTCAGGCAACATGTCTATGCGCATCATGGGAGACGTGCTCGGATAAGGTGCAATCTTTCATGCTGGCAAGGGCGAAGGCCACCTCGGCCCCGAACCCGGGACAATCTGCAACTGTGATTCTGGGAAACGCGTCGCAGAGCTTCAAGATCGATATTTGCACGGTAGCAGGAATGGATTCGAATGGAATTTGTTTCCTGAACAACGGAGGACTGCAGACCAATCTGAATCTCTCGCGGATGACGTCGGTTTCTGTGCCGCTGGGAGTCGTTGTCGAACTGTACGGAGAGCAGAGATGGAAGTGCACACGGCTGACATGCGCCGACCCCGGCATGGATGGAAGGATGGTGCTCGCTGGATACGTACCAGTCACGGTGACGTCGCAGGAGACGCTGGCCATTGATGAGTTTACCTTCTATCAACAGGTAGGATTCATCAAGCAGAACGCATGGGCCACCCAGACCCAGCAGATCAACGATATTCTGTGCGAGCAAGGGTCGAGGTTCTACAAATGCGGATTCGCAAATGCCGGATGCTGCGACGGGTGTTCGACGCCACAGCGCGAGGTCGCTTCAGGCAGCACATGGTTTCAGATGAAGATAAGGGCCGCGACGTATTACTTTAACAACGCACTGAAAGCCAGCCTGCAGTTCTATCCCTGCATCATGAACAACCTGGCTGATTTCAATGACATATTCACGGTGCTGAAGCAGGCCCAGCGGCAGGCCGATCTCAGCGAGGTGTATGCCATGTACAATTCAAACAACGCCTATCGGGGCGAGTCGATCAATTTTCTCAACTGCTCCGCCACGGACATCTTGGATGCAAACGGAATGCTCACAAACCTCGACGCCTCCGTGGTGCGCCCGTTCAACTCTTCGTTCTACCCTCCTACGAGCAGCGCCGCCATTATGGATTCGATCCAGTCCACCATAAAGAACGGCAACGAAAATGTTGTGCAAAGCGCATGCATCCATTTGGCTGGCACCTGCACGGCCAGTACACCATCGCTGTCAGGCAGCGTGTCAAGGGCCACATGGACAGCCTCAGAGGTCAGCTCGACGTGCGGTACTCTGAAGAACGACAGGATATTCGGATGCCTCATGTTCCCCGGCGAGAACACGGAGATAATTCAAGGCAGCTCAGGCAGCTTCATAGGATTCGTGTCAGGTGCGTTCGAAAACAGTGCGCTGGGGCAGTGCAACCCCACAGGCAATTATAATCACCTTCAATACCTCACATGTATGGCGGACAGCAGCCAGGACGCGTGTCAAAGTCAGGACAGCAACCTCAGAAATATGCGGCTGACGGGCCAGACCACCGTTTACAACTTGGTCACCCAAACACCCTCGTGTACCACCGGCCCAGTCGCGCAGTGCACGCTCCTCGATGAGATCGCGAATCTGGGTGGCAACACGCAGGCCGCCTGCCCGGGAACCAACACCTCGCAGCAGCGAAACAAGGACTATTTTCAGCTGATACAGAATAGCGCATTGAACACAAACATAATCCAAGGGCCTGTCTTTTCCACCGAAAGCGTGGCGACCGGCCTGAGCTTCGACCACCTCTTCATCTCCCTGAATCCAGGGTTCTTTTGCTGCTCGTCCAGATGCGCGTGCCAATCGACGAATCAGATTCCAGTGCAGATGCGAACCAATCTCTGGCAATGCCTCGACTGTCCACTGGTATCCACGACGCAGTGCACGGGAACACACAATTGCCTCATCAACTCGCCACTTCTGAAGGAGGAGCAGCTGAATTCGCTGCCTGGGTGGAGTGATCTCACGCCGGATCAGGTCGCCTTCCTCACAAGCACGGCAGCATCGATAGAAGTCGCAGCGCCGGCCGTGGAATGGTTCGTGGCCCAGGTGTCGAATCTCTGGACGTCCAGCGGATCCAGGCTCCCCTACGAAATACCCTCCTTCATGCAGTCCTTCACGGGCGCGTACGAGTACAACCCCACGTCAATACTCGCGTACGATGCTGCCATGCAGATCAACTCCAAATCGTGCACCGAGACGGGCGAGATGCCGGATTTCTCCAATTGCAGCTACGATTCGCATCGCAGAGAGCTCAAGCAGTTTGTGAACACGAACTACAAGGTCAACGACGGCGTCGTCCTTCAGCCAGGCGACACGCTGCAGTGGCACGTTGGGCGCGCTCAGATGATGTCGCAGAACATCCCTCAATGGGAGTCGACGGCGAACAGGACAGGTCTGTTTCTTGTCGACTTGTTCGACGACAAATGGTGTCTCAAGGGCAATCTGGTCGACAACGCCTGCTACCTCACCACAGCGGCCGATGGCACCCCCGCGATCCGCGTGCTGAACCCTGGCCTGTTGGGCTCGTTCGAGCCGTCGGTCGGCTGTGATACGCAGGTCATCAATCAGCAGCGCGTCGTGTACTCTTACTGCTCGGATTGCTCTCCGTCCCAGATCGAATACGACACATTGGAGGACGGCTATCTCATGACCTGCCCCAAGACGTACGCCGCGGTGAAGCAGGTCACACTCGACATGTCGGCGCCGTCCAATCTCTGCAGCAAGACCCCGGATACGTCCTCCTCCTCATGCGGCAACAGGCGGGGCGTGCTCGGGGGCGTGTACCTGGGGACCCCTGTCACAAGCCTGTACGCAAGGATCCCCTGGAAAGGAGGATTGCCGCTGGGGATGGGCCAGAATCCTCTTTTGCAGGGAGGAACCGCGGCCACAGTGCCCAACATCGCGCTGAGTCCCGGCGATATAGGCGGCCACTACATTCGCATGGCGATTTTAGCAACAAAGAGCGGGGGATACGTAATGTCCATACAAGGCCTGCCGCTGCTGTCTTACGATTCGGCGCTGGGTGCCGCTGCCTACGGTCTTGGCGTGTCGAGCTCCAGCCCCAAGTGGACGCAGATCAACACGGCAGTGGAGCTGTACAAGTTGACCTCCCTGTATCCCAACTCCGTGTGTTTGACCTGGGATTGCCCCCTCCGCCGGCGTGCGTTCTACATGGGAGTCGACAGCACCTTCCGCCCCAGCGTTCCCGATCCGCTGCGGACGCAGATCATGTACGGGACGCGGATACACCCCACACAGGCGGCGGCGCCACTGCCGACCATCATCTCGCAGACCGCCAGCCGAGTGCTCGGGATATACGTCACCAGCAACGGCTTCTGCGCGTGCGCAACCGTGCCCTGCACCTCGTGCCCGTCCGATTTGTCGGCGCTCTACGGCCAATGGATGAACTCGTCGATCGTGCAGCAGGCCTCGTGCACAGAGCAGCTCGATTGGCCCTACGCCGGCGGCAAGCTGCGCGATGGAGCCACCTTCAACCAGCGATGGGCCACAAAAACACCGTGCGGCATCATGGACCGCCTGCCCGTATTCCAGTACCGCTACACCAACACGCAGACAACGATTCCCTCCACGAAAACAACGCTCGATAAGGGCGGGGTCTGCCACATGGGATGGCCGGCGGTGACTGCTGGGCCGATGGCGGGGTGTTACATCCTGACGGACACGGACAGCTACATGTGCCCATCGTTCACACAGCCCAAGAACGTGTCTCGACTGCGCGCCAAGACCATCGCCGAGCTCCTGAATGCGCCTACGCGCCCAAGGCTGAGCGATTGCACGGCGCCGCCAGTGTACAAGATAACCAACACCAGCGTGGCGTCGGAGGTGAGCTACGGTCAGCTTAAACGGATCGAGGCCTCCAGGCTGCTGGCCAACGACCTGCGACGGCGTCTGTGCGGAAACAGCACCGCGTGCGAGCCGTCGAGCACCTGGTCCTTGTCTTCCTTCTGGTCCGCTGTCTTCATGGCCAATTTCCCGTCCAACCTCCCATCAGGCAACGGCGCCAACGAGACCCTTTGGGCGGAACCGTGGGTGGCATGCAAACAGAGCGAGAACGGCACCCAGGAATGCGATGGCACCATACCCCGGGACGACTGGGTCGGAACGAATCGCTCGGGCAAGTGCCTGGCGACAATCACGCAATCTCGTCTGGCCAGTCAGCTGGTGCAGAACATCAACGTGTGCGATCTGGATTCGACAATGGACCTTTTCTGCCGGACCATTCAGGACGCGCGGTATCAGGTGTTCGAGGCCAATTGCCTGTACTCGGGCCAATGCAGGCAGAAGCTCTTCTTCTACCAACCCTCGACATACGAACTCGACAACAGCGAGTTTGTGCGCAACACGGTTCAGAACTTCTACAACAACACCGTCGACGGGGCTTGCGTGCCGGATCAGGACACGGCAGCCGCCATCCAGGCCAACGCGCAGAATCTCAAGAACTGTGCGGCGGTGCAGCTCAACGTCCTGGTCCAGTGCATTCAGATCATCCGTGTCATTGTGGGTTCTCTTGTAGAGCTGACGTATTACTTCCTAGAGCTCATGCTCAGCGTATTCGAGCTCCTGGGGGCCAAGACGAGCCAGGATAAGCTGATAATCACCACGCAGATCGACGCGCTGCTCTCGCTGATTCAGAATAAGTTCATAACCTTGTTTCACGAGATAGGAGACCTGTTTTACAACATCCTCTTCAACGGGCCCATGGGCAGCTGGCTTTTGACCATGATACAGGCGGTCTGCAACTTCCTCGACTGGCTGTTCTCGGACATCGTCTACGTCATCCTGTGCTGGACACGGACCGCCTTGATCTGGTTCCTGAACAACTTCGCTATGGGAGTGGTCGATCTTCTCAACGGCCTGACGGTCGGGGCGCTGGGATATGTCAAGGACGACATCAAGCAAGCCGTGATCTCGATCGAGGACAACATCCCCTGCACCCCGAAGACGCTCTGGAGCTGCAACATGCCCTTCCTCGAAAACAACGCCTCCGTAACAATCCTCCCCATGCCCACGCGCTGCTGGGCGGGCGTTGAGCCGCAGGTGGGCGGTTCGCTGGCGTGCTCCGCGGCCGATACGTGCATCCAGCAGAGCGACTTCACCAACATCATATGCGGGGCATGCCCGGTGGCCAGCTCCATGACCCGGTTCGGGTGCGATACGCTCACCAAGCTCTGCACTTGCAGCGTGTTTCCTGTCGGGATCTCTTCCTGCGCATCGCACGAGGAGTGCACGATCGACAACGCAGACGTCAGCTGCCAGTACGTGGATTCCTACCTGAAGCCGAGCTACGGCAACGTGCCGTGTGGCCAGTGCCCCAAGCCGATGTGCCTTGTGACGGATGGCTCGGGCACGGGAAGGTGCTCCTGTTTGCTGCGCCCGGTCCCGCTGCAGACATGCTCTGGCGTCGGAAAGCTCGTCAGCCCCGATGCAGCGGACCTCTGCCTTGTGGCGACGACAGGCGGCGGGTACGCATCGAGCAACTCGTACTCTGCGAATTATCGAACGCTCGCCTCCGTGCCCTGTATGTTGCTCAACCAGGCCCAAAGCTGGTGCTACAACGTCTTCACGTCCGCCACCGTTTCCACCCAGCTGGTTGTGGGCCTGTCCCTCTTGAGCACCGGGCGTCGAAGGCTGCTCATGATTCCGAACATCACGTGGGACGGGAGAGGGGAACCATGCCGCTCGCTCATGCTTGCATCTGCTGATGGAATGGGGATACTCGAGAAATACACAAGGGGCGAATGCCAGCGATGGTATGAGGTGGGACAGATGCTCGTAACCGAGGCCAACATGACCGACGTGAGCCCGTTCCTCCTCGTATCCTGGAGAGATACGGTCGACACGCTGCTGGACAAAAATTCGCTCGTCGAGATCCTGGCCAAGATGCCCTTCGTCCTGCACCGCATCCTGCTGCACTCGGAGTTCACGCAGCCGGTCTACATCATCGTGGCGTACTGGTCCAAATTCGTGCCGGAGTACGTGTGGGACAACCAGACCGTCATGGACTCGGCAAGGGAGTATCTCTTCAACGCAAGCCGCCAAAGCAGCAGACGGCTTCTGCAGGCCACCGTTATCGACGCGACGGTGTCGTCGAACACAGCGTATCAGTGGAGCCAGGGACCGTACACCTGGCCGCCAAACTTCGTTTTCTGGGGCGGCGGAGAGCAGTCGTGCGCGGTCGTATCGACAGGCATCGACGTTGTGAAAAATGGCCTCGAGGCGACCATCGGATTCTACAAGAGCGCTCCTCCCGACCCAACACCCGTCGAATGGCCCGATTTCCGCAGCGTGCGATGGCCGCCGGTCGTGGTCAACTTCACCAGCATCAACGAAGCCCTGTCAAACCTCACGGATGTCTGGCTCATCGACAGAGACGCGGTGCGAACGGCCCTCTCCAACGCATCCTACATCTCCTCGGCGGTATCGTCGGTCGTCCATTGCGACTTCCAGCGAGTTCAGACCTGCTCCTGGCGCCGGTCGCTGCTGGGGAGCGCCGCTCAGGTCCTGGTGCTGGCTATAGTCTTGGCATTCGTCGGCCGCATCCTCGAAATCCCGTACGTCGAGATCGCGATAGTGTTCTTCTCCATCCCTCTCACACTCTACCTCGCATACGGCTTCGCCCCCACCTGCGCTCCGCTCGTCCCCGTATGCATGCTCCCCGATCTGCTCGACGCGGCCGAATGGTTCTTCCCCGCCAATCTGACGTGGCCCGCGCCACTCGTGACGGTGCAAGGCTGCCAAGACAAGTCGTGTCTCCGTTCATGTGTCGACGATTTTACGGTAGGCTATGCCTCCATGTACGACCACGCAGCGTGGATTATGTGCGAAGTTCTCGGCCCAGGGAGCGCTGTCAACACCGTCCTCTCCTCCATGGCCAACGGCGACCCCATCAGAACCGCCGTCCTGCGCAAGTGCGTCGACGCCTCCGACCCCATGCGCGCGGCCCAGAGGATCTGCTTCGCCATGACCCTTGTCAACAGCCTGCCCATCGTCCTGCTGGCCCTCGTGGCCTTGTGGGTGCTGCCGTCGGTGTTGGGCGCGGTGATGGCCGTGCTGCAGGCTGCAATCAATGTATCGTTTTTACTGATTCTCTTTATCCATTCGGGCGAATAAACTTTAATGCAGAGGATTCGCCTCAATCAAAGAAGAGCTGTCTTCCGTTTGATTAGGCTGGCATTTGAGATTCATATAGTTCCTATACGACCAAATCTTCATGCCCATGTCCGCTAGAGCTGCCACCAAAATAAAGTCCAATTGCGTCAAACTCAAAAAAAATTTAAACACTTGCGAAAAATGACAGAAGCCATAGTAGAGTTCTATGATCAACAAGCACGTGGTTTTGGAATAGGGTAGTTCCTTGCATTTTGAATCCGCAATCACCGTAGTGAAAAAGGGAACCAAAGCGTCGTGCGAGAAGCTTTTGACCATAGTGTCGCATGCGCAATAGATAATCAGAAGAAACCATTCATGGAACGTATCGATAGGGATTGACATGAAGTGAAGCGTTGACGAAGGCCCAAATCGAAAGAAGTTACTATGCAGCACACCCATAGACGAAAAGATTACCAACACTATTATACACCACACTAATATGATTGCGACTGTGCACCGCTTATCATGGAAAGGATCAATCATCCGTGTGCGTGAATAGGATTTGCTTTTTAAATGGTTTATTATTGAACAGTGACGATGCTTATCATACATGACCCAGAAGACTGGCAGAAGGCGTTTCATCGCTCCCAAATAAAAAAAAATTATTTTAGCCTTATAAAAGCAACAACTTGTCAAAAATCGATTTGTGATGATTGTGTTTGGATTTATGATCAACGTACGATTATCATAACCAATTAACGATCGATTTGTGATGATTGTGTTTGGATTTATGATTGACGTACGATTATCATAACCGATTAATGATCGATTTGTGATGATTATGTTTGGATTTATGATTTGTGAGAGCTGAAATGTGCCTTAGCTACAACCACTACCTCGATGTACCGAATCGAGATGGAAAAGAACGAGATGATCAAAGAAAAAGAATTCACAAACAAAAAACTCATGGAACTTCTGATCAACCTCGAGATGACCAAAGCAGAATTGGAGTGCCTTCGCCAAAGCAAACGCCAGCGTGCAGAGTAATCCATCCATTCCCGTATACAACACACCGCTCCACTCCCCGCGATGGACCGGTGGCACGAGCAAACCGCCAGCATCCATTCGGCGTTTTTCAGGACAGGGCGGAATACGCACCTGTGGATAGATCCGTGTGTTGTTGACGGAAAGCTGAAGTGGAAGTATTGGTTTCTGGATTTAGGCATGTGCCACGAAATAGAATCAGAACACCCCGTCTCCGACGAACCCCAAGAACGCGTGTTTAGTGGACGTTACAAGGCCTTTCTGCGCAAACTGCATTCGGATCTGATGGGGGACTGCGTGTGCCATGAGTGTTGTGAATGAATTCTAATCGCCCTCGCCCCCGCCCACTATATAAACCAAAAAACTCACGCCATCACCGCGATACGATACTGCCATGCGCGCATCACGCGGTACTACTTCCAAGAATTCCAACGCCAATGCCAAGATGGCCGGCATTCGCGACATGATGAGCGAGGCGTTCAACATTCTGTTTAAGCTGACGGTTGAGGAGTCCAACATGATATCACTTCCTGGGCGCACGCTTGAACGCGACATGCTGATAGCCATGATAATGAAAGCCCTCAATCGGCCTGGTGTTGTGGTGGATGGCTACGCGTGCGTGGGAGGCGACACGCTTTCATTCATGCAGCTGGGGTTTATGAACCAACTTGCGCTCGAGATTCATGCTGTGCAGGGATTTTCTGCGGACGAAAAGGTCGACCCGACTCGCATCGAGAGGCTCAAGAGCCACGTTGACCAGTATTTCAAGAAAAATCCGACCACTGCAAAGGTGACCGTCGCCAACCAGTGCATGCAGAACTTCATCGTCGAGCACAAGGACCTCCAGATCGACCTCCTTTACCTCGACCCGCCCTGGAACCTCCCCGAGGGGTTTGATCTTGCCACCAACCGTGGCACGGATCGCAAGCCGTCGCTCGCCACCAAGATCTACATCTCGCGCATCGTGTCCGAGGTGTTTCGGCCGTTCGCTCTGGCCGAGGCCCGGCGCCCGAAGTTCATCTGCTTCAAGGCGCCGACGCCGTTTGTTGAGTTCAGCCTTGCTCTTTTTGAAGAAGTTCCTTCCTTCTCCGACGGGTACAAGCTTAAGGCTTCCATCCCGTTCCGTGACAAGCGCGGTGCCATCAGACTGTACTACCATTTTCTGGAGGACTGCCGCGAGGAGAAGGCCATGAATCCAGGGGCTGCCGAATTCGTCCCTGGAAAGTAAATTTTCCAAATTCCAACCAAAAAAACAAAGTAAATTTTCCAAATTCCAACCAAAAAAAAACCGCCTCATGAAACCGCGCAGCCACAGCTCGTGCACGACGCACGGTCAGAGGGGTCAGCAAGCATGATACAGCAGTTTGTCTGCGACTGTTGGACCATCTGCTCGCGCCACGCGATGCGGGCTTGTTCGTAGAAAAAATCAGTCTCGTCATCCTCCCTTATGGGGTCCATTTTAAGGTCTATAAAAACAGCGTTATTTTGTACAACTCCTGACCAATGGCCCGCGCGTTCGTACGCCGTCGCATGAGCATCTCCACCGCCACCGTGGAGGAACCGCCGCCCACGCCGATGCTTCTGCGGAAGAGCAGCATGCGCGCCCTGAAACCCAACACGACGGATTCAGGGCCGCCCATGCTCTCGAAAACGTCCACGCCTCCTATGCTCGCCAAGAAGTCCAGCATGCGAAGCCTCCTCTCCTCTGACCCCTCTCCGCCCATGCTCTCCAAAAAGTCCAGCATGCGAAGCCTCCTCTCCTCNGACTCCCCGCCCATGCTCTCCAAAAAATCCAGCATGCGCAACCTGAAATCCAGCGTCCGCAACCTGTTCGCCGCCCGGACGCTCGAGGACGACCCGTTTCTCATCACGCCGGCCCACCCAATCCGCGTGCGCATACGGTTTCCGGAGCCCTGCGAGTCGCCCACCGT
>TBL_comb48_EPIDRAFT_1000758_pt1 | contig 24970 bp, 26 predicted proteins | sample TroBogEpilimnion_37_FD_10681 | JGI IMG/M metagenome (IMG submission 10681) | reverse complement strand
GTGGGCGGCACCACCGGTGTTGGATGGGGCGTACTTGGCCACTAGGAATGCCCCGCTGGCTGCCATGATACAACCAATGATGAATGGAATAGGCAGCGATTTGAAGCCGCCTTCCGGTGGATGCACCAACATGGCCGTGATGGTGTTGACGATAGGAGCGCCCGCAAAGACAATGGGCATGACGGCTGCCGCAGCGGCGACACCGAATCCACCGCCGCCTTTGATGATGGGAGTGGCGGCTGCGCCAAGGGCGAGCACCAAGGTGAGCGCTCCCAGCGCACCTGCAATGCCAGCCACAAGACTGAGCGGGATGCCATTGCCAGTGTCACCGGTGAAACTCCAGTTCGTGCCCCGGGCTTTCAGCACCAGAGCGGCCACGATGCCAATGAGGGCGTAGGCGATGCAAACAAACAGGAATGCCTTGAGGCTGGCATTGGGGGTTTCCGGCCCCATGGGCATCTTGGAGCGTGCCGCGTGAAGGATGACACCATAAACGCCCCAGGAGAGCACGGTGAGGAGAGCGTAAATGAGCCAGGTCTGCATGGATTTGGTTTGGGGTTGGGAGTTCACGAGGGGTGTGGAGTAAAGAGCAATGAATTGCCGTTAGAAAACGCCTGCGACAACGGCTTTGTTCACTTTTTGTGCCGGTTTAGAACTCTCTCCCGCCTCGATCTTGCAGACGGAAATATCCCAACGCAATACCGAGACCTGCGGTGCCGAGCACGAGTCGCCAGCCAATATGGATTTGAACCGGTGGTGTCTGTTCGGACATGACCGCCGCGTTGCCCTTCGTGAGAACCTCAGTCATCTCATGATTGAGCTGAAGAAGTTCGCCCACACCCAAGGCAAAAAGATACAGGCTGCCAGCACCCCACAGCACCACCATGAACAGAAACAGTGCGGGATGGAGGCGCATGTTGATGGCATTACTTCCGATCCGGCCTTTTCAGCAACTCCGGTGGCGCGGCCTCGATTTTGTCGCGGAAGCGTTGGGGGATCACGACGGCCTTCATCTGGCCGGTCGCTTTATCTTTGCGCACGCAGGCGGCGGTGATGCGGCCTTCAGCGGCCAGGGTGCCATCCAGCTTCCAGAAGCGGATGAAATGGCGGATGACCTTGCTGCGGACTTCTTCCACGAGGAGTTCGCATTCAAACTCCTCTTCGACACGCAGCGGCGCCATGTAGTCGCAGGAGGCGTGAACGCGGGGCCAGCCAACGCGTTCCTCGCCTTCCACCGGTTTATCCACGATGGAGAATCCAAGACTGCGGAAGAAGGCATGCTCCACCCGCTCCATGTAGCGGAAGAAATTGGAGAAATGGACGATGCCGGCCATGTCGGTGTCGGAGAACTGAACGCGTTCGATGCAGGTGAAGCGGTGGGCCATGAGGCGGGATGCTTAGCTGTTGGATGCAGGATTCTCAAACACTCATCAATGGACATCAAATCTCTGGCGGTGGCAGGGCGGGGAGTATGAGCCTGCGGTTCATGCCGCTGACGGGGGACATAAAGGAAGTGCTCAGCGCGGTGTTGTAGCGCTTGAGCTGCAGTGGGTAAAGCCGGGCATAGGTGGCGCGGAGGCGCTGGCGCAGGGGTTCGTTGGCCGGTGTGCGCGGCAGGCTGCGGACCTGCTGCCCCAGGAAGTTCATGCTTTGGAGCACGTTGACATAGCGCACACCCTCTGGTCCTGAAGGCGTGATGTTCTTGAAGCCATAATGGGCGATGATGGTCGTGTGGGAGCCGCGCGGCCCAAGAAATTTGGAGGCTGCGCTCTCGGGGCCGAAATCGTCGTAATTCAGCGTGACCGTGGGGGCGGTAAAGGCCTTGTGCCAGGCACCGCTGGTGCAGGCGGGCAGCAGCATGGCGAGGACGAGCAATATCAGTTGAAGGCTGGATTTCATGGCTTGTGGGAGATTCAGTGCGTAATGACGGCGAGGTCACAACCCTGTGCCTCGCGCATTTTGTGGACAGAATGAATCACCGCATGCGCTGCGGCTTCGGCATCGGTCTTCGTGTTGAAGCGGCTGAAGGAAAAACGCAACGTGCAGGCGGCGTCGCGCGCGCTGATGTTCATCGCCTCCAGTACCTGCGAGGCATGCAGCGCTCCGGTGTGGCAGGCGGAACCGGCGGAGCAAGCGATGCCCGCTTGATCGAGCAGGATGAGCATCCCGGCGGCATCGATCTCAGGAAGGCAAAACGAGGTGGTGGTGTGGAGACGATGCGTCGGGCAGCCGTGAATGCGCATCTCCGGCAATGCGGCGTGGACGAGATGTTCAAAGCGGTCACGCAGGGTTTTAATACGGGCCTTGGTGCCGTCTGCAAGATGCTGGCCGGCGAGTTCGGCGGCTTGGCCGAGGGCGACGATGCCGGGCACATTTTCAGTGCCGCCTCGTCTTTCGCTTTCCTGACCACCACCCACGAGCAGCGGTGCAAAACGCGCTCGCTGGCTGACGTAGAGCGCGCCAATGCCCTTGGGCGCATGCATTTTGTGTCCGCTAAGGCTGAGGAAATCGACCGGGATCGTTTGCACATCGAGGTGGATTTTCCCCGCCGCCTGCACGGCATCCGTATGCACCAGCGCACCGGCAGAGTGCGCCAGCGCGACGATTTCATGCATGGGGGAGATGACGCCCGTCTCGTTGTTGGCCCACATGATGGAGACGAGCGCGGTGACTCCTGGCCGAACAAGCGTCTGCAAGGCTTCGAGATTCACACGGCCATCAGGATTTACGGGAGCGGTAACGACTTTGCCGCCCTCTGCCTGCCAGCGCCGGGCGGATTCGAGAACTGCGGCGTGCTCGGTGCCGGTGATGATCAGTTCCGGCTTTTCCGGCCACAGGGCACGCACGGAAGCATGTACGGCATTGATGGACTCGGTGCCGCCGCTGGTGAAGGTGATCTCGCCTAGGCGGGCACCGAGCAGCGCCGCCACCTGGGCACGCGCCTGCTCGATGGCACGTCGTACCCTGCGCCCACCGGCGTAGCTGGCGGCGGGATTGGCGTAGTGCTCGCGCAGAAACGGCAGCATTGCCTCCAGCACGGCTGGATCGACCGGCGTAGTGGCGTTGGCGTCGAGGTAGATCACAGCTTCAAGTTCGGACTCACTTTCCCGCTGTCAATCTCCCTTCCAGCACTCGACAAGACGCGCACTCCCGCTAACCTCCCGGCCCTTATGCTCGACATCCGCCTCATTCGTGACACCCCAGATCAGGTCAAACAGCGCCTCGCCAACCGCAGTGGCGACTTTGCGTCCATGGTGGATGAGGTGCAGTCCATTGATACACAGCGCCGCGCCGCCGAGACAGAAAGGCAGAAGCTGCAGAGTGACCGCAACCGCATCAGCAAAGAGATCGGCATCGCGAAAAAGAATGGCCAGGACACCAGCGCCATCGAGGCTGAAGTGCGCGGCATCGGCAGCCGCATCGAGGAAATTGGCCGTGAGGCCGATGTCGCGGATGCACGCCAGCGCGATCTGCTTCTGAGCATCCCCAATTTGCCGCATGAGGCCTGCCCCGTGGGCAGCACTGCGGAGGAGAATCCCGAAGTGCGCGTCTGGGGAGACAAGCCCGCCTTTGATTTCCAGCCAAAGGACCACACCGTACTTGGTGCGGCGCTCGGCATGCTCGATTTCGAAGCCGGGGCAAAGATCTCCGGCAGTGCCTTTGTGGTGTATCGCGGCGCTGGAGCACGCCTGGAGCGCGCTTTGATCAGCTTCCTGCTGGACCTGCATACCTCCCAGCATGGCTATGAAGAAATCAACCCACCGCTGCTGGTGAAGTCGGAGTGTCTCGTCGGCACTGGCCAGCTTCCCAAATTCGGCGATCAGGTCTATCACAGCGCCACGGACGATCTCTATCTCATTCCTACCGCCGAAGTGCCGGTGACGAATCTGCATCGTGATGAAATCCTGCCGCTGGAAAAGTTGCCGGTGAATTACGCGGCTTACACGCCTTGTTTCCGGCGTGAGGCAGGCAGCGCGGGGCTCGGCACTCGCGGACTGATCCGCATGCATCAGTTCGACAAGGTCGAGTTGGTGAAGATCACCACGCCGGAGACCAGCATGGCCGAACTGGAAAGCCTCACTGCAAATGCGGAGAAAGTGCTACAACTTCTCGGCCTGCACTATCGCGTCATCGAGCTTTGCACCGGCGACATTGGTTTTGGCTCGGCCAAGACCTACGACATCGAAGTCTGGGCGCCGGGGCAGGGGACGTATCTCGAAGTGTCGAGTTGCTCAAATTTTGGCGACTACCAGGCCCGCCGCATGAACCTGCGTTACAAGGATGAAAACGGCAAAAACCGCATCCCGCACACGCTCAATGGTTCCGGTACAGCGCTGGCGCGCTTGTTTGTCGCGCTCGTCGAAACGTATCAGCAGGCGGATGGAACGATTCTGATTCCTGAGGCTCTGCGCGGTCATTTTGGTGCTGAAAAAATCGGCTGATGCTCATGAAACACACCTGTGCCTTGTTGGTCCTGCTGGTGTCTGCCCGCATCGCCTGTGCGCAGGCTCCCGGAGTGCCGGTTTATGCGGAAGGACGTGGTGTACGGCCCAATGCGGTGCTGACCGAGCAGGCAGAAAAGCTGCAGGAGGCTTCAGAGCTGCTCTCGATGACCAAAGCCCTGGAGCAGGCGCAGCGCACTCAGTGCGACATCGTCCTGCCGCCTGCTGACTCGAAGCCCCTCACTCCACGTGAGCGCTGGCAGCGAGCCCTCAAGGCACACCTTCGTGTGGGGCAGTTTTATCTCTGCTCCAAGTGCGACAAATGGCATCTCGATCTGGCGGGCGGATATGCCCTCACGGCAGACGGTGCCGTGGCCACCTGTGCGCATGTGATTGCCCCGCCGCCCAACATGAAAGAAGGCTGGCTGGTGGTAGCCACGGAGGAGGATGTCATCCTACCCGTCACGGAAGTGCTCGCCTGCAACGTCGGCACCGACTGTGCCATCATTCGCGTGAAGTCCGGCCAGCCCCTCACCCCGCTGCCTCTCAGTCTGGACGTGAGTCCAGGTGATTCTGTCTGGTGCTTCAGCGATCCGAGCGGCAAGCGCGGCTACTTCAGCGAAGGCATTGTGAGCCGCTTCGTGAAACGCCCATTCATGAGCAAGAAGGAGGTAGCCAAACTGCCCGAAGGTGCCGAGGTGCCCAAACCGGTGTGGCTGGAGACGACCACGGACTGGGCTCCAGGTTCGAGTGGATCGGCGCTGATCGACCAATTCGGCAATGGGGTGGGTCATGTGTCCGAAATCCAGACCGTGCTTGAAGAACCGCTGCCGGTGCGGAAACGGAAAAATGAGGGAACGCTCATCCAGCAGTTGGGCACTCAGATTGTATTCCATCAGGCGATCGGCGCGGCAGAGGTGAAGGCGCTGGTGAAAAAACCTTGAGTCACTCGCGCAACTTCCAGCGTGGCAGCGCATTCATCGGTTCCATGAAATGCGTTCTCCTATCCCTCGCCATTGCGTTGAGTTTTGCCGTGGCCTCACATGCTCAGTTGGCAGGTGTCAAAGCGCTGCGTGATCTCGTCTATGTCGAAGGCGGGCATGAACGGCAGAAACTGGACCTCTATCTGCCGGAAAAGGCCGCTGGTCCTCTGCCGCTCATCATCTGGGTGCATGGCGGTGGCTGGCAGAACGGCAGCAAGGATGGCTGCCCACCCTTGCCTGCCGGTTATGTCGCGCAGGGCTATGCGGTGGCCAGCATCAATTACCGCCTGAGCGGCCACGCGGTGTTCCCGGCTCAGATTGAGGATTGCAAGGCCGCGATCCGCTGGTTGCGGGCGCATGCGAAGGATTATTCGCTCGATCCGCAGCGCTTTGGCGTGTGGGGCAGTTCGGCAGGTGGGCATCTGGTGGCGCTGATCGGCACCAGTGGCGATGTGAAGGAATTCGATGTGGGTGCCAACCTGGAACAATCCAGCCGCGTTCAGGCGGTGTGCGACTACTACGGTCCGACGGATTTTAAGGTGTTCGTCACCACTCCTGGATATGAAAGCCATGCGACGGGCGCTTCGCCCGAAGCGAAACTGATCGGTGGCGCGGTGATGCAAAACCAAGACAAGGCCGGGCGGGTGAACCCGATCACTTACGTCACCAAGGATGATCCGCCCTTTCTCATTGTGCATGGTGACAAGGACCCCACCGTGCCGATCAATCAGAGCGAGCTGTTGTTTGCAGCGCTGAAGCAGACCGAAGTCAGTGCGCATTTTCACACGATTCATGGCGCAGGACATGGCGGGCCGGGTTTTGCCGGTAAAAACATCGACGACATGGTCAGGACGTTCTTTGAGGAGCATCTAAAAAGCCGCTCGGCAAAGACCGAAGCACTCACCACCGAAAGCACCGCCGATCCTGCGATTCTCGCGCGCGATCCGCGCAAGGACCCGCCACCTGGAGGCGGGCGGCGCGGCCCTTCATGGGATGCCGTCATCGGTCGCGATGACAAGAACAAGGACGGCAAGGTCAGCCAAAAGGAGTTCAGCGGACCGCCACAGCTCTTCAAGCTGCTCGATCAAAATGGCGATGGTCTGCTGGAAAAATCAGAGCATGAGGCTTTTTTGAACCGCCCAGACTCACGCCTGTGATTACGGCGAAATTTTGCTTCCCAAGCGTTTTTTGAACCGTTAGCATCGCCTGAACTCTAACAGGCATGTTCCAGCACCGAGTCACATTCGCCATGGCTGCTCTTTTGAGCATGGTCATCTCCGCCAAAATCCACGCCGAAGGCGACTGGAGTGTGAAAAGCGCGGAACGGCCCAAGATCGCCATCCAGGCTGACAATGTAACGGTGGACGGCACCTCTCGCCCTGATTTGGGCCGGGCGCTGGCAGACAGTCTCGGCACGAAACTGCTGCGCCGAGGCCAGGTCCGGGTGTTTAATCTGACCACCGAGGAGGTGAAGAGCGGTGCGCAGGGCAAGACACCGGCGCTCGACAAGGACATCGACTATCTGCTGAGCTTCAATCTGTTTTCCAACGTCAGTGAGCATCGCCTGACGGTCAAAAAGACGCGTGTTAGCACCTCAGAGCTGATCGATTCCTACCAGTTCTTCTCCTATGGCCGGGTGAGCGATGTGTTCGCGCTCGTGGACAAGGTCGTGGATCGCGTCGATCCGCTGCCCGTGATTCGCAATTTTCCGGTCACGCAATCACCTGCGGCCATTCGTGCCGCGCAGCCTGATCCAACCCCGTATCAGCAGTTCTGGACCGGTGATTACACCAATCCAGGCAGCCCGGCCTATGATCCATGGCGTGGCAGCAATGTGACGCAGTATGATCTCAACAATGTGCCAAAGGCGCTGGTCTATCGTGAACTGGGTTCCATCCAGCATATTGACACCACATGGAGATTCACCGTCGTCAAGCCCGTCCAAGGGGTGCAATTGTGCAGCCGTGATCCGCTGCATGTGCTCTATGATGAAGGCGACGTGTATGCCAATCTGCGTGTGGGTACGGTGGAGCAGGGTGGGGTTATCGCCGATTACGGCGGCATGACCCCGGAGCATCACAAGCTGTTCAATGGGGACAAGGTCTTCGGCTGGTACTCCCCTCCTCAGCAGAAGGCGGCAAAGACGAAGTAGGGTTGATATGGCTTTGACGTGGGCTATTGGCACTGCCGCCAAATCCCGCCCCCATGCTACAGCTCTCTCAGGTTCTCCTTCCCGTCGATCATCAAGAAGATGATCTGCGCCGTGCTGTGGTAAAACAGCTTGGCGCACGCGATGAGGATGTGATCAGCGTCAAAGTGAAGCAGCGGGCGATTGATGCGCGGCGCGGGCATGTGGAGTTCAGTTTCACGCTCCTGGTCGAAGTGAAGGACGAGGCCCGCGTGCTCAAGCGCATTGGCAAAAATCCGCGTATTGGCCCGGCACCTGAGGAGATTTATAAAGAGGTAGCGACAAACGTGGCGCGTTCAGCATCTGCGCGGCCAGTGATCGTTGGGACGGGGCCGTGTGGCTTATTTTGCGGCCTGCTGCTGGCCCGTGCGGGTTTGAAGCCGCTGCTGCTGGAGCGTGGCAAGGCCGCAGGGGATCGTGCGCGTGATGTGACCGGCTTCTGGCGGCGCGGCTGGGATTTCAATCCTGAATCGAATGTGCAGTTCGGTGAAGGCGGCGCGGGAACCTTTTCAGATGGCAAGCTCTACACGCAGATTCGTGATCGTGAGCACCGCATCCCCTGGTTGTTGCGGGAGATGGTGGCCGCAGGCGCGCCGGAAGACATCTTGATCAAAAGCAGGCCGCACATCGGCACGGACAGGCTCATCAAAGTGGTGCGTCATGTGCGCGAGGAAATCATCGCCTTGGGCGGCGAGGTGCGTTTCGGTGCCCGCGTGGCAGATGTGGTGATCGAAGACGGCGTGATGCGTGCGGTGACGCTCGCCGATGGTGAAACAATCGAAGGTTCGCGTTTCATTTTTGGCATCGGTCACAGTTCACGAGACACGTTTTACATGCTGCATCGTCATGGTGTGCCGTTTGAGGCCAAGCCGTTTTCCATCGGTGTGCGCATTGAGCACCCGCAGAAATTGATCGACCGCAGCCTCTACGGCAAATGGGCGGGGCACGCACGGCTGGGATCGGCGCCGTACAAATTCGTGGCCCACTGCGGCACGGGCCGGGCGGCCTACAGTTTCTGCATGTGTCCTGGCGGACTCGTCGTCGCGGCTACGTCGGAGCCTGGCATGGTGGTGACAAACGGCATGAGCAGCTACGCGCGTGAGGAGTCGAATGCCAACAGCGGCTTCATGGTGGATGTGCGGCCCGAGGACATGCCTGCAGGGGATGTGCTCAGCGGCATCGAATTTCAGCGCAATCTGGAGCGTCGGGCCTTCGTGCTCGGTGGCGGCAAATACCATGCGCCAGCGCAGTTGCTGGGGGATTTCTTGGCAGGACGCGCTTCGACCGGGCCGGGCAAGGTGCTGCCCTCCTATGAGCCAGGCGTCGTGTGGTCGAATTTGTGCGAGGTGCTTCCCGAATACACAATCGAGACCATTCAGGAGGCGATTCCGCGCATCGACAAAAATTTGCCGGGTTTTGCGCTGGAGGACGCGGTGCTTACCGGCGTGGAAACACGCAGTTCCTCGCCCGCCCGCATTCCGCGAGATGCGCAGACCTTTGAATGCCTTGGCGTGAAGCATTTTTACCCGGCGGGTGAAGGCGCGGGCTACGCCGGCGGCATTATCTCCGCTGCCGCCGATGGCATGCGTGTGGCTGAGGCGATTTTACGCGAGGGCTGAGCGGATGTGCGCCAACACTCCGCGGCAGCCGTCTTCGAGCAGATCCAGCACGAGTTCAAAGCCCTGCTCGCCGCCGTAGTAGGGGTCCGGCACTTCGCTTTCCTGGTGGTCAGTGCAGAAATCGCAAAACAGGCGGATTTTCGAGCCGAATAGAGATTCGCGGTCATACGACCGCACATCACGCAGATTTTGCCGGTCCATGACGAGCACGAGGTCGTAGTCGCGCAGATCGTTTTCACTGACCTGCCGGGCGCGGCTGCTGAGGTCATAGCCCCGATTTTGCGCTGCAGTGCGCATTCTTTGGTCGGGCAGTTTGCCCACATGCCAGCCGGCCGTACCAGCCGAGCGGATTGAGACGCGATCCGCAAATTCTTGAGCCTCAAGCATCGCCCGCATGACCCCTTCTGCCGCCGGAGAGCGGCAGATATTGCCCAGGCAGACAAATAGGAGGCGATAGGGGGTGGCCATCGCTGGAGCTAGGCCAGTGAGGGTCTTTGCACAAACAAAACCACCTCCTGTCCGCAGGGGATGCCGGGCATCCCCCGGCGGAAGAATTCTTTTCTTGTGAACGAGTCTTTGGTTGAGGCGTAGTTTGAGCACGCTATCTGCTATCAAAACCTAAACCCCACGCCCTCCCCCATGTCTGTTGTATCCAAAGGTCTCGAAGGAATCGTTGCTGCTGAAACCCGTCTTGGGGAGGTGAATGGAGCAGAGGGCATCTTGTTTTACTGCGGTTACGACATCAACGAACTGGTCAAGGTCAGCTATGAAGAAGTCGTTTACCTGCTTTACTACAACAAGCTCCCTAATCGTACCGAACTCGACAAACTGACCACCGCATTGCGCGCAGAGCGTGAGCTTCCCCAGGGAGTCATCGACTTCCTCAAGACCGCGCCGAAAACGGCCAAGCCCATCGACATCATGCGCACTGCCGTCTCGATGCTCGGCTGCTATGACTTGAGCCGCCACGATCTTGAGGTCAGCGAAAACTTGGCCAATGCCATCCGCCTCACTTCACAGATCGGCGTCATTGCCGCTTACTTCCACCGCGCACGCCAGGGGCTGGAACTGCCGCCCGTGCGCAAGGATCTCAGCGAAGCCGCCCACTTCCTCTATCTGATGAATGGCGAAGTGCCCAGCAAGGAGGCCGAAAAGACCCTCGACATCGCCTACATCTTGCACGCCGAGCATGGCTTCAACGCCTCCACCTTCACCGCCCGTGTCGTGGCCTCGACCCTGAGCGACATGTATTCCGCCATCAGCGCTGCTATCGGTGCGCTCAAGGGACCGCTGCACGGTGGTGCTAATGAAGGCGTGATCCACATGCTCGAGGAGATCGGTACTCCCGACAAAGTGGACGCCTGGGTCGCCGACGCCCTGGCCCAGAAAAAGAAAATCATGGGCATTGGCCATCGCGTTTACAAGGTGCTCGATCCCCGCGCTCCGCATCTGCGTGAGATGGCCATCCAGCTTACCAGCCAGCTTGGTGAGTCGAAGTGGATCCAAATGTCCGAGCGCATCGCCCAGATCATGCGCGAGCAGAAAGGCCTCAATGCGAACGTCGATTTCTACAGCGCCACAGTTTACTACAGCCTCGGCATTCCGACCGACCTGTTCACGCCGATCTTCGCCATCGCCCGCATGAGCGGTTGGACAGCGCACGTGCTGGAGCAGTGGAGCGAAAACCGCCTTTTCCGCCCGCTCAGCGCCTACGTCGGTAAGCCCTATGGCCAGAAAGTGGTTCCGATTGAAGAGCGCTGATTGAACGCTCGAAAGGGGCGCAAGTATCAATTTTGCAGGCTGCAAAGGTGGCAAATTCCTAAATTTGCCATTATAATCAACGCTTTATGCGTCTCCTTCCAACCCTAGGAGCCGTCGCTGCGATGGTTTGCACGCAGCTGATGGCGCAGCCAGCCACACGTCTCGTGTGGCAGCCGGTGCAGGAGTATTTCATTCATCGTGATGAAGGGCAGCAGGTGCTCTCAGGCACGAAGCGGCTGAATTCATTCACCGCCTACACGCACATTGGCACCGACTTTGGCTTCCATGGGCCGGCGGAGCACGAGATCGAATGGCTCACGGACGAAGTCGTGGTACACCTAAGCCAGCAGCCGGAGGGGTGGGCGGGCATGTGGCACAGCCTCGCTGGTCAAGCGCGCAATACGAACCGCGTGCTGGATTTCACCCATGCCTATCCTGCGCCGGTCACCGCCAAGTACCAGCCGCGAGTCGCTGGAGTGATGATCGAGGCCGCCGGGCGCGGTAAGATCAAACTCGAAATCAAATCGCCCACCGACGAACAGCGCTGGGCGCAGATGATCGAAGTGAGCGAGCCGCAGTTTCGCATGTTTGTGCATCCCGTGGCCTCTGAGGCCGTGCGTGACGGCAAGACCATCGTCTGGACGGCAGAACCCGGCTCTGAAGTGAAAATCTCGGGGCTGTTTCTCGGCATCGAGATGCCCGAGTTGCCCTGGGACGCCTATGCACTCCTCGCTTCGTATGCCAAGATCGCGCGCAGTTACTCCATTGGCACCGGTTTCGTGCGAGACCGCGCCCATATTGAAGAAGGGGCGTTTGAGTCTGTCTCCGCCACCGGCATGTATGTGCTGGCCTCGGCGGCGGTGGCGCAGGAGCCGCTGGGCATCGTGACGCCAGATTACGCGCGCTGGGTGCTCATGCGGACGCATGAGGCGATGAAGAAACTCAAAACCGGGCGCGGACTGCTGCCGCATTTTGTACATCGGCATGAGAACGACTACTGCATCCATCCAGGGACCGAATACAGCACGGTGGACACAGCTATCTATGCACAGTCCATGCTGCTGGCGGCGATCATGCTGGATGTACCTGCCGTGGCCGAAGATCTGGTGCTGCAAATGCAGGCGATCGAGTTCAATTTGCTCCACCTGCCTGGCGGAGAGCTCTCTCATGGCCTTAATGAAGACGGCATTACCCTCCTGCCGCATGGCTGGCAGGACTGGGGTGGTGAAACGGCCCTGGTCATGCTCATGGAAGGCATCGCCAACCCCGAACACCGCCCTCCTCCCATGCGCACTCCGGGCAAGGCTTGGCAGGGAACCGGCTTCATCACTGAGCTGCAAAGTCTTTTTCACCCTGATTTCGACAGTGACGTGCCCGATGCCCACGATGGCGTGCGCTGGCTCAGTGTGCGCCGCGCCATGCTGGGGGCGCAGCGTGCCTACATTCCGAAGCGCTGGCCGCAGTCCCATGCGGCGCGCAATGGTATCTACGGCCTCTCTGCGGGCGAAAATCAGGCGGGCAACGGTTACTATGTAGGCGGTGTCGATCTGCCAGACCAAAAGCTCATTCATCCGCACTACATCCTGATGTCCGCCACGCTGCATCCGCAGATATCAGAGACGTATGAGCTGCTGGAGCGCATGGAGAAGGCCAGCTACTTCCCGCCCTGGGGCATGGTCGAGAATCTCAATGTCGATGGCCGCAGCTACCTGCCGATGGAGGGATCGCTGAATGCCGGCTTCGAGGCCCTCAGCGCCTACCATTTGTTCGCCAAACACCGCCAGATCCCGGACGCCATTTATGCGGCCAGCCTGAAAAGCTCGCACATTCGGCGTGCCATGCAGTTGTTCTATCCCGCTGCAGCCAAGGCCGCTGGCGGAGACAAGGAGGCGGCGGCTCAGTAAAATGGCCATGAAGCTAACCCTTGCTCCCAGGCCCATCCCCGGCTAACTGCACAATCCCATGTTTGTCGATCAAATCAAAGTCCACGCGCGCGCCGGAAAAGGCGGTGATGGCAGCGCCCACTTCCATCGCGGAAAATTTCGTCCCAAAGGCGGCCCTGACGGCGGCGATGGCGGTAACGGCGGCAGCCTCATCCTGCTGGTCGATCCCAGCACGGACAGCCTGCGCAATTACGTCTTCAACAACCGCCTCCTCGCCGAAGACGGTGCCAAGGGCGGTGCCACGCAGTGTACCGGACGCAGCGGTAAAGATGTGGTGTATAAAGTGCCGCCGGGCACGCTCATCAGCCGCGTCACTCAGGAATACGACAACGAAACCAATGAACTCGTCACTCGCTACGAGCCCGTGGCCGATCTGACCGAGACCAACTCCACCTACGTCCTCTGTAAAGGCGGCAAGGGCGGGAAGGGGAACGTCCATTTCAAAACCTCCACGCACCAGGCCCCGCGTGAATTCACCCCCGGCACCGCCGGTGAAGAGGGCGAATTCCACTTCGAACTCCGCAGCATCGCTGATGCTGGGTTCGTCGGTGCCCCGAATGCGGGCAAATCGACACTGCTCTCCAAGCTCAGCGCCGCCAAGCCAAAGATAGCCAATTATCCCTTCACCACGCTGCAGCCCATGGTCGGCGTGATCGAATTTGGTCCCAATCGGCGCGGCAGCCTGGCCGACATTCCCGGGCTCATTGAAGGTGCGCATGAAAACATCGGTCTCGGCCATGATTTCCTCCGCCACATCATGCGCTGCCGCGTGCTGCTCTTTGTGGTCGATACCGCTGGCACAGAAGGCCGCGATCCCGTCTCTGACCTGGAAATCGTGCGTAAAGAGGTCTCTCTCTACTCCGAGGAACTTGCCAAACGTCCTTGGTGCATCATCGCCAACAAGATCGACCTCCCCGAGGCAGCCGAAAACCTCGTCCACTTCAAAGAGCGTTTCAAGCGCATCAAAGTCCATCCCGTCTCCGCCGAAACCGGCGAAGGCCTCGACAAGCTGCGCAAGTGGCTCGGCGACAAGATCGGGCAGGATATTGAGTGGTGAGTGATTATGCGCCTGAACCGTTCCAATCTCTGCTGGCTGGTTCTGGCGTTGATCACGGTGGCTTATCTCCTCTTCTGGGCGTTGCTGCTTGGAGCCACGGCGACGTATAGCACGCCGGATTCGTGGCTGCAGGTGCTGCGGTCGCCTGAGATTCGGCATGCGACTTTTCTGAGCCTGTTGACCTGCTCTCTGGCAGCAGGTTTTGCGTTGCTGCTGGCGGTGCCAGTGGGGTATTTGATGACGCGTTTGGAGTTTCGTGGCAAATCGTGGTTGGATGCGGCGCTGGATATTCCCATCATCCTGCCGCCCTTGGTAGTCGGTCTGTGCTTGCTAATCTTTTTCCAAACGAAGATCGGTAAAGTGATCGAGATGGCGATCCCCTTCACCTATCAAGTCAGCGGCGTGATTCTCGCTCAGTTCGTCGTGGCCGCTGCTTTCGCGATTCGTACCATGCGCGGCACTTTCCAGCATTTGTCAGCACGTCCTGAGGACGTGGCTTTGACTCTGGGCTGCACGCGGTTTCAGGCGCTGTGGCATGTGGCGCTGCCAGCGGCGCGGCGTGGCATGTTGGCGGCGTTTTGCATCGCCTGGGCGCGCAGTTTGGGTGAATTCGGGCCGATCCTTGTTTTTGCCGGAGCCACACGCATGAAGACGGAGGTGCTGCCGACGACGGTCTGGCTGGAACTCAGCGTGGGAAATCTCGAAGCCGCCGTAGCGGTGAGCTTGTTCATGGTACTGCTGGCCGTACTAGTGCTGGTGGCGGTGCGTGCCACGGGGGAAAAAGTATGATCCAGCTCGACCAACTCACGTGGAGCGTCTCAGGCCGCACGATCTTGGAGAACGTGACCGTGGAGATTCCGGCCAACACCTATGCGGTGCTGATGGGACCGACCGGCTGCGGCAAAACCACATTGCTGGAGATCCTCTGCGGCCTACGGAGACCGACTGTTGGACGCGTGCTTTTGGACGGCGTGGATGTGACCGAGCTGGAACCGCGTGAGCGCGGCATCGGCTACGTGCCGCAGGATCTGGCCCTCTTTCCGGGCTTGAGTGTGCGTGAACAGATAGGCTTTGCCCCGAAACTGCGCGGCGTTCCGCTCACCGAAAAGAAGCAGCAAGTAAACCGCCTTGCGGAGCAGTTTGGCATCGTCCCACTGCTGGATCGCCTCCCCGACATGCTGTCCGGGGGCGAAAAGCAGCGTGTGGCCCTCGCCCGTGCTCTGGCCGCCCAACCCCGGCTGCTACTGCTGGATGAACCGCTCTCCGCGCTCGATGAGAGCATGCGCGCGGAGGCCGTGGCGCTGCTGCAGCGCGTGCAGCAGGAGCATGGACTCACCGTTTTGCACGTCACCCATTCCAGCAGCGAAGCCGCCGCCCTCGGCCACCTGCACCTGCGCATGGTGGCAGGACGGCTGGAGGTGGGGTGAATTCCACTACTCCGCCGCACAAGGCTTGACCGACAAGGTAGCTTGAGAATATAAAAGGGATATGAAAATTCTAAGTGCATTTATTATGGTGTGCTGTTTGGCTGGAATGCTGCCCGCGCAGACGGTGAAGTCAGACACCGCCTGCGTCCACACCTTACCTAGTATCCTTTGCCGCACAGGTCATGATTGCTGATCACTGGGAAGATTTGCAACTGCCTGGAAATGAATTCATCGAACTTTCCAGCGATGCCTTCATCACTGGCACGGAGGCTGACCCCGTCATGGCGGCCGCGTTGGCGGTAAAAGTCATCTCTCTACTTGGCAAGCCCTCCAAATATCTCGGGCCACGCTCCGTTAATACGCCTGAGGATCCACAGGTTACCTGGATTTACTACGCTACCACAACACCAGCCGCTCTCGCCGCACTCCGTCTAACCCTCGAACATTCAGACTCCATGGCGGGCTACTCAAAGGAGCGGCAAAACAAATTCATGCAAGTGTTTGATGACGTCGGCAAACGTTACTCAAAATGAATAGGGCTTGCAGTGAAGGGAAATGAGTTTCGTCAGATCATGGATTGGAATCCGTCCGAACCTGCGTTTAGTGTTCCGAAAACAACCCCCTGAATGGATTGGAATGACTGGCAGCGCGTGCTGAAATGGCGCGCACTCGAAGAAGGCGATGCCGATGGCGTTCTCGTCAATGCGGAGCGTCGTCGCGAGGCCACGGCCCACACGCGCGCCGGGTTGGCCTCCGAGGAGATCACCGGGGATGTGCTGGAGGAGCGTTCGGAGTCGTTTCTGGACAAACGTGCCGAGTGGTTGGAGCGCGAGGCCGTTGGCTGGCGAGGCGAATTGATCCGTGTGCTGGAGCTATTGTGTGTGCCGCAGGGGCGTTGGTCCTGGGCGCTGGTGGGCTGGGCACTGGCGCTCCTCACGGGCTATTGGTTTACCGATCTGGGGCAGGCGAGTGAATTCAATCTGCTGGCACTACCGCTCGTGGGTTTGCTGGCGTGGAATTCGGTGGTGATTGTGCTGGGAGTGTTTTGTGAACTGATGCCGACCTCCGCATTGGCCGGACGTGGTGGCTGGGTGGCGGAATTCCTCGCGCATGGCATCTCGCGGATGGGCAAAGCCACAAAAGAGGTCGAAAGCGGTGTTGCTGACACCGTTCAGAAGCGATTTGAAGAACTCGCTTGGCCGCTGGCCTGGCGGCGTCTGCTGATGCGGTTGCGGATGTGGCTGCATGTGGCGGCGGCACTCCTGGCCATTGGCGGTGCCGCAGCCCTGTATGCCCGTGGCTGGTCGCGCGAGTATCGCGCAGTGTGGGAAAGCACGCTATTGAGCGAGAGCGGTGCCACGGCGTTTTTTGAGACCCTGTTCAAACCCGCGTCGAAGCTGTTGCCTGTGACCGTTCCCCTAGAACAGATTGTTGGTATGCATCGAACTTTGGGCAAGGTAGAGAAACCGGCTCCCGCGCTGCCGTGGATTCATCTCTATGCAGGCACGCTCCTGGTGCTGATCGTGGTGCCGCGCCTCCTGTTGGCGGGCTTGGGTGTGGCACGTTGCGGCCGGGTCATCGCGCAACCGGCCCGTGCGTTGCACTGGGGCAATTACTTGCGGACATTGCTGCGTGCGGTGGAAGGTGGCAGCGAACGCATCCAGGTGCTCGTGCATGCCATTGAGCCCACAGCGGCGCATCGCGAGGTGTGGGACCGGGGTGTGAGGGAACGTTTTGGCGGTATGGCGCGTGCGGAATATGTGCGCATCCCGGCCGGGGAGGAGGATGAATTTGCCGCCGCTTGGCAGCCCGTTTGCGCGAATCTGGTGATGCTCTTTAACATGGCTACCACCCCCGAGGCTGAGGTGCAGCGGAGGCTCGTTTCTGATGTTCGTCAGCGACTGCTCACGAAGCATGCCGAGCCGGAGCTCGTCGTGCTGCTGGACGGCACGAGTCTCACCGGGCGCTGGTCGCCGGAAAAAATCGCCGGACGCGAGCAATTATGGTCGCAGACGGTCGAAGGACTCGCCTCTGATGTGATTGTGGCCGTGCGCAAAGAATCCGCACGCGCAAAGCCTCCGGTGTCGTAATGTTCATGAAGTTTTCGTCTCTTGTGCCTGCTCTTTTCTCTAGAACCAAAGCCTCCAGCCCGCCTGATCGAAAGGCGGCGGAGCTGAACGTGCGCGATGCCTCAGACATCGTCACGCTGAGCCTCATTTCGCATACAAACGCGGGTAAGACGACGCTCGCCCGTACTCTGCTGCGCCAGGATGTGGGGGAAGTTCGGGATGCACCGCATGTCACGCTGTTCAATGAATCGCACACCCTGCTGGAAACCGGCGGCTTCATGCTGCGGCTTTGGGACACCCCAGGTTTTGGTGACAGCGCTCGACTGCTGAAGCGCCTGCAGCGTGAGCGCAATCCGGTGCTGTGGTTTCTCTCGCAGACTTGGGATCGCATCACTGATAGGCCCTTGTGGTGCAGCCAGCAGGCGCTGAAAAATGTGCGCGATGAGGCGGACGTGGTGCTCTATCTCGTCAATGCCGCCGAACCGCCTGAGGCGGCCGCCTTCATTAGGCCGGAGATGGAGATTCTCGGCTGGGTGGAAAAGCCGGTGGTCGTGCTGTTGAATCAAACCGGACTGCCTGGCAGTTCAACGATGGAAGCTGCGGAGCTGGAATCCTGGCGTACCCACCTGCAGCAGTTTGAGATCGTGCGCGAAGTGCTGACGCTGGATGCCTTTGCCCGCTGCTGGGTGCAGGAGGACATCCTCATGGACTCGCTGGCCCCCCTGATGCAGGGTTCCAAAATCCCGACCTTCCAGCAGATCAAGCGCGCTTGGGCGCAGCGGAATGTGGAGGTGTTTCAAACCTCGGTGCGCCTGATCTCAGAGCAGCTCACTGCAGCACTGTTTGACGGCATCGAGGTTCGCTCGGAAACACTGCTGGAGCGCGTGGGCTGGCAGCGCGATGACTTGAACCGCGAGTACAACGAGGCTCGGCAGAAACTGGCCACCCAGCTCGCTGACCGCACCGAGCGGACGACCAACAACCTGATCGAAGCCCATGGCCTGAAAGGTCAGGCCGGGCATGAGATGAACGCGATCGCGCGCGAGCATTTCCATCTGCCCCAGGCCGTGTCAGAGAACATCTGGGGCGTGCTGGGCAGTTTCGCTGGTGGTGCGATGGGCGGGCTCATTGCTGATCTCAAACTGGGCGGCATGACCTTTGGCGGCGGGGCGCTGCTAGGCGGTCTGGCCTCCGGCATTGGGGCATACGCATTGATTCGCAGCTACAATCTCGTGCGCGGCAGCGACCAGCGCCTACGCTGGTCCCGCGAGCATTTTCGCGAGCAGGTGAAGCTCGCTTTCCTCACCTACCTGGCCATCTGCCATTTTGGCCGTGGTCGCGGTGAGTGGAAGGAAAGCGCACAGCCGCAGCACTGGCAGGAGGTCGTGGATGCAGTGACAGATCTGCACTCGGATGCGCTGGATCTTCTGTGGAAATCCGGCGTGCAAAAAGACACCCAACCCGCAACGTTGTCCCGCCAGTCCCGTCAACTCACCGGTGAATGCATGGTGGCGCTTCTTGAGAGGCTATATCCAGGCGTGGAGTCGAGTTCGTGGCGTGCGTGATTGAATACAAGGATGCCTCAAGGAATCATCATTGTAATAACTTTGGCTTTGGCACTCTCAAAAGATTCCACGATCTCAGCGTCTTCGGGAATGTGTGCCGATGCAAACGCAGCTTCGAGCTCGCTTCGCGTAATTCCCTCGTGGGTGATCATCCAACGAATCTCATCCATGTGCTGCGGATCGTCCCCACGCATCATCTTGCTGAGGATGCCCGGCATCGTGCAGATCGCAGTGAAGCCCGAGATCGGCCTTACCTTCGGTGCGGGACTTCGCAGCATTCTGCGCGGTGATCCGAACGTCGTGATGATCGGAGAAATGCGCGACCTTGAAACCACTGAGATCGCCGTGCGCGCGGCACTCACGGGTCACCTCGTCTTCAGCACGCTCCACACCAATGACGCCATCGGCGGCATCACACGTCTCATCGACATGGGGGTGGAGCCCTTCCTCGTCTCCAGCGCTGTGCGTGCCTTCTTTGCCCAGCGTCTGGTGCGCAAACTCTGCCCAGTATGCAAAACACCCACGCAGGTGGAGGAGAGCTACCTCAAGTCCATCGGCTTTCCGTCCCATCTCTCCGGCAAGATCATGCGTGCCGTGGGTTGTGAAGCCTGCCGTGGCAGCGGCTTCCAGGGCCGACTGTCCATCTATGAGGTCTGCCTCGTCACCCACGCGCTGCAGCATCTTATCAACAGCCGCGCCCATCCCGCCGAGTTTCACAAACAGGCCATCAAGGACGGTTACATCCCCATGCGCGGCTACGGCTTCCAAAAGGTGCTCAGTGGCGAAACGACCATCGAGGAGGTCCTCAGCGTCACCGCCGCCAGCGACCGCAACCATGCGCCGCAAACGACCACCATGCCATCCACTCGTTTAGCCGCATAACCCATGCCCACCTTCGTTTACAGCGCTCACGGTCCTTCCGGTCTCATCACCGGCGAGCTGGCTGCGTCGGATCGCAGCGAAGCATTCGCACTGCTTGGGAAAAAGAAAATCCAGCCCATCAAACTGGAGGCTGCAGGTGAGGCCAAAACTCCCGCCAACTCCGCTGCGAAGGCCAAGCAGAGCGCAGCGGCTTCGGAAACGATCTCCGGCCCCATCAAGCTCAAGCTCGCCCAGGTCGTGCTCTTCATCGAAGAACTCGCCGACCTCGTCGGGGCTGGTATCCAGCTTGAGCCTGCGCTCGCCACGATGGAGCGCCGCCGTGAACTCTCCGGCATCAAAACACTCGCCACCGTGCTGCGTGGCAAAGTGCGCGATGGCATGGCGTTCTCGAAGGCCATCGCGGCCACGAGTCCCAGCTTTGGCAAGCTCTTCTGCGCGCTCGTCTCGGCGGGTGAAGCCAGTGGTTCGTTGAGCACCATCTTGAAGCGCCAGGCCCAGTACATGCGCTCATTGCAGGCGCTGAAGTCCAAGGTGCTTGCCGCGCTGCTCTATCCGGCGTTTCTCATCGTCGCCGCTGTTTCCGTCACGCTGCTGTTCGTTGTCTATCTCATTCCGAAACTCACGGAGATGCTGGACTCGACCGGTGGCTCACTTCCATTGGCCGCGCAGATCATCTTGAAGATAAGCGACACTTTCAAGGCCACTTGGTGGATGCTCATTCTTGGCGGCATCGCCGCCTACATCCTTGGCAAGTCGTGGATCTCACGCCCTGAGTCAGCCATTCCCTGGGCGCGCTTCAAGCTGCGCCTTCCGCTCTTCGGCAGCATCTTCCGCGCACGCTTCTACGTCCAGTTCCTGGAGACGATGGCCAACTTGCTCGGCAACGGACTCACCATGGTGCAGGCCATGCAATTGACTCATCAGGCCACCGACAATCCCTACCTGCGGCAGGAGTTTGAGGGAGTCATGCGCAACGTTGGCGAAGGCGTCGCGCTGTCCCGTGCACTGGACCGCAGCGGGCAGTTTCCTCCATTGCTCATCGACATGGTGAACGTGGGCGAGCAAACCGGCGACATGCCAGCCGCACTCGTGCGCGCCGCCGAGCGTTTTGACCGCGAGCTCAGCAAGAAGATCGACACGCTCGCCGCGCTCATCCAGCCCCTCATCGTCTGCCTCATGGCAGGCATGGTCGGCATCATGGCCTACCTGATGATGACCACCATCTTCCAGACCATTTCCAGCATGAACAAATAATCCTGCATCCCATTCCACCCCAGCACATCCCATGAAACACACCACCACCCACCCACGCCGTTCGACTTCCGGCTTTACCCTGGTCGAAATGGTTCTCGTCCTCGGCATTGTTGCTCTCCTCGTTGGCGCAGGCATCGTCTCGCTCACAGGCGTGCTCGATTCCGGCAAAAAAACACGCGTCAAAGGAGATCTGACCACGCTGACCTCCGCTCTGCGCAGCTATGAAACGGACAACATGTTCCTGCCCACCTCGGAGCAGGGTCTCTCAGCGCTGCTGGAAAAGCCCACCTCGCGCCCGGCACCGCAAAACTGGACTGCCAAGCTCAAGAAGAACCTGCATGATCCCTGGGGCAACCCATACCGCTACCGTCGTCCCGGCACCAAGGACAAGGGCGGCTTTGATGTCTACTCCTCCGGCCCCGATGGCGTTGCTGATAACGCTGACGACATCGGTAACTGGGATTTGTAAACACCATTACTGACCAACGAAAACCTGGATGAGAAATTTGAACGCCAGCACCAAGAAACGCCCAGCTACGCTGCTTGATCAGCGTGCTGGTCGCCGTGCTGCATTCACTCTCATCGAGGTCATCATGGCCATGACCATCATCTTGCTGGTCATTGGCGTGGCAGTGCTGAGTATTTCTGGCGTGCGTGATGAGGACAAGCTGCGGCGTGCAGCGTCAGTCATCGAAACTACGGCACGACAAAATCTTCTGCAGGCGCTCAACAGCCAGCAAACGGTGCGCATGGAGCTTTCCGCCGGTGCTTTCGGCGCGAGTGATGAATTCAACGGCATGCTGCAGGTGCGTCGCGTGGGAGAAAAGGTTTTCCGCAAGCCCCGTCGTGGTGAAGCCTGGGAGTTTAGCCCCACCGGCATCTGCGAGCCTATTGAAGTTCGCATCAGCGGTCCGGCAGGTCAGATCGAGATAGGTTTCGATCCCCTCACTGCCTGTGCCAAACGCAAATCCATTCAGGTCAAAGGATGAAACACACCCGCACATCATCCCATGCGCAGGGTTTTGCCCTGCTAGAGATCCTCCTCGCGCTGGCGTTGTTTTCGCTGGTGGCAGTGGGGATGACGCGTGCCATCGAGGAGATCGCGAAAACCTCCACCGCCGCGCGTCAGGAGGCGCAGGTGCTGCGCGTGCTGGAGTCCGTGCTGGCCGAAGTGGCGCACCAGCCGGAGTTCAAAGCTGCCAGCATTTCCTTCAATCCCACCGCAGATCATATCGACGCCAGTGCCACGATTGAAAAGGTCCGGCTCTTCAACAAAGACAAGGTCGAACTCGACCACATGTTTCGCATCCGCGCCGAAGCATGGATCAAAGACGGGCGCACGCGGCGCATGAAACGCAGCATGGAAACCTATGTGTATTCGCCCCACAGTCCGATCTAAGGCCGCGTTCACGCTGCTGGAAGTCATCATGGCCATGGCGCTCATCGGCTTCATCTTGGGCGCTGCCTATGGCGTGGCCAACGGTGCCATGCAGTTGGGCAAGTCCATGGGCAACGCGCGAGTGGCGGAGACGCGTATCAGTAACTTCGTCACTCAGTGGCGTGACTACCTAGAAACCATGGAGCCTGGTATCCAACTCAGCGCCGGGTTGGAAAAGGTGGCGCGTGGTGCCTCGGGCAATCTATTCATTGCAGGAGGCCGCATGCCCTTCGCGTGGGAGGGGCATTTGAAGCTCGCCGACGCCGTCGAGTTCGGCGTCGTGCGCAACCGGGAGAGCAAGGATCTCAGCCTCGTCGTCCGTCATTTCAAGCTCAACCCCAAGGCTCGCAACCCAGGTGACTACAACCTCATCGCCGAGCTGCCGATCCTCGAAGGCCTCAAGCAGATGCAGTGGCATTTTTATGAGCCGGAGGAAAAGAAATGGTTCACCAGTTGGGACCCAAAGAAGCAACCGAAGCCGCCTCTCTTCATGAAGCTCAAGTTTGCCTTCACCGCCGATCCGCGTGAGCACGAGTACACTTTCTGGATCGCAAACGATCTCGCCCAAGTCAGCGTGCCTCAGGCACCACAGCCGCAATGACGATCGAACGTCCAATGACCAAAGTAAGCGTGCGCCGATCTGCAAGATCAGGCGCGGGCTTCGTCATTCCTGCGTCATTCGTTCTGCGTCATTCCTCATTGCAGCGCGGCTCTGCGCTCATCGCGGTGTTCTGGATGATCGCAGTCCTGGGCATGGTCATGTTTGCGGGCGCCAAAGCGCTGCAGGCAGACACCCAGTACACGCGCATGATGCGCGGTCGTATTTTTGCCAAACGCTATGCGGAGATGGGCATCGAGGTGGCGCGCCATCCGGCCATCAGGGAAGACGATCCGCTGCTGCACTTCAGCGCGAATGACGGCGGCGGCTACAACGTCAAGCTGGTGGCCGAAGAAGCGCGGCTGAATGCCAACCATCTTATCCAGACCGGGGACAAGGTGCTGCTGCCCCGGTTGTTCACGAGCTGGGGCTTCAAGCCGGAGTTTGTGTCCGCCCTTTGTGACGCCCTGAAGGGCTGGGTGGATGCCGATGGCAATGTCAGTCTCAACGGTGCTGAAAAGCGCGACTATGAAAAGCGGGGTTTCGAGGGAATGCCGTTCAACCGTCCCTTCAAAGAAGTCGAGGAGATGCTGCTCGTGCGTGGCATGGATATCGTCAACATCGAGCGGCCCGACTGGCGCGAGTGGTTCACCGTCTTTGGCGATGGTCGCGTGGATGTGAACGACGCACGCACAGAGCTTATCGCGCTGATGGCCGATGTGCCGATGGAGCGCCTGCAGCCTCTGCTCAAGCTGCGTGCCGGACGCGATGGCGCGCTGCACACGCAGGATGATGTGCGGCTGAGTAGCGTGCCGCAGGTGGCGCAGTTGCTTGGAATCTTTCAGCCGCAGACCGTCGCGCAGCTCACGCAATGGATTCAATTCGCCGGTCCCATCCGCCGCATCGAGTGTGTCGGAACTCTTGGCCCGCTGCATCGCAAACTCATCCTCATCACGCAGGACGGCAGGGCCGTCTGGCGTGGTGAAATCCCCGCCCATGGCAAAGACACGTAAACCACCCTGCGAGCTGCTGCTCCCCGGCGCACAAGTCTGGCAAAGCTGGACGGGTGCGGAGGGTGCTGCCTGCCTGCTGCAAGTCGGGCAAAACGCCACCGGTGGCAAGTTCGGCAAAGAAGCCGCACGCCGGGTGTTCGCACTTCCCGCCGTGCATTTCTGGGCGCTGCCTGCCTGGCTCAAAGGGCAGCCCGAGCACCTGCGCAGCATGGCGCTGCTGCACATTGAGCGCATGGGCATCAAAGCCGAAGACGACGAGGCCAGTGTGCAAGTGCGCAACATGCAAGGGAAGGAAGGCGCGTATCTCACGCGCATCCTCGCGCTCAAAGATCTGCCGACGCCGCTCACCGACACGGCACGGCTGCCGGATGAAGTGACGCTGCATGCGCTGTGCTATCCGCTGGTGCAAAACAGCCTCACGATTTTCCGTGAACTCGGTCGTCTCGTGGTCGCCATCACCAGCGGGGCGCAGTTGATTTACTGCACACCGCTTTCCGCGAACAAGCTGGATGGCAACGCTCTTGCAGAACTCAACAATATCTGCCTGCAGCTCGGTTTCCAGGGTGTGCTCGGACGGCTTGAAAGCATTGTGCTGTGGGTCGAAGAAGGGGACATTCAGCAAATTCAACGCGTCACCGGTTTGTCAGCCTACCGCTGTGACATGCCCGCGCCGACGATGCCAGAGCGCGGCTCCAGCCTGCTGATGCCGCAGGATGTCATCGCCGAACGTC
>TBL_comb48_EPIDRAFT_1000755_pt1 | contig 25019 bp, 50 predicted proteins | sample TroBogEpilimnion_37_FD_10681 | JGI IMG/M metagenome (IMG submission 10681) | reverse complement strand
GTGGGGAATTAAGGGGTAAAAAACACGTTAGTAAGTGTGTTTTGGTGGACACTAAGACTGAACAAACCCACTACCTAATGGTAGAACGTTTTGACGAAATACCTCCAAAAAGTGAGTTTATTTTCGAGGGTAACATCATTGAGAAAACTTTGTTTGAAAGTTATATGACTAAGGTTTACGAAAGTCAGAAACAAGAACAGGAGAAAAAAGTGATGGTTATTACACCAAAGATTGAGAACATTAAAAAAATCACTTTAAATGGTGAAAAATACGAAATAGTGTAAAGTGATAACACCCCCACGATTAAAAGTCCTCAACGAAAGTTGGGGATTTTTTTTTGTAATACCGATGGAGGTAAATCCGTCAGGAAGGTGATAATGAATAAGTTTTGGCAGTAGAATTAAAAATATATGTTTCACGTGGAACACGGTATTACATAATACCACTGCCAAAACTTATTCAAACTCAGGAACCAGGGTCTGTGTCCCCCAGAACCAGTGTGGATAACTTGGGGATAAGTTCATTTGTCAGTGTGTTATAATGTTCTTATCTTTGTATCCTAAAATAAAAAAATATGACACAAAAAAAACTTACAATTAATGAGTGTACTAAGTTAGTAAAGAAACTAAAATTTCCTAATGGTTTGGTATCTTATGGAACGTTATGGGGTACAGTAAACACTACCTTTGGTTATAAAGATGCGTCTATGTGGACTTTAGGTATTTTACAAAATAGTGAGGGGTTGATTAGGGGAATAGAAATAAATAGAACTTATTTTACACACACCCCAATAAGTACAAAATTAAATGAATTTGCAACATACGATAATCCTAAAACGTATGTTGAAGTAATGGAATTTTTAAATAATCTAAAATAAAAAAATATGGAATGTCCAAATTGTAAAAAAGAAATGAAGTTTATTGAACCTTCAATATTCTTGAACGTTGAAGTTTATGGTAATACACAACTTGGTAAAACTGAATGTTGTGGAAAATTATTCAATGTTGAACGTAAAATAAGTTTTAACATTAGTGAATATAAGGGAACTAAAAAATTTGATAACTGGGAAAATTAAATAATATGACACTACAAGATTTAAGGAACTACGCAAAAGAAACTATTGAAAAGTACCCCCAACACAAAAATGATATAGTTGGTTTATATCAACTATGTTTGGATGAGATTGAAGAGGGTGGAAGTACCGAACAGGAAATTGAAAATTGTCTTCACGATATTAAAGAACTTTTAAATGGAGAATAAAATGGAAGTACCAACACCGAACTTGGTAAAATTACAACGTATCAATTATGAATGTGAAAAGATGCACGATAGAATAATGGAGATAAAAGGTGAACGAACAACACTTGAAACAAAGTTACAATTTGGTCAGATTGACGAAACATTATTTTATATGAAACTGAAATGTTTGGATTATGAAATGAATTATGTTATACGACCTAATTTTGAAAATTTAACATCCGAACTCGAACTTGTTGGAATGTTGATGGACTCGAAAATTCAACTATCTGAAAATTAAATTTGGTAATATAAATTTAATGTATTACCTTTGTAACCAACCGAAAGGGAAAAAATAAAACAAAAATTATGAAATATATCATTGCATTAATAGTAGGAATTTTAGCAATCTACTATTCTTTTTCGGGAGCAAACAATTTGATACATTATGTTTGTCAAGGTATTATTGACCCGTCATTACACGCGGTTATGGTTATTGTCCTTTGGATTATATGTTTTGGATTGGTTCTAAAAGTATCACTCATAGGTTCTTTATTTGTAATGTCAATCATTGCAAGAATTGGTGACGATTAAAGTATTACACGCCCACGATTAAAGTCCTCACCGAAAGGTGGGGATTTTTTTTGTGCTTAAGATCCAGAGTCGGAGCTTGCTTAAGATCGAAATTGTTTTGGCAGTGGATTTATTACTGCCAAAACATATTGAGATTGGACGGAGATGGTTCAGGAAAAAATTTGGTGAATTGTGCAAAATGTATTACCTTTGTAATCTAAATTAAAATATATGGAAATAATATTTGTTTTTGTCGGTTTATTACTTTTTGGTTTATGGGTAGATAATTCAGATAACAATTATGGTGACTTTTAAAATGTGGATAACTTTTTATAAAACGTATTACATAAACACTTATCTTTGTATCCTAAATTAAATTATATGGAAAAAAGAATTGGTAATTACCTAATTGAGATTAAACAAGATTTAAGTCCGTCTAACCCTAGGGAAGATTTTGATAATCTTGGTAAAATGATATGTTTTCACAATAGATATTCATTGGGTGACAAACACGACTATAATTCAAATGATTATAGTGGTTGGGATGAACAATTAAAAGTAATCAGTAAGAATGAAGATGTTTGTGTTATCTTACCTTTGTATCTTTACGACCATTCGGGTATCACGATTAAAACCACTCCGTTTGGTTGTCCTTACGATAGTGGACAAGTTGGTTGGATATTTGTATCAAAAGAGAAAGTAAGAAATGAGTATAATGTTAAACGTATCAATAAGAAATTAAAAGAACGTATTACAGAATATCTTATTGGGGAAGTAAAGACTTATGACCAATACCTAACAGGTGACATTTACGGGTACGAAATATCGAAGATAACTAAATGTGACTTAGGACACGAACACACAGAAGAATTAGATAGTTGTTGGGGTTTCTTCGGGGAGAGTGAGTGTATGAAGGAGGCGGAAGGTATTGTTGAGTATTACAAACAACCTAAACAATTAGAATTAGAATTGGTTTCATAGGTATAGTTTTAGATTAAGTCCTCACAGAAATGTGGGGATTTTTTTTGCTCGGAGGAATTTGAGTCCCGCGCTTAAGATCGACTGAATTGTTTTGGCAGTATTAAACGTATGACAATAACTTACTGCCAAAACATATCATTCCTGAAATGAGCTGTTCCTGCTGTTCCGACTCTGGAATTCACGGGTAAATTTTGTTAACAATTATTTAACAAATATTTTTTTCTCATTATTTGGTGGGGAATAAATTTTCCTTATCTTTGTATCCTAAATTATTTAATTATGGACATTCAAAAAATGTTAGATGAAACTGGTCTGAATTGGACAGTAAGAAGTGAAAAAATACAAACTGAATCTGGTATCATTATACCGGATAAAATCAGTATTGTAAGAGAAGACACTAACACATCGTTAGGGGTTATGGGTAAGGATTACCAACCTTATCAAAATCAAGAAATGTTTGAACTTCTAGAAAGGGTTTCAAAACAAACTGGATTGGAACTTAAAAAGGGTGGTATGTTTGGTAGTGGTTCAAAAGTATATGTTCAATTAAAGTCTAATGACTTAAAATTGGGTGATGATACTATTGAGGGTTACTTAACAGGTATCAATTCATTTGATGGTTCTACATCATTGGCATTCGGACCAAGTAATGTGACTATCAGTTGTATGAATACTTTCTATTCTGCGTTCAGAAGTATCAAAACAAAGGTTCGTCATACTTCAAATATGACTTTCCGTATTGATGACCTTGTGAAGACTTTGGAACAGTCGTTGGTCGAAGAAGAAAAAATGTTTGATAACATTAAACGTTTGGCTGAGGCTCCGTATGACCCAAGTAAGGTTTCACATCGTGTGGCTTATGGGGAAAGGGTTCTAAGAACTTTATTCGACATTGATAAGAGTGTTGATTTGAATGATGAAGATAGTATTTCCGGTAATAAACGTAATAAAATGACTAAGTATTACGTTGATTTGAACGGGGAAATTAAGGATAAGGGTGGTAACTTGTGGGGTTTATTTAGTGGTGTCACTAAGTTTACTACTCACTCCCTATCTAAAAATGATAGTACCGAAAGTAAGATGATTGGGTCCTATGGCAGGCGAGAACAGAAAATTTTTAATGACCTTGTTGAATTGATTTCTTAATGTGGTTAATTGAGAAAGGAAAGTCCTCACCGAAAGGTGGGGATTTTTTATGCCCTCAAATTAAGCAGTTGCTTAAAACTTTGCTGAAGATGACTCAAATTGTTTTGGCAGTAAGTTATTGTCATACATATAATACTGCCAAAACATATCGTTCCTGAATTGAGCTGGGACCAGCAGCTCCGACTCTAGAATTCACGGGAAATAAATTTTAAAAATAAATTTGTTTGGTAAATGTAAATGAATTATCTTTGTATCCTAAAATATAAATAATATGCAAACATTTGATTTTTTTCTTGACCAGAAAGTTACAACTTGGATGAGGACCCCATTTTCAGTAGAAGCTGAAACAGTAGAGGAAGCTAAAAAACTTGCTATTGAAAAATATAAGTCAGGGGATTTAGAGGAAATTTCTTGGGATGAAATTGATGGAGTTAAAGAAACATTGGAACCAGAAGATAATGGTGGGGAAAGTACCGCTGAGTTATATCTTGATGGTCGTGTATCTTTAGAAATATATAATAATCAAACTGAAAAATAAATTTGGTGGTGTAATATAAATGTATTACTTTTGTATCCTAAACAAAATAAATTAAAAGTTATGGGATTTTTTTCATGGATGACCTCCGATACAGGTAGGAGTATTGCCAATCAACACAGTAGATTACGTCCATTTACAGTTCACATGATTACTGAGGATGGACAAGTATTCACCGAAAATAATTACGATGGTTATGGTGAGTTTGGTGGTAAAGACTTTTATGAGTTACTTGCCGAGTTAAATGGTGAGAAAACCAGAAGTGAAGGTATTACATTATCATTCAAAGATAATCCAAGTGGTGATTATAACGGTTTATTTAAGATGCCAAAGTTGGTTGAGAATTTGAATACACACGTTCCTCGTGGTGATAACGACCAATGGAAAACATACTTCAATAGTTTACCTTATCCAGATTGTTGTCCAGATCAAGGATTTTTCTATGGTAATAATGATGAAGAATGCGAGGTTTGTGGTAGAACGTTACTTGATGGAGAATGTCCAGATTGTGATGAATTATAAACTTTTATTTGGTGGGGAGTGTAATACTCCCTACCTTTGTAATCTAAATTAAAATATTATGAAAAAAAGATTAACAACACATCAAATCATTGATGAAACTGTGGAGTATTACAAAAATAATCCTAGAGCGTTACAAGGAGAGCATTGTGAATATATCACCGATGATGGAAAAATGTGTGCTGTAGGTAGATGTCTTACACCTAAGAGTGTACAGATTGCACAAACAAAATTTAATGGTAAAATATTTGATGATTTAAACAAAAGTATCATTAAGTTTAAATCCAAGTATCAAGGTCATTGTGATTCTTTTTGGCTATGTTTACAAAGTTTTCACGATTGTGACCATTGTTGGGATGGTAACAAATTAACCGAAGATGGTGAAAGACGTGTAAAACTATTAAAAGAAAACTTTGTCAATATATAAAAAAGTATTATCTTTGTAATCTAAATTAAATAAAATGAGAATTTATAACATTGTAGAAACAATTAACAATAAGGTATCACAAATATTATCTTATCCAGTATATGAGGAACAATTATCTGAGGATGTTTCTGAAACCGCAGAATTGGAGTTTATTAAACTTATCAATGAACAGACCCATCCAGTTGTTTTATCTGATGAAAGTCAGGAATATTTCCTAAATGAAAAAGTGTATCACAATGGTAAAGATTATCGTTTAGAAATTGTTGTATCTTACACAAATTAATTTTGTTGGTTTAATACAAAAGTATTATCTTTGTAACCTAAAACAAATACAATGGAAGAAACAAAAGGTCAGTTAATTGACAGACAAATTACAATCAAAGAAAAAGAAATAGCGTTACACGCTGAAACTCAAAAGTTGTTATTCGATTTATTATCCCGTATGACCCCAGAACAAAAAAGTAAGTTGAGGGGTTATAACATTGATGATGGTTATTGTAGTATAGATGGTAATTGTTCATCTGATGGGTTTGATGTAACTGATGATGATGGTAATTCTTTTTATCACCCTATTGATGATTTAAGACAGACACAACAAAAAGATTTGGTTGATTTCATATTATGTAATAATTTAATTGATTAAGAAATGGGAAAGATATATAGTCCACCAACAGAAATAAAAGTTCCTGTTCTTGATTGGAAGAATGTTAAACAATATGAGAAGGATTGTGAAACCTTTAGAGAAGATTTAAAAAAGTATTTAAAGGATAATGGTTATAATGAAGAACATACCGGAACATCAATAAATTTCCCATTTGCAGATGGTTATGCTGAATATATGGTTATGAGTTTGAATCCAGTTCAGTTAGTACATATTCCTGTATGGGATGCTTGGGAATATCCTTATGTTGAACGATTAACTAAAAAGGATATTGAAGAGAAAATAAAACAACAAATATCATTATCCAAACTATTCCCCAAAAGATAATAAAGTAGGTTCGTATATTTTGATTTAGGAGAAAAGTCCTCAACGAAAGTTGGGGATTTTTTGTTTTCATACCCTTGAGAAAATTTCGATCTTAAGTAAAAATGAATATGTTTTGGCAGTGTTTTATCTACTGCCAAAACAATTCTTTCAGGAACAACAGGTCCTTCAGATGATTTTTATTGTTAACTTACTAAAACATTCGTATCTTCCGCAAAAATTAAAATTTGGTAGATATTTGTTTTCTTTATTATCATTTTTAAAATCATTTTCTAATTTACAAATTTCAAAACAAGTCCCATTAATAATTTTAATAATTTTATAATTATATGGCATTGTTATTTTATTTTTAAATCTTTTTTCTATAGTTTGAAATGTTTTACCAATTTTATAAAATCTTTCATTATCATTCCAACATTCAATTATATATAATTTAAAGCCATTAAAATTTTTTGATTTTTTTGATGCAGATTCCCATAAATTATAATTCCAACCTACCGGATTTTCTTGTTTATGGATTGCATCCCTCATATAACCACATTTTTGACATCCATATCCTGAATTTGCGTGATGAGTAGGTGTTTGTTCAAATTCACCGTGTTCTGGACATATAATTTTAATTTTTTTATAACTATTAAAATATTCAACTTTAGAATAATCATATTTATTACCATGTATTTTTTTACAGTCATTAAGAAATGTATCAATATTTTTACTTCTTTTTTCTGCACTTTTTTTTATTGAACATAATTTACATTTTTGACCCATTAAATGTTTTTCAGGACTTTGTTCAAACTCCCCATGTTCTGTACATATAATTTTAACTTTGGTTTTACAATTAACATATTTTACCAATGAATAATTGTATCTTTCTCCATGAATTTCTTTAGATTTTTTAATAAATTCATCAATCGTTATTTTTTCCCTCATAAAGACATTTCATTTATTTCATTATTTTTTTTTAGGTCTTGATATATTAACCATTCAACATATTTAGACACATTTGATTTTTTACTTATTATCTCAGATAATAATGGGTTTATTGTTATACTAACCCTACTTTTTTTTTCACCATTTTTTAATTTTTTTCTCATATTAATAAATATGACGAAATGTGATAAAAATAATATTTTTTAAAAAAAATATTTGTTTAGTAATTATAAAGATTGTATCTTTGTACTCATAAAAAAAAATAAATAATCTAAATTTTAAAAAAAATGGAAAAAATTGTAGCACCATTACCAGCATTAGGTAATGACAGAATTAGGAGAGAAAATTCATCAAAAACTGGTGAAATTGTAAAAATTCCTTTATCTAAAATTGTAATAAGAGAAAATTATAATGTTCGTCAAGAAATGGGTGAAATTGAAGAATTGTCTAAATCAATTTTAGAAAATTCACAAATACAACCTGGTAGAGTTGATGTACTTGAAGATGGTACATTTTCATTAGTTGATGGTCATAGAAGATATGCAGCTTTGAAATTATTAGAAGCTGATGGTCATGAACCATATTTCATTGCAATTGTTAATGGTTCTCGTACCACAGAAGAACAACGTATTTTACAGATGTTCATTACTTCTGATAACAAACCTTTGACAGCACCAGAGGTTGCTGAACTTATCTTACGTTTGGTTAATTTAGGACACGACCAAATATCGGTGGCAAATAAGATTGGTAAAACACCAGCGTATGTTTATCAAATGTTATCATTCGCCAACGAAACACCAGAAATTAAGAATCTGGTAAAAGAAGGTAAGATTAAAGCTACAACAGTTTTTAATGTGAAAAGAACCATTAAGAACCAAGCTGAACGTACAGAAAAAATTAAGGAGGCAGTGGCAAACAATACCACAGATAAAGCTGTAACCCTTGAAGCTGTAACAGGTAATACAGATAAAAAGATTACCGCAATGGCAAATGAATTGATTGCAGTGTTTGGTATTGACGCTGATGAAATTGATACAATCAAATCAATCATCAAACGTAATCTGTAATACGATTATTCTATTAAGAAGTCCTCATCGAAAGATGGGGATTTTTTTTGCGCTTAAGTTTTGCTGCATGCTGCGCTGAAGATGTCTCAATATGTTTTGGCAGTGAAATTAATACTGCCAAAACATATTATCCTGAACATCCCGGATCATCACCTGAGAAAAATAAAAAACTTTTTTTTGTTTATTAAATATAAAATCCTTATCTTTGTATCCTAAATTAAAAAAGATGAATTTAAACAGACACGTATCCGAAGGTTGGACGGTTCAAGATTTTATTGATGAACTTACTCTACAATTTGAAATGATTATGAGTAATAGTTCGTGGCAAAAACCTTTTAAGGATAAGGCTGAATTAAAAAAGTGGTGTATGGATAATCAACCGTATTATAAAAAACATATACCAGAAGTGTATAATCATTTTTTATCTAAAACAAAACTTAAATAATATGTACACATTACAATTCAATCAATACATCCCTCGTAAAAGTAGATGGGATGCAACCGGGTCATTTGGTGCAAAAACCTATTGGTATATTACTGATGACAAAGGTAAGACCATTGATAAAACTACTTTCAAACTTTATCGAGGTAAAGAAATGAACAGGTATGCTTTCCACGATAAAGCAATTGCTGAAGCTATCGTTAACCAATTAAATAAAAAAATATGTCAACACTAGTTAGGTTTGTTGTAAGTAAAACATTTTATCGAGATGAAGTTGTTGCCATATTTCCACAATTAAAGTATAATAAAAGACTGTACGGAAATAGTGAATTGGTTTGTTATGCGCATATTGGGCAACATAGTTCTTGCAGAAAAGAATGGGCGTATGACAAAAAACATAAATTAGCCACACCTGAACAATATAAAGACCTTAAAAAGGAATTGGAAGATGCTGGTTATATTTTAAAAGTTTGTAAAAATTAAATAATGTCAGTAGTTAAAATCTAATGTGAAATATAAATTCCAATCCAGGATTGAATCAAAAGTATTTCATGTTACTAGTGCTATTCTCAGGGAAAATAAAAATTTTGATGATCCAGAAATTAAACGTATCACAAAACAAATCCATGAGGAAATATTATTTGGAAAACATGGTGAAGGAAATTTGGTAGATTAATATAAATGTATTACCTTTGTACCCTAAAATAAAATATTATGAGTAAAAATTTTGTAACCGAAGCGAATAATGTACGTTTGGAAGCATTAACGTATATCCGTGAAGTTGTTAGTAAACATGGGGATAATCCATACGAATTAATTGACCCTTCAACTTATGATGGAGAAATTGAAAATGAAGTTTATGAATTACCTAGAGGTGTTTATGTTGATAAATTTGGGTACCACAATGAATACCCATTGATTAATGTTTCAATCATTAAAAATGTATTAACATTCGGTGGACTTGCATGTATCGGTGAGGTAGATGATGATATGACCTTCAATGATGATGAATTAGACACTGATGTTATATGTACAATTGCAAATAAAATTTTTAATCTTGAGAAATAACATGAACTTTGAATTTACAGACTTACAAGTTAAACCTTCAAATAATAGACATGGTGAAGGTTTCAGAGATAAACATAAGATTTATATTTTCCATGATAAGGAAAGTATTGTTGATAATATCATGGAACGTCAAAATAGACCATACGAGACCTATAAGGAACTTGTATTACCTAAGTTGTTGGATTTTAAGTTTCCGAGTCACCATGCGTCTGTAATGAAGGAAAAATGGGGTTGGAGACAAAACTGTGGATGTTCTGCATGTCCTTGTTCCCCAGGATTTGTTGGGAATAATGGAGTTGTAATTCCTTTGGATATTTTTGTAACAATAAAAATAAATTAAACGTATGACAATTTATATTAAAGTACCAGTTACAGAAGGATTACCAGTGTCTCCTGGTAAATATATTGTTTTCACTGAGTCCACTTATGGAAAACATTTTAAAAGTCATAACCAATTTGCAGCAAACTTCAATGGAAAACATTTTGAAGTCAATAATCAAATTGTCACAGATTGGTTGAAAGAAGTTCAAAATTAATTTGTTTATTCAATATAAATGTATTACTTTTGTATCTCACTAAAAAAAAAATATATGTACACAGTAAAAAACAAAGTAGAAGGTAAGATTGTTGGTAACTTCAAAAGTGATGGTGAATTTATTGATTTCATGAATACCATTTTAAAAGATAATGGTGACGAAAATTTCAGTATTATTGGTGTAAGTGATGCTGAAGAATACCTTCAAGATTTTTGTGAAGATTTAGAATTAATCGAACCACTATCTTATGCCGTTATTTTAAACTTTGAGTCTGGTAAAGTAGAAGTCCTATCATTGGACAATAAACCAGAAGAACTGGACGCTGATGAATTTATTGAACTACCAACTGAAGAAGGTGGTTTGGGTTACGATTTATCAAATTGTAACTATATGGTGACAGATGATATTACAATGTACAATTTAAACTTTTAGTAAAATGGTAAAGATACATATTAACAAAGAGTGTAATGACAAAAATGAATTGTCCGTATTACTTAGACATATTGCAGATTTAATTGATAAGGGGGAAAGTTATGGTAACACTTGGGAACTTATTGATATATCTGAAAGACAAGAAAAAATTGAGTTTATCAAAAAAGTATTATTCACTTGGGGTGATACATCAACCACTGAATTGGAGTTAGAAAGTTCTCCAGTATATAATAACCTAACTGGTAAGATATGTACACTTGTTGAGGAGTTTACAGAAGATTATGTCCATGTTGTTACTTACGATGATGATATTGATATTGATGAAGATGATATACCCTATGAGAAATTATCCGATGAATTGATTGATGAAATTTATGATTTAATTGAACAGTACAATATTGTACAAGAAAAACTATATGATAGTATAAGAGATGAAGATTTTTAGGTTCGTATATTTTAATTTAGGATTAATCCCCGCTATTCTTAGTGGGGATTTTTTTTGTACTTAAGATCCAGAGTCGGAGCTTGCTTAAGATTGAATATGTTTTGGCAGTAAATAAAAAAAAATAAATTTGTTTATATAATATAAACCCCTTATCTTTGTGGTTCAAAAATAGGGAATAATCCCAAGTAAAATTAAAAATTAATAAAATGGAACGTATTGAAAAAAATGGTAAAGAGTTATTTGTAGGTGATTGTGTATTAGTACCAGAACCTAGTGGTGATGATAAGTACAATCACGAATTTGTGGGAACTATTAATGGATTTACCAAAGATGGTAATGCAATTATTTTTGACAGTGATGATAATTACTTTTTTATTGAACCCAAAAAATTGGAGTTTTTTGATGGAAATATCCAACTAACACCAGTCGAAATAATGAAATTAAAAAAAATGGTAAAATCTAAATAAACAACACAAACAATAAAACCTCACATTAACTTGTGGGGTTTTTTTATGCCCTTGAGAAAATTTCGATCTTAAGTAAAATAAATATGTTTTGGCAGTATTTTATTTACTGCCAAAACAATTCTTTCAGGAACAACAGGTCCTTTATATTTTTTTTTGTTAGTACTTTGGTTTAAATTAAAATTTCATTATATTTATAAAAAAAATATTATGAAAGAAATTTGGAAGTTTGTCACTGATTATGAAAATTTGTATGAAGTGTCAAATTATGGAAAAGTAAAAAGTGTTAAAAGAATAACTACAGATAAAAATGGAATAAGTTATAAAAAAAAAGAAAAGATATTAAAACCGAGCATAAATAAATATGGTTATTTACAGGTTGGGTTATCTAAAAATAATAAATTAAATTCATTTACTGTACATTCTTTAGTCGCTAAAGCGTTTATAAATAATGAACAAAATAAACCAACTGTTAACCATATAGATGGTAATAAATTAAATAACATTGAAACCAATTTAGAATGGGCAACAAAATCAGAACAAGCCATACATTCTTTAAATATGAATCTTAGAGTTGTTCCTTGTAGTTGGAATAATAAATTTGGTGGTAATCATGGAGCAAGTAAAAAGGTTTCACAATATGATTTACACAATAATTTAATACAAGAATTTGATTCATTAATTGATGCTGGAAACCATATTAATAAAAATCCGTCAGGTATTACTCAAGTTTGTAAAGGTCGTAAAAAAACATGTGGTGGTTTTATTTGGAAATATAGTTAAAATAAATTTGTTTATTCAATACAAATGTATTACTTTTGTACCTCACTAAAATAAAAATATATGTCTAAATTAATTTTTAAAAGTAGAGCTCAAGCAAAAAAAATAACTGGTATTAGTTATTTGGGTTCTGTTAACGCAACAGTTAAACATGAAAAAGCGTATAAGTATAATGAGTTAACATACGCATTATATTTAGCGCCGGCTAAATTATCGGGTTATGAAGTTTGTCCTATGAGAACAAAAGAATGTACTGATGTTTGTTTAAATGGTTCTGGTTTTTCATTAAGATACGATAGTGTGACAAAATCCAGAATTAAAAAAACTAAATTATTTTTTGAAGAAAGAGAGTTTTTTGTTAATTGGTTAATTGATGAAATAAAATGTGCTAAACTTAAAGCAGAAAAATTAGGATACTCTTTTAGTGTTAGGTTAAATAATACTTCAGATATTTCACCAGAACTTTTTTATATGACCGATAAATTAACCGGTGAGAAAAAAAATATATTACAAATTTTCACGAATACCATATTTTTTGATTACACAAAAGTTCCAAACCGTACCAAACTATTAAAGGAATATAAGAACTATGACCTTACATTTTCCTTTGATGGTAAGAACTTTCTGGAATGTGATAATATGTTGAATAATAATATAAGGGTTGCTGTGGTGTTCAAAAATGATTTCCCAAAACAATTCTTAGGTNGGAAAGTAATTGATGGGGATTTAAACGACCTTCGTTATAAGGACCCAAAAAACGTAATAATTGGACTTAAATATAAAATTGTAAGAACTAAACTAGATCCTAATAATAAATTTGTCATACAATAAAAATAAATTTGGTAGGGGGTTACAAACCCCTTACCTTTGTATCACAATAAAATTAAAATAATGGCAAAAGATTTCAATCATAAAAAAACTGAGAATAGTACAAACACCTGGTTAACTCCACCAGAAATTATTAAATCATTGGGAGAATTTGATTTGGACCCATGTACTCCCCCAATCATGCCGTGGTTAACAGCAAAACATCGTTACACAGAAACAGAAAATGGTTTGATACAACCCTGGTTTGGTAGGGTTTGGTTAAATCCTCCTTATGGTAGGGAATTAGAAGCATGGTTAAAGAAAATGGCAAGTTATGCAAATGGTATTGGGTTTGTATTTGCAAGGACTGAAACCAAAGCATTTCAAAATTGGGTGTTCCCTCATGTTGATAGTATGTTGTTTATGGAAGGTAGAGTTAAATTCTATAAACCAGATGGCACAATCGGTGGTTCATCAACAGCTCCATCTATCTTATTGGGATATGGTGAAGAAAATGTGGAATGTCTTGAACATTGTGGTATCAAAGGTAAACATATCCTAGTTAACCATCAAAGAATTATTGTTGTAGGTATTACCCCAACATGGTATAGTGTTGTTAGTATGTCCGCAAGACAATACGGTGACAAAGAACTTAAACCTATCTATGATATGGTTGAAAGAGTTTCACCCGAAAAGGTTGCAAAAAACCCTAATTGGAAAGCAAAGGTTCGTCAACAAATTCAAGTTTATAGAATAAAAACCGGTATTACAACAGTAGAATGTAATTAAATTTGTTTATTCAATACAAAGGTATTATCTTTGTATCTCATTAAAATTAAAAGAACATGGCAATTAAAATTGTTTATTACACAGAACCTATTGATAACTTTGGTAGGAGTGAGTCCTCAATGAAAGGTAATATTATATTCGATGTCCTTAATAATGTTGAGGATTGGAATGATGATATGAAATTTCAAACTAAAGGTGGTGCTTGGTACAACATTGATGAACTTGCTGGTAAAGAAGTGGATGTACCAGAAATTGGTATCTTTAAAGTACCTGAAGATCCGGAAAATTAAATTTGGTGGGGAAATTAATTTCCCTTACTTTTGTATTCATTTATTAATAATTAAAAATTAAATTTTATGTCCCATTTTGCAGTGATGGTTGATATTTATAATAAAAAGAGTTATGGATATTACAACCAAAAGATCTGGAGTGTACATGATAAAATGTTTATCCAACAATAAAATTTATATTGGTTCATCAATTAATTTAAAACAAAGGATTAATAGACATTTTAATGATTTAAAAAAACAAAAACACGCTTCACCTCAATTACAAAACGCGTTTAATAAATATGGATATGATTCTTTTGATGTTATTATCATTGAAGATTATGAAAAGGATAGTATTACATTAAAAGAGTTACTTATAATTGAACAAAAATATTTGGATTTATATAAACCTTATATAAAAGAAAATGGTTTTAATACTTGTCCAATTGCAGGTTCACCCAAAGAATTTAAAAGATCTGAAGAAACCACAAAAAAAGTATCAGATAAATTAAAAGGTCATGTGGTAAGTGAGGAAACAAGAAAAAAAATAGGTGATGGAAATCGAGGTAAAATAATGTCACGAGAATCGGTAGAAAAAATGAGAATAACTAAAATTGGTGTAAAACAAAGTGAAGAAAGTATCGAAAAAAGAGCCCGTGAATATTCCTTTATTGATATTAATGGTATAATATATAAAGGTAAAAATTTAAAAAGGTTTTGTGATGAACATAAACTACATAGACAAAATATGGTGATGGTTTTAAATGGTAAAAGAAAAACACATCATGGTTTTAAATTATTTAAAAATTAATTTTGTATATTTCAAAATAAGTGTTACATTTGTAACATATTTCTTAACAATAAAAAAATAATAATTATGTCCCATTTTTCTTGCATGGTAATCGGTGGTAGAGTTGATGAACAACTTGCACCGTATGACGAAAACGAAAGACTTGAAACCCCAGTAGTTACTGGTGAAGTATCTGAAGAAAAAAAACAATCAATGATTGAGTATTACAAGGAAAAGGGTACTGAATACCCAACATTCGATGAACTTTACGCTGAGAAGGGTGAAGATTGGAATAGTAATTCATGGGTTAAACGTGACGACAAGTGGGTGGAAGTATCCACATATAACCCCAAAAGTAAATGGGATTGGTATCAATTAGGTGGTCGTTGGAATGGGTTTCTTAAACTTAAAGAGGGTACCACTGGTACTAACGGTGAAAAGAGTTGGGCGAGCATAGATGGTGATAAAGTTGGTTATTGTGATGAAACCATCAAAAAGAATATTGATGTTGAAGGAATGAGAGATGAAGCTGGAAAGGATGCTGGTGAAAGATATGATAAAGTAATGTCTTTTATCAAAGATACACCAGTTCCAACCAAATGGTCAGATTTAGTTGAACGTGTAAAGAATGATGAAATTACGATTGATGTTGCCAAATCATTGTATCACGACCAACCAAGATTGAAAGCGTTAAAAACAGTAGAAGCAATAAAAGAATTGGGATATTTTGTTGATGTGGAAGATTTTGAAATGAGTCGTGAAGAGTATGTTCAAAGGGGAAGAAACGAAGCACTATCCACTTATGCTATCGTTAAAGATGGTGAATGGTTCCAAAAAGGTGAAATGGGATGGTGGGGAATGTCAAATGATGAAATGACACAAGAAGAATGGGATGAAAAACTAACAGAAATGTTTGATGAACTCCCAGACGATACAACCATTTCAATCATTGATTGTCACATCTAATTTATTTAACACATTCTTAACAATATACAATTAAATATATTGTTAAGAATGTTTTACTTTTGTATCACAATAAAAAATAATAGTTATGGGTAATGTTTGTATCTTTTTATAGTATTTATTAGTATGGATACTGAATATGTTACAATTAAAAATTACCCTAATTATGAAATTAATAAATTAGGTCTTATTAGAAATAAAAAAAATAACAAAATTTTAAAACCTTTTATAAATTCTTGTTATTACCGAGTAAACCTATATTTATCGAAAACGGAAAAAAAATTATGTCAGTTACATAGAATATTGGCAGAAGTTTTTATAGAAAATCCTGAAAATAAAAAAGAAGTAAATCATATTGATGGAAATAAATTAAATAATTCATTAGATAATTTAGAATGGGTAACAAGAGTTGAAAATGCATTACATTCATATAAATATGGTTTACAAAAATCAAAAAAAGGAAAAAATAATGATAAACATAAAAAAGTAATACAATTTGATTTAAACAATAAAGAAATAAAAGTATGGGATTGTGTTATGGATATTGAAAGAGAATTAGGTTTATCAAGTGGAGGAATTTCAAATTCTTGTTTAGGGAAATCTAAAACAAGTTATGGTTTTAAATGGAAATACATTAATAATTAAAAATCCGGGATGGGATAAAATCCAAACATTAATATTTTGGGGCTAGATCAATATTTGTACAAGAAAACTTATGTGAAGAACTGGAATCATATGACACCAGAAGAATTACACGAAATCACAATTAATAAAGGTAATAAAAAAAGAAAGGATATAAAACCTGAAAGGATTAGTTACATTATTGAAGAAGTTGGTTATTGGAGAAAGTTCAACGCTCTACACAACTGGTTCGTTATGAATTGTCAAAATGGTGATGATGATTGTGGTGAACACTATGTTAGTGAAGAACAACTCAAAGAACTATTGGAAACCCTTAATAAGGTTAAAGAGTTTAAGTCCGACCCAATCAATGAAGAGTTGAGGAACTTACTACCAACACAATCCGGGTTCTTCTTTGGTGGTACTGAATATGATGAGTATTATTTTGATGAGGTAGAAAGGACAATCGAAATGATTAGTGAACTACTGACAGAAGAAGGAAGTGGTGACTTTTACTACAATAGTAGTTGGTAAAAACAATATGTCAAAGGTAATTAACCCTCACAGAAATGTGGGGGTTTTTTATTACCCTGAAAAACGGGACTCTTAAGATCTTCAGATATGTTTTGGCAGTGGATAATATTTTTACTGCCAAAACAATTCTTTCAGGAATAACAGGTCCTTAAGATCATTTTTATTTGATAACAATTCCTTAACATAATAAGTTTGTCCATATCATAAGAATGATATACTTTTGTATCGTAAATTTATTTTTTAACATAAACAACGAAGATGTCCCCGTTTAAAGGGCATATAGCTTATCGGATACACACACTACTGGGAGTACAAGACTCCAACACAAGATTGTCAGAAAGAGTTCAAACAAGTAAGAAAAGAACTAAAAAAGGTTATGAAGAACTTACCTGAGTTCTCAGAAACAGGTGGTGGTTATTACAAAGATGAACCAATCGTTTTAAAGGGTGGTAGAGGAACTGGTAAACCAATTATCAATACCAAAGAGATTTACTTCAATGGAGACAGTTCCAAAGACCTAAATAGTGAAACCTTTTACTTTGAGTTTGATGGTAGTCCTTTTGCGTTTGCGTTCTGTAAGACAGCCAGGAAACCGTATGACTTCATGGTTTGTATTACCCTACTATCATTGAGAAACAATGTAACAGGTTTTAGTTTCTCATCAGATGGTAAAAAAGAAGATTGGGAACCAGCGGTTAAGTATTACGAGGAACATATTGGTGAACTAAAAAACAAAGAAGAAATTTTAAATAATCTTTAATCATTTAAATATAATAGTATGGCGAATTGGTGTTATAATAACCTGAATATAACAGGTGATAAGGAGATTATTGCTCCATTGATAGAAAAAATAAAGGAGATAGAAACCTCTAAGACTGGTCTCTTTGAATCTCTAGTTGGAATTGATGACTCAGGTGAGGGACATATGAAAGATAGACTCCAACTAAATGTAAATGGTTGGGGAACTAAATGGGATGTACCTGGTCATAGTATTAACCCATCATATGATGAGACATGTATTGAATTAAGTTTCGATACCGCCTGGTCACCACCAGTGGGATTCTGTCAGATGCTCACAAAACTATATGGGGTTAAATGTGAAATCCATTACGAAGAACCAGGTAATGACTTCTGTGGTATGTCCATCATTGAAGATGGTGAGATTACCAAGGAAGAAGATGATACCTATCGTGAAGGTAAGTATAAACGTGATAGGGAAGGTTTCTGGAATGAAGTCAATAGTGACATCGAATGTAACATTGACGACCATCAAACTGGTGAGGATTTCTTTAATAACCATTATATGAATGAGACTTACCTTACTGAGAGAGATAAGAATGAAATTATTGATATGTTTAACGATCTAAAAGAAGATGAATAAGAGACCTTTCAGATGGGTTGCGTGGTATTCAACCCCAAAGTTATTCCACACTAAAAAAGAAATGTTGGACTATATTGGTTCATCAATTGTAATGTACGGTAAAATAAACAAGTAAATATGAGTAGAACAAACAAAACAATTTCTGGTGTATTCGTTAATATTGTGGGGAATTCAAATGAGTTCCCCACGTATGACAGATTTATTAAAGATGGTGATAAACTATCATCTTCGCATGCCCTGAAAAAGTATACACAAAGATATAATAATATCATAACCCAGAATGAGGAAATTTTTAATACCTTAGCAAACTTGGAGGAAATTATTCTTCAGATGAGAGTCATGGAAAATCTTGATGTATCACAGATTAAACTATCCGTGACCAGAGGTTATATCTATGCAAGATGTCCCTTCTATAGAAGAGAACATGTTGCAAATAACGTTACAGCCATAGTTGGGTTGACTGATATTCATGGTGATCATATGGATCTTCTAATGTATGACCCTGAATTCATGAATAAGGCGTTATCCAAATTAAAACAAGTCATGGAGGAAGACATTAAAACATCTATTAACAAACAACATAAAAAAGAATACGTATGACAAAAAAAGTAGGAGTAAGTCTATTCAATGGAATCGGTGTGGGATTCCAAGCATTAAAAGAATTAGGTATCAAACTAGATACACTAATCTCTTCAGAAATTAATCAGGATTCAATTGATGTTAATCAACATCACTTTCCTGATACAATACAAATTGGTGATATCACAAAGGTGGATCTTAAAAACCTGAAACAAACAGTAGGGAAAGTATACATTGTCATGGGAGGTTCTCCATGTACTAACTTCTCCTTTGCTGGTAAAAGAAACGGGATGACCACTATCACCCATGAAAAGATCGTAACTCTTGAACGTTACCTTGAACTTAAAAAAGAAGGTTTCCAATTCAATGGACAATCTTACCTATTCTGGGAGTTCGTTCTTGCTGTTAAAATCCTCAAACCTAAGTACTTCTTACTTGAGAACGTAAAGATGACCAAGGAATGGGAAACGGTTATCACAAATGAACTTGGTGTATTACCTGTATTCATTAACTCTGACCTAGTATCAGGTCAAAATCGTGAACGTCTCTACTGGACTAATGTTCCTAATGTATCACAACCAAAAGATAGAGGTATCAAATTCTCTGAACTAATCGGTGGTAAATCTTGTGCTTACAGAGGTGTTAAATTTAAAGGTAATGATCATTACACCATCGTACACCAATACTCTAAAAAAGATAAAGGTAATTGTCTAGTAACTGGTGGTACAACCAACATGGCAGAAAGAAGTAACGGGTCAATTGAATACCTTACCCCTACTGAGTTCGAAATACTACAAACACTCCCACTAGGTTACACCAATGTAAAAGACATTTGTGACACCAAAAGAAAAGAAATGATCGGTAATAGTTGGACACTAGAAGTGATCAAACACATCTTCAAAAACCTAGTATAAGAAATATACATGGGGGAACTTTTGTTCCCCCTCTTATTTTTCAGGGGAGAAGTATGTCAATTTTGGTATGCATAATACTTTTATATAAAAATACGATCACAAATTTGGTTTTATGAATATTTTTTATTATAATTGATATATAAAATATTATTAGTATGAAAAAGAAAACAGACTCTAAGTACGTTCCTGTAAGTGATAACGTTTATCATGACGGATCTTCCTATCGTGTCCGTGTATGTATCAATGGACTAAAGTACAGTAAGAACTTCCCTAACAAAAGACAAGCAATAAAGTACCGTAACCAGTTATGGAACTTAACTAATTAAACTACCTCCTCAGTCCATGACAGAGTGATCATACCACTAACGTATGACTAATTCCCCCATTATTTAATATGGGGGTTTTTTATTTCCACCCCCTTGTATGACCACTGCCAAAACTTATTTTAAAATGTTTTTTTATTACACCCCCGTCTTTTATTTTCTCACCATATGATGAGACGTACACATGTATGACTTATGTATATTTTCTAAATTTCTGGAAAATGGTTCAAGATTGACGAAAGGGTCAGTTCCTTTGTACTTTTTTATAGGTCTTGTATTACTATTTTTGTTTTGATTTGTATGACATATTTTACCACTTTCTAACACTTTTTCCCACGACCCCTGTTTTTAGTATCAATATCGGGAATTTTAATATAAAAGAAAATGTTTTGTAATACTTATTTACGAAAATTATCGTTACGACAAAATATATATAAAAAAATCCCCTATTTTAGTACAAATATGGGGAATTTTTTTTGTGTTTATATTGTATTGTAATACGTGAATTATCTATGGAGTTTAAAAGGTTTTCTATAACCTTCGATTAATTCTTTCACATCAATAAGGTTTGTATTAGGTTCATGTGTACCATAATGAATATTGTTATAGAATAAAGAATAACAAGTTTGTTCTTTATAATGATTCCAAAAAGTATCTTGATTATAAAATCTAAAATTTCTCCATGTATATCCGTAATTATGTGCAATTTTTAAGAATTCAATTGCAACATCTTCTGTTGTGCAAAGGAATTCATTATTTGTATTATTTAATAATGTTTCCCAATCGGGATTAATATTTAATTTATCCACAATTGTTATATTATTTTCTTCCGTTGATTTTATAAATCTTTTTTTTGTATCATAGTAAAAAAAACAAATATAATTAATTAAAAAAAATATTAGAAGGATAATTATATAATTCATTTTATAAAATATTAATGGAAATGTCCACATGGACCTTTAATTTCGAATATGTTATAGGTGATTTCAAATTCTGCTTCATCTGGTGCATCTTTCCAACCCCATTTAGATACGAGTTTATGTGAGTGATAATAGGGATCTTCTGACCACCAGTCTTTATATGATTCTTCAATATCTTCTTTTATTACATGACCTTTTTCATTTCTTAGATATTCACCATTTTCATTTCTTTTATATTGATTATCTTCATGAACTTCTCTTATTTTTACTTGACAAATTTCATCATCGGTAAGAGTATATGTTTCATTAATCCATAGTGCGTTATCAGATATTTTACCAAGTACTTTAATAAGACCTCTACCATTATGTTCTTCTTGTAGGTATTTTATATCAGTATTTTCTTTTATTGTTATATCTAACCATTTATTGGTGGTGGGTTGTTTCCATTTACAATTATCACCTACATTAATATTATGTTTAGTGCATAGGTGAGGTATTAATGGGATGAGTTCATTAATGAGGAATGTGTTATCATCTTCATAGGGGATAGGTTTATTATTAAGTAATAGATCTGTTATATAGAGGATATTATAATTAGTTGGGATGATATTAATTACTTTACCTTTATTGGTGAGGGTATTAATTTTTATTTCTTTATTAGTATCTTCAAGATATACCACATTATATTTCATAATATTATTATTGTTGGGGTGATGTTATTTTACTATTTCTGCTGACCCGTCATCGTTAACGATGAAGAATACTTTTTTTATGTATTCGGTGTTATTTGACATTAATTCATCTTTTACACTATAAATTTGATTTATTGAATAATAATAAAATGAGTTATTTGAAATTATTGTACCTTCTTTAACGTCATTATAATCTTTTAAAAAGACATAACCAATTAAAGCGTCTCTTCTTTTAAAGTAATCGTCTTCGATATTTTTTTTATCTTCATCTGAGTCAAATACATTTCCCCATTTTTTATGTTCCATTATATTATTTATTGTTTTAAATAATTCAAAATAACGTTCTGGAAGATCTGGGTTATAATTTAATAAATTTTTTGCAACATTATTAAAGAAAATTTCTTTCATATCATATTTTTCTTCATTGAGATAATCCATAATATCATTAAAAGTTGTTCCTGATGCCATATTAAATAATTTTAATTTATCATGAGCTTCGGAATTCTTTTTAAAATTAATTGATTTGTGTGTGAATTTATTACCTTCATTATTTTTTTTCATTCCATTTGTTGCGGTCAATGTAAAATTATCATATAAAGTTTTTGGGTTAACCACATAATATTCTGGTGTAAAATTATTTATGCAATCAACAAAGCAGATAATATACATATCAATATCTTGCCATGGTCTTAAATTTTTTATATTATAAGTTAATGATGATGGGCTAAGATATGATGTTTTTATTTCACCAAATTTAACAATTTTTCTTTCATATTTTCGATAATTTTCATTCCAATTATAACTTGAAAGTAATTTTATTCTACTATCCCATTCATAATAATATAAAAAACCATTATAATTAGTTGGTAAGCAGGACAAGTAGAAATCTCCTTGATCGGAATTATTTGACATTTGGTAGCATAGTGGTGTCAATTCATTTAAAATTCTATTTTGTAATGCCTTTCCATATGTTGCTGGGTCGCAATCATATGCTCTTAAAATAAAATCATCTATGGATAGATTATAATCTCTTTGTGTTAGATTATTTCTATTTGCGAATTTTTTTTGTGCTTGTTCAAGTAATTGTTGATTTCTCATAATAAAATTATATTTTTTTGGGTAATAAGTCGATATAAAGACCGAAACATAACCATTCTAATTCGAGGGAATTGCTATGAAGGTTAAAGTTAATTGCTGGAAGGATTGCCCAAAAGTTAGGGTCAATATTAAAATCTATTTTAATATTAAATCTTTTCATTTTTTATGCAAATATATGTGAAATAGGGTTATTAATCTAATTTATTTTTTGTTATTTTTATTAATTCTTTAAGACATGCAAGTTCAGCTTCTTCAAATGATTCAAAAAAAACAAATTGTCCTTTAAATGATTCAATATCAAAAACACTATTATTAGGATTTTTACCATTTGTATCATAGTAAGGTCTCCACAAAAAAGTAAATCCTTTAACACCTACAGTTATTTCACTATGCAATCTATAATTCTTTCTAAACCATCTGAATGTTTGTTGATATAAAGGTGCCGCAACTCTAATCTGGTCAAAATAACTATTTATTTCTCGTTTATCAACTACTAAACTATTTGTTAATAACACACTGTTTAAATAATGAGTAAAACAAGGGTCATCAAAACCTAATTCTTTTAATTCTATTGCTTCCTGATATGGTATAAATTCTTTATCCATTGTTATTTATTTTTAGATATTCTAAATATGTGAGAGATGTTTCATTATTATTGAATTTTATTATCCAATAATAATGTTCACTATAAATGTCTAATTCCTTTTGATTATATTTTTTACATAATGACTGATATATATCCATATCATCATCTATTTTTGAAATGCAACTACCCATTTTTTTTATTTTTTAACTATTTCTATTAATTTTTTAAGACAAGTTAATTCAGCATCTTCATATATAAAAGATCCTTCGGATATTACTGATTTAAATGAACCGAGGTGGTAGATAGTGAAATAAAACCAGTTTCCGTTTTTATCTATGGTTATATCTGGTTGTGAGAATAGTTTATGGTTTTCTCTGAACCATCTGAAAGCCATAGAATTACAGACAGTTCTATGAATGTCATTTAATGGTAATTCATCAAGACATTCGGGTGTCATATCAGTATCTTTTAAATTATGAGTTTCTGATAACCATTCAAAGAATCCTAAAGATTCTAATTCATTATATATTTTCATTTGTTATGTATTTAAAAGTGAATCCACCACATTGTTTTTGTTTATTTCTACAACATTTAGAAATAGACCCACAATCAATATTCAGTTGTCTTGATGCAACTATTTTTTCTTCTCCCTCTTTTTCAAAGTCAAATAAATAAACATCACCTTCTTCTGCAAATAATCCTTTGTTTGCTACACTAAATACTTTCTTTGCCATGCTTTATTGTTGTTTTAAATTGTTTTCGATAAAGTTAGTAAGTATATTAGTTAATTTTGTTTTGTAGGCATCAGCAGCCCCAGCAGCAGCCCCAGCAGCAGCCCCAGCAGCAGCCCTAGCAGCAGCATAAGCAGCAGCATAAGCAGCGTATGCGGCAGCCCTAGCAGCATCATAAGCAGCGTATGCAGCATCATAAGCAGCGTATACAGCAGCCCTAGCAGCAGCATAAGCAGCAGCATAAGCAGCAGCCCTAGCAGCAGCATAAGCAGCCTCTAACTCCTCTATACCTATCTCACCTGCTAGGTACAACCTAGCAGCCTCAATTGCTTTACGAGGTCTGTTATCTTCAGGATACTTATCTTCAAAGATAGGAAGAACAACTTCTGCTATTTTAATAGCAAGATGTCTGTTCTGACTATCTGTAAAAACTCTATGGCAAAAGAACCAGTACTT
>TBL_comb48_EPIDRAFT_1000754_pt1 | contig 25028 bp, 21 predicted proteins | sample TroBogEpilimnion_37_FD_10681 | JGI IMG/M metagenome (IMG submission 10681) | reverse complement strand
AGCCTTCTTGGCCGGAGCCTTCTTGGCGACAGCCTTCTTCGCCGGGGCCTTCTTGGCAGGAGCCTTGGCGGCAACAGCCTTCTTGGCCGGAGCCTTCTTGGCGACAGCCTTCTTCGCCGGGGCCTTCTTGGCAGGAGCCTTGGCGGCAACAGCCTTCTTGGCCGGAGCCTTCTTGGCGACAGCCTTCTTCGCCGGGGCCTTCGCAGCCACAGCCTTCTTCGCTGGAGCCTTCTTGGCCGGAGCCTTCTTTGCTGGAGCCTTCTTAGCGGCAGTAGCCACTGGCACACCTCCTTGGGGTGACGTTGCATCGAGCTGACGCCACCAGCGACTGAGTGGAGAACGTCCCACTCGAATCAACTCGTGCCGACAGATAGTTGGTTGTAGTCATCCGCTCGTGTCCAGCGCGCGATGGTGCGTGCTGAGTTGCAAACGGAGCCACGACCCAGGTTGACGTTGCCGATGACGACAGCGAACTCGTGAGTGCAGTGGCCGATGCCCAGTGGCACCTCCATGCACTCATCGCGTTCAGGTCATTCACCAACGGGCTTCCTCCGCCTTGGGCTGCCACCATTCCACTGTCTCGGAGTCCCTGAGTCAAGCATCCCCACGTGCGCGTGCGAAGTTGCGCGCGAAGCAACGTTGCATCGTGACGCGATGCCTGCTCCACGCGACCTCCTCGACACCGTGCTCGGGAGTGCACTGCGCGGTGGTGGCTGTTACCTCGGCGAAGCTCGCGGGCAGCAGATCTACTCCGGTCACGGTCGATCCACCTTGGTCCTTGGGCCAACACGATCCGGCAAGACGACCTCCCTCATCGTGCCGAACATCCTCGGACACCCAGGACCGGTCGTGGCGACGTCCACGAAGGACGAGCTCCTCCACGTAGCCGGACCGTCTCGACGTCGCCGGGGGACGGTTGCCCTCTTCGATCCGAGCGGCACCGTCGATTGCCCGAGCGGTGTTGCCCTCCTCGGGTGGAGCCCCCTCGATGGCTGCGAGGATTGGGACACAGCGATGACCACCGCGTCGTCCATGGTGGCAGCGGCACATGGCCACCAGGGCGCCCTCTCGAGCCATTGGCACGAGCGAGCAGCGACGCTGCTGTCAAGCGTGCTGCATGCAGGTGCGATCGACGGGCGATCGATGACATCGGTGCTGTCGTGGATCGATCGCCACGATGGCACCGACGCCCACACCATCTTGGCGCGCGACACCGCAGCTGCCCCAGTGGCCCTCGATGTCCTCGAGGGCATCTTGGCCACCGCAGATCGAGAGCAGTCATCGATCTGGTCGACGGCGTCGGGAACCTTGAGCGCCTACCGCTCCCACGCAGCGCTGGCGAGCACTGAGCGTGAGCGCATCAACCCCGACGAGTTCACTGCGAGTGCCGACACGATCATCCTCTGCGCGGCGAGTCGACTGCAGCGACACTACGCACCGCTCCTCGTGGGCGCACTCGGTACGGTGCGCGATGCCACCTACCACGCCAGTGCAGCCGGCACGTTGGCGCAGCCGGTGCTCTTCGCCCTCGATGAAGTCGCCAACATCGCGCCCCTCCCCGATCTGCCATCACTCGTGAGCGAAGGAGGTGGCCAGGGACTCCTCATCCTCGCCTGCCTTCAGGACCTCTCCCAGGCACGCCAGCGCTGGGGAGGACAAGCCGATGGATTCGTCTCGCTCTTCCCGACGACCGTGGTGCTTCCAGGCATTGGCGACCAACGCACCTTGGAGCTCCTGTCCTCACTCGGTGGCGACCACCTCGTCCCCGTTCGGTCGTTCTCGCAGGCGCGCGGACGACACGGTGCGACGCAGTCGATCGGTCAGGTCTTCCGGCCACAGTGGACCCCCGCTGCTCTCGCCCACGGTGCTCCAGAGACCGCCATCGTCGTTGGACCGACGAAGCAGATCACGGAAATCACCTTGACGCCGTCTCACCGCTCCATGCCGTGGCTGGCGCTCCGTGGCGACATGGAACGGCTTCGATCACCGTCGTCGCGAGACCTCGTCCGCTGATCGCGCTCTAACCACCGGCGCAGCGCCCGGGATTCGAGAGGTCGAGCACCGAGCTCCTCGAGCGCTGCACCGCGAGGGAGAACGACACGCGGAGCCACCGGTACTTCGAAGACCCCATCGCTCGCTGCTCCGAGGAGCTCCCCCACACAGCCAAGGGTGCTGGCACTCGGTGCGCCCCCGCTGGCCCGAGCCCACGCCGCAACGACGTCTCGCCGCAGCACCGATCGGTCCCCACCACCGAGGGCAACGGCGAACGCTCGCTCATCGAGACGCGTGGGCAGGTGTGGCGACACCCGCTCGTAGGCGAGGATGGCCGCAGTCGTGAGTCCAACGCCAGCGAGCCGATGCTCCCAGAGGTCGAGGAACGCTTCACGGGTGGCACCAACCGGTGGGACGTGGCGTGCCGCTGGTCCATCCTGTCGGAACGCTGCTGCTCGAGTACTCAGCACCGCAGTGGCGAGGGTTGGGACCGTGGCCGCTCGGAACCCGAGCTCGCGCACGAGCACACCGGTGAGCTCGGCGTCGTAGAGCGCGGCTGCTGCTCGGTGGTGGGCGAAGAGTCCCCTCGTATCGATGGGGCGAAACCTCCCCTCAGCGCTCTGGACGAGGTTCATGATGAGGACGTGACTGTGGAGGTGCGGGTCGCCAGCACGACTCACCCCGTGGGTGGCGGTGAACCCCAGCCACGCTCGACTGCGTTCGGTGCGATCGGTGCGTCCCTGCGGTGCGACTGCTCGATCTTCGAGGTAGGAGAGCGCCGAAGCGACCGCTCGCTCGTGCGCTGCGACCACCCTGCCCGCGACCGCAGGTGCTCCACACAGCGCCAGAATGCTCACCGCCTTCTCTGGGGCGAAGATCAGTTCAATGGCTTCCACGCTTCGGCGCGGGCCGGCGAGGTCCCGAGGTCCCCCGAGGTTTCCGCGCAGCAGCGCGTTGGTCGTGTCATCGTCGAGCGTTGCCGGGATGCCGAGGGTGACCCCCATCTTCCCAATGGAACGCAGGGTCCCGTCGAGGTCGAGGTGATCGAACTCTGCTCGTCGCCCGCGGTAGTAGCCAGGGTCGACGTGGCGACGCGTGGTGATCCGGAGCACACCATGAGCATGCCCACCGGGTGCTGCTGCTCCGTTCGCTCAGTAGTTCTCCAAGATGGCCGCAGCCAAATCGGCGCCGAGTCGCCGCATGGTTGGCGGCTTCAGCACCGTGGCCTCGACCCCAGCCTGAATGAGCAAAATTGCGAGCCAGCGCTCACTGGCGACACGAACCTCAACGTCGAAGAGATCGGGAGCCACTTCAGTCACCCCCATCGACAAGATGGAGTCCGCAACCCAGCGAGCTGCTCCTGAAACCCGGAGCGTCGCCACCGGGGCGTCGTCGAGGAACGACGTGATGTCCTCGGGCTTGAGTTCGGGAGCGGGAAGGCCGTCGGGTTGGGCACCGAGCACCTCGACGTCATCAATGCGATCAGCACGGAAGACCCGAACAGCCCCCGCCTGCTCGCAGTACGCCTCGACGTAGCCGTTGCCTTCCCACAGCACCACCGAGAGCGGATTGATGATCCGCTCGGTCAACTCGTCGCGATGGGGAACGAAGTAGGTGATGCGGAGGCGCTCACGCTGGACGGCACCGCGGAGCTTGGCCAAGGTGGCCGCGGCCTCAACTTCGACGCCGAGGACGGCATCGGTTCCGAGTGCGGCATCGAGTTTGGCCACAGCCGACGCCAAACTCGAATCCTCGAAGATGAACGCGTCGAGGATGAGGTGGGCCGAGGCCGAGAGCGCGAAGCCTTCTCGTCGACTGAGACGGCGCGGCTTCGCCATCTCCTCGGGCAGGTTGGCCGAGACCCACTCGTCGTCCACCAAGATCTCGAGGAGCTGATCGGGTGAGTAGGGCGGCGTCCCGCAACATGCCGCCAGTTCGAGTTCCTTCACGACCTGGGCCTCAGTCAGGGAGAACCGCTCAGCGAGGTCGCTGATGCGGGCTTCGCCCACCTGGGCGAGGTACGTCATGATGCCGAGCAGGCGGCGGAACCGCTGAGGACCGGTCATCCGAGTGACCTTCACATCGGGATCGACGTCGGTGAACGGACTCGGAGCAGCGGCGATCTCCATAGCGTGCACCTGCACCTCGTCGCCGAGGTCAGCGTCGCTGTCCTCGAGGGAGCCGTCGCGCTCGGCGACGATTGCCGAGAGCCAGTCGACGATGGAGGTACGGAAGTGCGGCGGGCCGAGGACCTCAGCTCGCTCCCCCATCGACAACGTGAAGGACCGGGCGAAGATCGCATTGGTGCATGACAGCGCAACTTCGAAGCGACCGTCGTCACGACTCGTGACCGCAATGGCGTCGCCGAGCTCCATGCGAACCCGGGCAGTTGCCACCGCGTCGAGGGCCAACACGACGTCTGGGTCCGCAGCGGCGTCGGCGCCGTCCACGATGAGGTTGTGGAATCCCCGAGGCCGCTCGACACCTTCTGGCCAGGTGCCGCTCATGGGTGCACCGATCGCGACCTCGCCCACGATGCGGTCAATACGGTAGACCCGAACATCTGCCCGGGCATCTGCGTACCCCGCGAGGTACCAGCGGCCCTTACTCGTGAAGACCGAGGCGGGACGGACCGTGCGTTCCTCGCCGCTGTAGGTGAAGGTGACGAGCGCCTTAGCCCGCACTGCGTCGTACAATTCGGCGACGCCATCGGGTGGTTCGAGTTGAGCGATCACGGGCACCGATGCCTCGCGAACCTCGCCCAACTTGTAGAGCGCTCCTGCGCCGTACCCGGTGCCGTCCGCCACACCAGCCACCGCAATCGCGAGCGCCCGTTGCTCCGCTGCGGTCAGGTTCAGTTCAGGGAGGTAGTAGCGGTCTGGGTTGATGCGGTAGCCCTGCTGGGCCTCACCGCCGATCTCGACCATGTCGATCTCGATGCCCTCTTCACGCAGCGTCCGCTTGTCGCGCTCGAACGCACCACGGTAGGCCTCTTTCCCCGGCGGGTAGCCGGGCACCTCTTGGACGATCTCGACGAGCGACAACGGCTTCTTGGCGTTGAGCAGGATCTGGACGAGGTTCATCAAGCGCTCGAGTTGGTCAACCTTGCTCACGACGTCGCCTCTTCATCTCGGTTCAGTGCCGACCACGTCGGCAGGAGTTCATGCATCGCCATCGAACAGGTCGAGGTCGCGTCGCCACGTCCCAGAGCGCCCTCCGGACTTCTCCACGAGCTGGGCGTGCTCGATGTGCATCGTGCGGTCCACGTTCTTACACATGTCGTAGATCGTGAGGGCGGCGACCATCGCTGCGGTCATCGCTTCCATCTCCACCCCGGTGCGATCGACGGTGTGGACCTCTGCGGTCACGAGCACTGAGGTGTCGCCAATGGCGAAGCTAATGACGACCGAGCCCACCACCACCATCTGGCACATCGGCAGGAGCTCTGCGGTGCGCTTGGCAGCGCCGATCCCCGCCACACGGGCGGTTGCGAGCACATCACCCTTGGCGGTGGCGTTCTGCACGATGCGATCGGTCGTCGTCGCATCCATCACCACGCGGCACTGCGCCACGGCGCGGCGCTGGGTCACCTCTCGCTGGGCCGGCTCTCGACCAATTCCTCCGCTCGAGGGCTCGAACTCCAAGTGATGCTGACTTGCCATGACTTCATCCTAGGGTGCGACACCCCTGCCCTGAAGGGTCCACCACGCGGCGCGCTAGAATTAGCACTCAATCGGCGAGAGTGCCAACCTCCTCGAACCTCTGGAGAGTCAGATGCCTACCTACGAGTACCGCTGCAGCGCTTGCCAGCACCAATTCGAGATCGTCCAGTCCATCAAAGACGACGCCTTGACCACCTGCCCTGAGTGCGGTGGCGAACTCCGGAAGGTCTTCGGTCTCCCGGGGATCGTTCTGAAGGGTGGCGGCTTCTACAAGACCGACAGCCGGTCGTCGTCTGATTCGGGTTCGAGCTCGTCGAGCGACTGACTCAGACGCCCGAGAGCGACATATTGGCAATGGCCACGCTTTGGCCGGCCGCACTGCCGGGGAGCCACTCGACGTCACGGCCAACGGCCACCACATCGGCCAGCATCTTCTGCAGCGTCGAGGCGATGGTCGCCTCGCGAATGGGTGCCCCGAGCGCTCCGTCACTAATGAGGAAACCCTCTGCGCCAACGGAGAAGTCTCCACTGACGGGGCTCACGCCGGAGTGCACGCCTGAAATTGCCTGCACGTAGATCCCGTCGCCAACTGCGGAGAGAATCTCATCTTTCGACATCGTTCCCGGCTGGAGGGCGAGGGCCCGGCAACCTGGACCCGGGGTGCCGGCGAAGCCACCTCGCAGCGCTGATCCGGTTGAACTGGTGCCTGCTCGACGAGCAGCAACGGTGTCGTAGTAGAAGCGCTGGAGTTGACCGTTCACGATGAGCTCGTTGCGACGACAGGCGAGGCCTTCGCCGTCCACTCGGGCGGCGCCGTAGGCCAGGGGATTCGTCGGGTCATCGACCAAGGTGAACCCTGGCGCAGCGACCATCTCGCCAATGCGTCCAGCGAAGAACGAGCGTCCCTTGACGACCGCTTCACCCGACAGGGCAGCGGCGACGATGGACAGCAACTGCGCCACGACGCGGGGGTCGAGCACGACGGTGCAGTGGCGAGACGTTGGCTTGGTTGCTCCGAGGAGCGACACCGCCCGGCGCACGGCATCCGCTGCGGTCGCCTCGAGTTCTAGCTGAGCGAAGGATCGACCAGCGGTGTAGCTGTAGCCAGTTTGAATTTCGTCGCCGTCTTCGGCGATGACATCGACGGCCGCCGAGGCGACGCTCCGGCGAGAGGACACCGCGATGCCGTTCGTCGAGGCCAACGCCATCTCCACTTCGCCGTCGCTGTAGTCGCTCGAGCTGATGCCCTTCACCTTCGGGTGCTGGCGGACTAGGCGTTCGAGTTCAGTGACGAACGCGATCTTCTCCTCGGTCGACACGCTCGAGATCGAGGGGTCGTAGGTCACCACGTCGGCAACAGCGACGCCGTCGGGCGTCGCCAAGGCCACGTGCGGGTCCGGTGTTGCGAACCGAGCGTTGTCTCGGGCTGCCGCGAGGGTGTCGGTGATCACGCCAGCATCGAGCGATCCCGCCCAGGCGAAGCCTTCCCGCATGCCATCTGGGCTCTCAGTGAGGACACGAATCCCAACTCCGGCAGAGGTGGCAGCGGTCAGGGACTCAACCGCACCCTCGTACACCCGAACTTCAGCGTCACGGCCTCGGGCGACGTAGACCTCGAGGTGCTCCCCGGAACCGCTGCGCTCGAGGATCGATGCTGCCAGATCGCTGAGTTCCATCGTCATGCCGTTCCTCCAACAGTGCACGACGTGACTCGCATCGTCGGCTGTCCACACCCAACGGGTACCTGCTGCCCATCTTTCCCACACGTTCCGACGGTCATGGAGAAGTCGCTCGCCACCGCATCGATCCGAGAGAGGATCTCAGGCCCATTGCCGATGAGGTTCGCATCACGCAGCGGCGCCGTGATCTCGCCGTTCTCGATGAGGTAGGCCTCTGAGGTTCCAAAGACGAAGTCGCCCGTAGCGGTGTCGACTTGTCCTCCACCGAGCTGGCGCACGTAGATCCCGTGTGGCGTCGACGCCACGATGTCGTCGGCGTCGTCGGGGCCGCCGAGGAGGTAGGTGTTGGTCATCCGCACCATGGGCAGGTGCTGGTAGCTCTGCCGACGGCCGTTGGTCGAGGTTGGACGTCCCGTGTGGCGAGCGCGGAGGAAGTCCCACATGTAGTCGGTCAGCACGCCGTCTTCGATGAGCGTGTTCGGTACGGCAGCGTGCCCTTCGTCGTCGATGCGAGCCGTACCCCACTCGCCGTCCATCGTGGCGTCGTCGACGAGCGTCACGCCCTTGGAGGCCACCTGCTGGCCGACGCGGTGGGCGTAGACCGAGGCGTCCTTCACAATGTGGTCGGCTTCAAGGCCATGGCCGCAGGCTTCGTGGAACAAGATCCCTCCGCTGCCCCCGGCCAGCACGATCGGCAACTCGCCCGACGGCGCAGGACGTGCCGAGAGCTTGGTGATGGCCTGGCGACCGGCCTTCTCCGCCATGACGCGAATCGCCGCTTCATCGAAGGTCTCGAACCCCTGGGTGCGAGCCAGCACCTGGTAGCCGGTCTGCAGTCCGGTGTCACCCAGTGCGGTGCACATCACCATGAAGCGGACCCGAACTTGGTCGTCTTCTTCGAAGAGCCCATCGGAATTGGCGACGACGATGCGGCGCCGTGAGTCGGCGTAGCCGACTTGGACCTGAGCAATCTCGCCACCGAGCGCCCGTGCGGCGTCGTCAGCGGCGAACAGCAGTGCGACCTTGTCGTCCTTGGCAATCGTCTCAGGGAGCACCGCGGCGAGGGGTGCCCGCTTCGGTCCAACCTTCAGCGCACCCATCGGTCCGGCGCTCGTGCGTCCAGCGGCGACCGACGCCGCAGCGGCCACGGCGTCGAGCAGGCTGGCTTCTGTGAGATCCGCCGTGTGCGCGAAGCCAACGGTGTCGCCAACGACGACCCGAATGCCGGCGCCGCGGTCTCGTCCAGTCGTCAGGGATTCCACCCGTTGGTCGTCGAGCGAGCTACCAATGGAGGAGCGATCCTCACAGAAGATCTCCGCCCACTCGCCACCGCGATCGAGTGCTGCCTGGAGGACGCGCTGGGCGATGTCCTCGGTCAAGAGTGCCGTCGTCATGGCCGGTATCGTAGCCTGCATGACTTCGACGACCATCGGGGACGGACCCATGGTTCGCCAGAAGGTGCCGTGGCTGGTCACGGCCGCATTCGTCCTCCTCGGGTGCTTCTGGGGCTCGTGGAATGCTTCCCTCGCCTCCATCCAAGGGCACTTCAGGCTCTCCAATGCTGCGCTCGGCATCCTGCTCGCCGTGGGTGTCGTTGCCGGGGCCGTTGCAGGTTCTGCAGCGACGCACCTCGGACGCCGTCTTCCCCCGGTGCACCTCCTCGCGGTCATCGTCGTGACCTGGGCAATCCTCGGGCTCCCCCTCATCGCAATGGATGCGCTCTGGCCGTTCATCGTGGTCTTCACGGCGGTCCAGATCATCATGGGCTCCGTCGATGCGGTGATGAACGTCGGCGCCACCGCTGCGCTCGCCGGACAACCCGGCCGGCTCGTTCGCTTCCATGCCACCTTCAACCTCGGTGCCATGCTCGGTGCCCTCGCAACAGGGGTCAGCGGGGTGGCAACCAACGGGGGCAGTTGGCTCTGGCCAATCATCTCTGCACTCCTCCTCATTGTCGTCACGATCTGGTTCCTCGTGAGTCGCGACGACGTCGACCCCACCGTGGATGAGGGTCTCGCTCTTCCCCTCCCAAGCCCCTTCGGCGACGCCGATCCCATGCCGGCCACTGCCACCCCGACCTCACTGTGGGCGCTGCTGCGCCACGACCGCCTCATTGCCTTGTTGATCGTCTTCGCTGCTGCAGCCTTAGTTGAAGGTGGCGTGTTCACCTGGGGCGTGCTCTACCTCCGCCGCGACCTCCACATCGGACTCCTGGCTGGGGCCTCGGCCTACGCGCTCGGCAATGGCGTCGCCGGACTCGGCCGAGTGCTGGCTGGTCCCGCTATTGGAGAACGATCGCCACTTCGCACCCTCGCGGTTGGCTCCCTCGTGACCGGATGCGGCCTCCTCGTCGAATCTCACACCCACAACGCCGCGCTCGCGGCATCGATGCTGGTGGTCACCGCAGCAGGCGTCAGCCTCAACTGGCCGCTCCTCATGGCCGATGTGGGTCACAGGTCGAGTGCACCGAGCTCGGCCGTCGGTGCATTCACCGCGTCTGGCTACATCGGCTGGGTTGCCGGCGCTCCGCTCATCGGTGCGATTGCCGACCGGTGGGATCTCTCGACGGGTCTTGCCGCCGTTGCCGTCATTGGTCTCGGCGTCAGTGTCACTGCCGGATTCCTCGCCCATCGCAGCACTGCCGAGGCCGGCGAACGGTAGCCTAGAGATGACCTTGGAGCGACCCGTGCTACTCCCACAGATTGAGACTCCGGCCGATCTGCGGCCACTCACCTACGACGAACTCACGACGCTCGCCGAAGAGATCCGAACCTTCATCGTCCAGACAGTCACGACGACTGGCGGGCACCTCGGCTCCAACCTCGGCATGGTGGAGCTCACCTTGGCGCTGCATCGAGTCTTTGAGAGTCCCAAGGATCCCATCCTCTTCGATACCGGCCACCAGGCCTACGTTCACAAGTTGGTCACCGGGCGGCGCTACGGCTTCAAGGAGCTCCGCCAACCTGGAGGCCTCTCTGGGTACCCGAGTCGCCGAGAGTCCGAACACGACTGGATTGAGAACAGTCACGCCTCCCCCGTGCTCTCCTACGCCCACGGACTCGCCACCGCCTTCGACCTCGATGGCTCGAGCGACCGCGACGGACTCGATCGACGCGTGGTCGCCGTCATCGGTGATGGTGCGCTCACCGGCGGCATGGCCTACGAAGCCCTCAACAACCTTGGGCACTCGGGCCGGCGCGTCCTCATTATCTTGAACGACAACGGCCGCAGCTACGCACCGACGGTGTCCCACCTCTCCCAGCACCTGACGCAAATCCGGCTGAATTCGACCTACCTGCAGACTCGCGACAAATTGCGCACGATGCTGAAGGAGATCCCGAAGGTCGGCGAGCTCGCCTACTCCTCGGTCTCGGGTCTCACCACCGCCATTCGTGAAGCCATTACGCCGCGGACCTTCTTCGAAGCGCTCGGTGTCCGCTACGCCGGACCGGTCGATGGCCACGACATTCGGGCCCTCGAACACGCCATGCGCGGTGCTGCGGAGTGGGACGGCCCGATGGTCCTCCACGTCCTCACCCAGAAAGGTCGCGGCTACGCCCCCGCTGAAGAAGACGACCTGCAGCGCCTCCACGACTTCAAGGTTGGCCGCACCGGCATTGCCGCCGTGGTCGCCACCGAAGACGACGAAGGCGTGACGGCGAAGCCCATCCCCCAGACCTACACCGATGCGTTCTCCGAGGCGTTGCTCGCCGCTGGTGCTGCCGACGAGCGTGTCGTGGCGATCACGGCAGCCATGGCCGGTCCGACAGGTCTCCTCCCCTTCGGTCAGCGGTTCCCGGACCGCATGTTCGACGTCGGCATCGCCGAAGCCCACGCGGCAACCGCTGCTGCGGGTATGGCCATGGGCGGCCTCAAACCAGTGGTCGCCGTCTACTCCACCTTCTTCACCCGGGCCTTCGACCAAGCGAACCTCGACGTTGCCCTCCACGATCAACCCGTCGTCTTCGCCCTCGATCGAGCTGGCATCACGGGTGACGACGGGGCCAGCCACCACGGCGTCTTGGACCTCGCGCTGGCCTGTGCGATTCCCAACATGACGGTCTTCGCCCCATCCTCGGCCGAAGAAGTTGCGCCGATGCTGAAGAGCGCGCTGGCGCTGTCTGGCCCATCGGTGATCCGATTCCCGAAGACCCCGCCCGTCCACGCTGCCCCCGAGAACGTCGGCAGCGGACTCCACGCACGTCGGGTGCGCTCTGGATCGGGTTCAGTAGCCATTGTTGGCATCGGCAAGATGCTCGAAGCGGTCACGAACGCCGCGGCACTCCTCGACGCCGACGGTATCGACGCCACCGTGTACGACCCTCGGGTCATCGTTCCCGCAGATCCCGAGATGTTGGCCGATCTGGCTCGATGCGACCTCGTCGTCACCGTTGAAGATGGAATTCGCCTCGGCGGCGCGGGAACGCATCTGACCGATGGCGTCGCCGCTTGTGCGCGCGCACAAGGGATCACGCCTCCAGACCTGCTCACCTTGGGCGTGCCCCGCACCTTCCTCGGCCATGGCAAGCCCGATGCGATTCTGGCATCCCTCGGTCTCGATGCCGACGGCATCGCCGCTGCCGTGCGGGCCGCACGGGCCCACCACAGCATCGACGCGCCGAGCGCCGGGCACCTCGACGGCTAGGTGCTCCCATGGTGGGGACGCTGGTGCATCCCCACCACTGAGCGACCTAGAAGGTGAGGACGCCTCGAGCCACTGTGCCGGTGTGCATGGCATCGACGATGTCGCGGAACTGCTCCAAGGGCTTGGTGAGACTCACGAGCTCGTCGAGCTTCAGTTGCCCGGATTGGTAGAGGTCAACCATGAGCTTGACGTCGTGGTGTGGGCGGGCGGCGCCATAGCGGCAGCCCATGAGGCCACGGTCGATGTAGGCGAGGTTGTTGATGTCCACCGACACCTCTGATCCACGGGCCGGGATCCCAATCGCCACGGCGTTGCCACCCCAGTCGAGGCAGTCGAGCGCGTTGCGCAGCACGGCGGGGTGTCCCACGCAGTCGAAGGACCACGTCACACCACCGAGTGGGAAGAGTGCCCCCCAGGCGTGCTCGTTCGACATCGGCACGGCAGCTCGAACGGCGGCCACGGTGTCGACCCCTTCTCCAGCCAACACGAAGTCGGTCGCTCCGAACTCACGAGCGAGGCGCTCCTTGCCGGCAACGGTGTCGACGGCCACAATCTTGGTGGCGCCAGCGATCTTCAGTCCTTGAATCACGTTGAGGCCCACGCCACCAACGCCGAAGACCGCAGCGGTCTCACCAGGACGGACCTTGGCACGGTTGAGGACAGCACCGACTCCGGTCAACACCCCACATCCAATGAGGCATGCCGAGGTGAAGGGGATGGAGTCTGGGATCTTCACGACTTGGACTTCGGCAACGATGGTCGACTCGGCGAAGACCGACACGGCAGCGAAGTTCGACGCCGGCTCACCCTTGTACGTGAAGGGCTGGGAGATGTTGCCGAGCGACGCCATGCACCAGGTGGGGTGGCCGGTCGAGCACGCGCGGCACACGCCGCAGCTCGCCAGAGTGGCGATGACGACGTGGTCGCCCACCTTCACGGACTTGACGGATGAACCGACGGCCTCGACGATGCCAGCACCTTCGTGGCCGAGCACTGCGGGGGGCTTCCACGGAATGGTCCCGTTGATCACGGAGAGGTCTGAGTGGCAGACGCCTGCGGCTTGGACCGAGACCTTGACCTGGGTCGGCCCTGGGTCGCCGATCCCGAGTTCATCGGTGACCTCGACGCCATCACCCGTGTAGACAATTCCTCGCATTGTTCCCCCTCAGTTGCTCACAACCGGGTCTCTCCCGGCATGGAACCACGACCGCAACTCTCGCTTCAGTACCTTGCCACTCGCGTTGAGCGGCAGCGCGTCGGTCCACACAAGGTAGCGGGGCACCTTGTAGTTCGCCATTTGCGCCTTCGACCATGCGAGCAGTTCCCGTCCCACCTCGTCGCTCGGTGCTCCTGTCGGCACGACGTAGGCGCAGCCAACTTCGCCCATCCGATCATCAGCCACCCCAACGACGGCAACCTGGGCCACCATGGGGTGGCGACGCAGCACCGCTTCGATCTCGGCGGGGTAGGCGTTGAACCCACCGACCACGTACATGTCCTTCAAGCGGTCAGTGATGATCACGTTGCCGGCGTCATCCATGATGGCCACGTCACCGGTATGCAAGAAGCCGTTCTCGTCGATGGTCTCAGCTGTTGCGGCCTCGTTGGCGAAGTAGCCCTGCATGACGTTGTAGCCACGGACGATGATCTCGCCGGCTTCCCCGGGAGCGACGTCGTTACCTTGGGCGTCCACACACCGCACCTCGACATCGGGAATGGCTCGGCCGGACGTGGTGGCGATGACGTCAGGCGCATCGCCACGGCGGCACATGGTCACGACGCCACAGGACTCGGTCAGGCCGTAGGCGGTGAGGACGGTCTCGGCACCGATGCGGTCCCGGAGCTCAACGACGAGTTCCACCGGCACGACGGCGGCACCGGTCACGACGAGTCGCAGCGACCCCATGACGGCAACGGGATCGGGACCAGCGAGCAGGGATTGGAAGAGCGTCGGTGGCCCAGGCAGCACCGTGATGGCTTCGGACTGGAGGTGTCGACCCACAATCTCGAGGTCGAACACTGGTTCTGGGTAGATGGTGGCCCCAGCCATGAGACTGGCCAGAAGTCCCGACTTGTAGCCAAAGGTGTGGAAGAAGGGATTGACGATCAGGTAGCGGTCGCCGTGGCGGAGACCCACGATGGTGGACCAGGTGCCGAAGGTCCGGAGCGTCTGCGCGTGACTGGTCGCGACGCCCTTCGGATTCCCGGTAGTCCCAGAGGTGAAGATGAGGTCCGCCGTCGAGTCCGGGTGCACTGCGGCGCGCCGAGCCTCGTACTCCTCTTCTGTCACCGAGCGACCACTGGCCAGCAGCGCGTCGAAGGACGTCACCGCCGTTCCCTCGGGCAACGTGGTCGGCGAGCCCTTCATCGCCACGATCGTCGACAGCCCGCCGAGATCCTCCCCGACCAGCATCGCCGGGTAGTCGAATCCGAGGAACCCTTCGACCGTGCAGAGGGTGCGGACCTTGGCGGTGCGGAGGATGTAGGCCGCTTCTGCGCCCTTGAACCGGGTGTTGAGCGTGACGACCACGCCACCAATTGAGGTGATCGCGAGGGCAGTCAGCGCCCACTCCATGCAGTTCGGCGCCCAGATCGCCACCGACTCCCCCGGTTGCACGCCGAGGGCGATGAGGCCGCGACCAACTCGGGCCACTTCGTCGGCGAGCCCAGCGAAGGTCAGCCGCTTCGGCCCACCGGGGTCGTCGAGGCCGCACACGATTGCGAGGTCCTCACGGTAGGCGCGTGCTGCGTAGTCGATCAGTCCAGGAATCGTCTGGAACTCCAGATCAGCTCGGGGATCNTCGTCNGCNCCGAAGGGGAACCGACGGTTCTGCGCGTGGTCGAGCGGGCTCATGGGTGCTGGCTCGAGGTGGAGATGACCTCACCGGAGAGGTAGGACGAGTAGCCGCTGGCGAGGAAGATGATCACGTTGGCGACCTCCCAGGTCTCCGCCCCACGGCCGAACAGCTCTCGGCTCCGCAGGACGTCGAGGTCTGCTTGGTCGATGACCTTGTTCAAGAACGGGTGCTCAGCGAGCGATGGCGAGACCGCGTTCACCCGAACGTTGTGCTCTGCCGCCTCAGCAGCCGAACACCGCGTCAAGGCCATCACGCCAGCCTTGGCAGCGGCGTAGTGCGCTTGACCTGGTTGTGCCCGCCACCCGAGCACGGAGGCGTTGTTCACGATCACGCCCGACTTGGCCGCGTACATGTGCTTGAGGACCGCCCGGGTGCACCGGAACGTTCCGGTCAAGGTGACGTCCAAGACCTTCGACCACTGCTCATCGGTCATGTCGACGATGTTGGTCGTCCCACCGAGTCCAGCGTTGTTCACCGCAACGTCGATCCGTCCGTAGCGAGCAATCACCGCGTCGTAGAGGGCGACCACCTGCTCCTCGTTCGTGACGTCGCACGGCACCGCGAGCACCTCGGCATCGAACTGGGTGCGCAGTTCAGCCGCGGTCTCCTCGAGGCGGCGTGGGTGGGCATCGGAGATGACGACCGTCGCCCCCTCTTCGAGGCAGCGGCGAGCCGTCGTCTGTCCAATACCCGTTCCCGCTGCCGCGGTGATCACGACGATCTTCCCCGCGAGGAGACCATGTCCGCCGGTCTCGTCGGGCACCGGCGTCGGCGCCGTTCGGTGGTTGAGGCTCATGACTGCTCCGTTCGTCGGTGGGGTGCGCCCATCACTGGGGCTTGGGCTCAGGGGCGAGGCCGAGGACTCGCTCACCAATGATGTTGCGCTGGATCTGGTTGGAGCCACCGTAGATGGTCTCCGAACGAGAGAAGAGGAAGGTGCGGTGGAAATCACCGAGGTCGTAGTCCTCGCCGACGATGGTGGCCGCAGGTCCCTCGAGGTCCATCATCAACTCGCCGAGGTTCCGGTGCCAACTCGCCCAGAACAACTTGGCGATGCTCGCCTCTGGCGGTGCCGCTGGGCCCTCAACTCCGGTGAGCGATCGAATGGTGTTCATGCGGATGATCTCGAGTTCGGCGTAGCTGCGGGCCAGTCGCTGGCGCCACTGGGGCTGCTCGGTGAGACCGCGCGCGCGAGCGTGCTCGACGACGGCGTCGAACTCCCGGCGGAAACTGAGCAGGTGGCCGAGGAGGCCAACGCCGCGCTCGAAGGCCAAGGTCGCGAGCGCTACCTGCCACCCCTGCCCGGGCTCGCCCACCACGAGATCGGCACGGGTGCGCGCCTCGGTGAAGAAGACCTCGTTGAACTCCGAGGTCTTGGTCAACTGCTTGATGGGGCGGATTTCGACGCCAGGCTGGTCCATGGGGACGAGGAGGTAGGAGAGCCCCTTGTGGCGAACGCTGCCGGGATCGGTGCGGGCCACGACGAAGCACCAGTCGGCTTGGTGGGCGAGCGACGTCCACACCTTCTGCCCTGAGATGACCCACTCATCACCATCGAGCTCCGCCTTGGTCTGCACCGAGGCCAGGTCCGAACCGGCATTGGGCTCGGAGTAGCCCTGGCACCACAGTTCTGCACCCGCCACGATGGGGGGCAAGAACCGCGCCTTCTGCTCGTCGGTGCCGTAGTGGATGACCGTTGGGCCGAGGAGACCTTCACCAAGGATGGAGACGCGCCCGGGAGCCTTGGCTCGGACGTACTCTTCGGCGAAGACCACCTGCTCGAGCATCGAGGCTCCACGGCCGCCGTACTCGGTCGGCCAACCAATGCACGTCCAGCCACCGGTGGCGAGCTCGTGCTCCCATGCCCGGCGAACCTCGAACCCGAAGGTCTCATCGCCCGAACCACCGCGACCACCGAGCGCGGCGAACTCGCCGACGTTGTGTTCGGCCATCCAGGTGGCGACCTCTTCGCGGAAGGCGGCGACTTGCGGTGTCTCTTGTGCGACCATGAGCAGGTAGCGTACCGACAATCGTGCCTACCGAGCCAAGTGGAGGAGTGCCATGGAGCCGACCCCAACGGTCAACCTGACTGAGGATGAGTGGCGGGCCCGCCTCAGCCCCGACCGCTACGCCATTCTCCGCCAGGCCGCCACAGAGCCCGCAGGCTCAGGGTCGCTCCTCTACGTCGACGCCGAGGGCACCTACACCTGCGCAGGATGCGGCACCCCGCTGTTCACGAGCGACATGAAGTTCGACTCCGGTTGCGGCTGGCCGAGCTTCGACCGGGCCATCGGTGAGGAGCCAGTTGGCACCCGTGAAGACCGGAGCCACGGGATGATCCGGACTGAGATCTTCTGCACCGCGTGCGGTGGGCACCTGGGGCACGTCTTCAACGATGGCCCGACCGAGACGGGGCTGCGCTACTGCGTCAACTCGCTCTCCATCGAGTTCGCTCCAGAGTCTGACGCCAGCTGAGTTAGAACGGGGCGTCGTCGTCGCTCCGAGCGATTCGACTCACCGACGCTGTTGCGAAACGGAGCGACGGGGCGACGTCATCGGCGATCACCTCGACCTTCGTCCTGCGGCGGCCGTCCTCGTCGCTCCATGAACGCATCGACAGGCGTCCTGGGATGACGACGCGCATTCCCTTGGTGATCGAGAGGGCGACGTTCTCTGCGAGTTCGTTGAAGCAGACGACGTCGAAGAACGAGGTCTCTTCCTCCGCCTCTTCGCTGCCGTGGTGCTTCCAGCGACGATTGACCGCGATCCCAAGCGTGGTGGTTGCCACGCCTGCAGTGGTGTAGCGGATCTCGGGCTCTCTCGTGAGGTTGCCGACGATGGTGACCTGTGCTGTCATCTGTGCTCCTTCAGTAGGGAGCACCACCGTGCCGGGAACCGCCGCTTGGGACCTCGCTTCCGAGGTTGCTCTTCTCAGACGTCCAAGAATCGACGAATGGCGATTGCGGAACCGAGCGCACCGATCACCATGCCGACGAGGACAACCACGACTTCGGTGAAGAACAACTGCCAGTTCGACAGCAACATGAGGTGGACGAGCGAGCCGGGGTCAACCCGACTCCCCCACAGGCGCCAAAGCCCCTCTCCACCCCACACGAGTGCTGCAGCCAAGGCGGATCCGATGAACCCTTGCGCCAGTCCCTCGAAGATGAACGGGACTCGGATGAACCAGTTGGTCGCCCCCACGAGCTTCATCACCGCAACTTCACGGCGGCGAGCGAAGATCGCCATCCGGATGGTGTTCAAGATGAGCACAGCAGAGGAGGCGAGGAGCACGAGCGCCACGATCAACACCGACCACTGTGCCGTGGTGATGATGCGCTGCAAGGTCTTGAGCGTCTTCACCGGTGCGTTGACCTTGAAGACTCCTGGTTGGCCGCTGAAGTGGTCAATGACGAGCTGGGCGTCTTGGGGCTGATTCGGCACGCATCGATACGACGAGGGGATGTCGGCCTCGGTGAGCACGGAGAGTTCTGTTGCCGTCAACTGCTTCTGGGCCTCGAGCCAGTCGTCGTGTTGGGTCTGGTAGTAGCACCCGTGCACGAAGGGATAGGCGTCGAGTTCGGCCTTGATTGCCGCGAGTTCTTGGGCAGTGGCACTGGGCTGCATGAACACTGAGACCAAGGTGCCCTTCTCCCAAGCAGTCGTGGCATTGGATGCGCCGAGACCGAGCACGAGGGATGCCCCGACGAGGAAGAGGGAGATCATCACGGTGAACACCGCCGCAGCCGTGGTGACGCGGTTGCGCCACAGGTTGCTCGTGGTCTCTTTGGCGACGTACTGCGCGAAGTTCGCCATCAGCCGACCGTTCCCACGTCATCGATGCCGTAGACGCCGCGCATCTGGTCACGCACGAGCGACCCGTGGTCGAGTTCGATGACCCGGAGTCGCATCCGGTCCACGAGCGCCTTGTCGTGGGTCGCCATGACGACCGTCGTCCCGGTCTTGTTGATCCGATCGAGGAGACCCATAATGCCCTCGGAGATCTTCGGGTCGAGGTTTCCTGTCGGCTCATCAGCGAGGAGGATGAGCGGTCGGTTGACGAACGCACGAGCGATTGCCACCCGCTGCTGCTCACCACCGGAGAGTTCTGTTGGGAGGTTGCCGCTCTTGTCGGCGAGTCCGACGAGTTCTAAGACCTGGGGCACTTGGGTCTGGATGACCGACTTCGGTCGCCCAATCACCTCGAGGGCGAAGGCCACGTTCTCAAAGACCGTCTTGTTCTGCAGCAATCGGAAATCTTGGAACACACAGCCCAAGTTCCGCCGCAGGTAGGGCACGCGCCACTTGGGCAGGTTCACGATGTCCCGGCCAGCCTCCCAGATTGCGCCCGAATCGGGGAGTTCTTCTCGAAGCAGCAGGCGGAGGAAGGTGGTCTTGCCCGACCCGGAGGATCCCACCAGGAAGACGAACTCACCCTTCTCAATCTCCAACGAGACGTTGCTGAGCGCAACGGTTCCGTTCTTGTAAGTCTTGGTGACGTTTTCGAGCTTGATCATGAGGTGTGGTCCAGCGACCGATGCGCTGGGGATGCCCAGCCTACCGGCCGCACCTCACGCGAGGGGGCCACTTGGGCGGTCGATCACTGCTCGTGACGAACTCGGCGGAGTTCTGCCTCCATGAAGGCATCGAGATCGCCGTCGAGTACCGACTCGACGTTCCCGGTCTCCTCCGAGGTTCGCAGGTCCTTGACGAGTTGGTACGGGGCCATGACGTAGCTGCGAATCTGGTTCCCCCAGGCGTTCTCGGTCCGCTTGCCCGTGAGGGCTGCCAACTCAGCCTCTCGCTCAGCGCGCTGCAGCTCAGCCAACTTGTTGGCGAGGATCTGCATGGCTCTGGCCTTGTTCTGGTGCTGGCTCCGCTCGTTCTGACACGACACCACGACACCCGTTGGGAGGTGGGTCAGGCGAACCGCTGAGTCGGTCTTGTTGATGTGTTGGCCACCAGCGCCAGAGGCTCGGTAGGTGTCGATCCGGAGATCCTTCTCGTCGATCTCAATCTCGGAGACGTCCTCCAAGAAGGGAGTGACATCAATGGAGGCGAAGCTCGTCTGGCGACGGTGCTGGGAGTCGAATGGCGACATCCGCACCAGTCGGTGCACACCGCGCTCGGTGGCCATCAACCCATAGGCGAAGCGCCCCTTGATGATGAACGTCGCCGACAGCAACCCGGCTTCGCCACCTTCGGTCGCTTCATCGAGCTCCACGCTGAAGCCACGTCGTTCTGCCCACCGCTGGTACATCCGCAGCAGCATCTCTGCCCAGTCTTGAGCGTCGGTGCCACCAGCGCCGGCGTGGACCTCACAGATGGCGTCGTACTCGTCGTAGTTCCCAGCGAACAGACTCCGCAGTTCGAGGGCCGACAGGGCGGTCGCAATCTCGGCCACGGTTGCCTGGAGTTCCGTCTCAAGGCTCGAATCAGCCTCGCCCGATCTCCTCGCGTCGTCGATGAGCTCAACGAGCACCGTGGCATCGTCAACGGATCCTTCGAGCTTGTCGAAGGCGTCGACGTCACTGTTCACCCGTCCGAGTTCGGTCGTGATGACCCGAGCCGCATCAACGTCGTCCCAGAGGTCGGGCCGGGCAGCTTCGGCATCGAGCTCAGCCTTGCGAGCGAGCAGCGCATCGATCTTTAGGTACTGGCGGGCCTCGGTCAGGCGCTCGGCGAGTTCGGTCAGCTGGGCTTCCGAGTCGCGAGCGCCGACCCCACTATCGTCCGGCTGCGCCATGGCAGTACTTGAACTTCTTCCCTGAACCGCAGTGGCAGGGATCGTTGCGACCGATCTTCTCGTGATCCGCCTTCACGATTGGCTGGAGCACTTCGCCCATGTCGGCAGGCATCGCAGCACGTGGCGCGTCCATGCCGTCGGTGACTTGGCCGACATCGGGCAGGAGCCCGGCCAACATCGACGTGTCGCTCACCGGGTCGTCAGCGGCGACGTAGACGGCGCGGTCGAGTGACGGCGCAGCGGCTTCTTGGGGAACGGCTTCGACGTGCATGACGTAGCGGAGGTAGTCATCGTCGACTGAGTCGACGAGCTGGCCGAACATCGTGAACCCTTCACGCTGCCAGGCAACGAGGGGGTCCTGTTGCGCGACGGCGCGGAGGTTGATGCCCTCGCGGAGGTAGTCCATCTCGGCGAGGTGCTCCCGCCAGCGCTGGTCGATGATCTGCAGCATGATGTCCCGCTCGATCGCTCGTGCGGACTCCTCACCGCCGGGCAGTGACGCCGAGTGCTGTTCGTAGTAGTCGTGAGCCTCTTCGACGACGGAGTCGATGACCTGCGCTTGGTTCTGCGCTGCAGCCAAGTTCTCGACCGTAAAGCGGGTCGGGTAGTACTGCGTCAGTTCGACGAGGAGCTGCTCCAAGTCCCACGCCTCTGGGTAGTCCCCGGGGCAGCACTGTTCGACGAGAGCTTCGAGGGTCTCTTCAAGCAACTCAATCGTGCGCTCTTCGAGGTTCTCTCCGTCCATGATCTTGAGGCGCCAGTCGTAGATGACCTTGCGCTGCTCGTTCATGACTTCGTCGTACTTGAGGACGTCCTTGCGAACCTCAGCGTTTCGACCCTCAACGGTGTTCTGCGCCCGCTCAATGGCCTTGGTGACCATCTTGGCTTCGATGGGCTGGTCGTCGGGCAGGGCTCGGCCCATGACCCAGTTGAGTGCTCCAGTGGCAAAGAGTCGGAGGAGGTCGTCTTCTAAGGACAGGAAGAATCGACTTTCACCAGGGTCCCCTTGACGCCCGGCACGACCACGGAGCTGGTTATCGATCCGTCGAGACTCGTGACGCTCAGAACCGAGCACGTAGAGGCCGCCGACCGCACGAACCTGATCGGCTTCGGCGGCACACTGCTCGCTCCAGCGCTCGAGCGCCAGGGCCAGCGCGGCCTGACCCTCGTCGGTGCTCAAGTCGAGGCCATTGGAGAGGACTTCTCGCTGTGCGAGCAGTTCGGCGTTGCCACCGAGCAGGATGTCCACACCTCGACCGGCCATATTGGTGGCAACCGTCACGGCGCCGAGACGGCCAGCCTGCGCCACAACTTCTGCCTCCCGGAAGTGCTGCTTGGCGTTGAGCACCTCGTGAGGGATGCCCTGGCGGGTCATCATCGACGACAGCAGTTCAGACTTGGCGACCGATGCCGTGCCGATGAGAACCGGCTGACCCTTGGCGCGCCGCTCGCTCACGTCGGCGATGATGGCGTCGAACTTGGCTTGTTCGGTCTTGAAGATGAGATCGGGCTCGTCGATGCGCTGGGGCACTCGGTTGGTCGGGATCGGCACCACGGAAAGGCCGTAGGTGGAGGCGAACTCGCCCGCCTCGGTCTCGGCCGTTCCCGTCATGCCGCCGAGCTTGTCGTAGAGCTTGAAGTAGTTCTGGAGCGTGACCGTCGCCCAGGTGTGGTTCTCGTCGTTGACCTTGACGCGCTCCTTGGCCTCCACGGCTTGGTGGAGACCATCGGACCAGCGTCGACCCTCGAGCGTGCGCCCGGTGAACTCGTCGATGATGTGNACTTCCCCACCGCGGACGAGGTAGTCCTTGTCCCGCTTGTAGAGCTCCTTGGCCCGAAGAGCCTGGGTCAACTGGTGGACGTAGTTGACGGCCACGGCGTCGTAGAGGTTCTCCACGCCGAGCGCCCGCTCGACCTTGGCGATGCCGTCTTCGGTTGGGATGACCGTGCGCTTCTCCTCATCGACTTCGTAGTCGACCTCATTGGTCAAGGTGCGTGCGATCGACGCGAACTGGCCGTAGAGCCGGGCCGTCTCCGACGACGGACCGGAGATGATGAGCGGGGTGCGAGCCTCGTCGATGAGGATGGAGTCGACTTCGTCAATGATGGCGAAGTGGTGACCGCGCTGGACCATGTCCACGCGACTTCGCGCCATATTGTCGCGGAGGTAGTCGAATCCAAGTTCAGTGTTGGTCCCGTAGGTGATGTCTGACTGGTACGCCTCACGCTTTGCAGCAGCATCGGTGATGTCGGGGCCGACCCGGCCAACGGTGAGTCCGAGGAACCGGTGGAGTCGCCCCATCCACTGACTGTCACGGGTGGCCAGATAGTCGTTGACGGTGACCACGTGGACACCCTGACCAGCGAGGGCGTTCAGGTAGACCGGGAGCGTCGAGACGAGGGTCTTTCCTTCACCAGTCTTCATTTCGGCGATCCACCCGAAGTGGAGCGCCATACCACCCATGAGCTGCACGTCGAAGTGCCGCTGGCCCAGCACGCGCCACGCCCCTTCGCGAACGACAGCGAACGCTTCGACGAGGAGATCATCGAGCGTCTCCCCCTCTGCGAGGCGGTTCCGGAATTCCATGGTCTTGGCCGCGAGTTGCTCGTCGCTCAAGGCCTCGATGTCAGGCTCGAGGGCGTTGATCAGCGGGACGATTTCCTCGAGGCGCCGGACCTTCTTTCCCTCGCCGGCGCGCAGGACTTTGGAGAGGAGGCTCATAGTCATTCCAGCCTACCTGCTGAGATTCTGCGCCGAAGAGCAGCGGTCGCAGCTCGCCCCCCCCACGATGCACCGAGAGTGCTCAATGGCGAAGGTGCAGCCATGAACGCAGCAGCGAACGGAATCTCGGTACGGTGCGACCCACCGTGAGACCACGGTTCTTCCTCGCGGTCGTCACGTCCGGCGGTGAACGCCGGCAGAATGGTTGGAGTGCCGAAGACGCCTCGCATTGCCAAGACGAAGAATGGAATTCCACCCAGAATCTGCGAGGTCTGTGGACGACCGTTTGAGTGGAGGGCCAAGTGGAAGAACGTCTTCGATGAGGTCAAGTACTGCTCAGAGAAGTGCAGCCGCCAAGCCCGGCGTGACCGAACGACCACGAGCGGATGAACGCTGCGAGCGGGCGCAGGTCGCAGAACAGATCCACGGTCGATTCGCCGAGTTCCGCGGGTAGTTGGCTGCGTGCGGCTGACCTGGTCTTTGACCCCACACTCGCCTGCTGCAGGTCTTCCCGCACGAGGTTGCCGTTCGGCCACCCCGTGAGAGTCCTCCCATCTCGGGACGGGTCCGGTCGGATCCTCGCCCCGGCAGGGCTTACTTCTAAGCCGCACCATGCTCAGCGACCATGAGTCGCCTTACGTGGGTCGTTTCGCCTGCGACTGGCATCGACTTGCAACCACAGACCCGCACGCAACCACCCTTCAGTCTAGGCAGGTGCGATCGCTTCGTCAGAGGGAGGAGCCAGCATGGGCCACATCGTGAGGAGCAACGTGGCGAGCCCAGCGATGGCTGCCCCGATGATCACCGTTCGAGGTTTCATCGCCGAACCCAAGACTCCGCCGAGGCCGAGGCCGGCGATCGACGCCACGCCGAGCACTCCCTGCACTGCAGCCAAGACTCGCCCCTGGACGAGCGGGTCGGCCTTGCGGAGCAAGAGCACCACCCCGTGCACGTTCACCATGCCGTTTCCCGCTCCGGCGAGCACCGCTCCGACCGACGCCACGAGGAGCGTGGGAGCGAGCCCAATCCCGAGGAGGCCGAGGGCGATCGCCACACATCCCACGATGAGGAGCACCTCGAGGCGAGCGAGCCGCTTCGTCTGCAGCTCCGCGGTGACTGACGTCACGAGCGCACCGGCCCCAAAACACGCTCCGAGGAGGCCATAACCGGCTGCCGAGGCGTGGAGGACTTCGGTCACGAAGAAGATCTCGACCACGTTGATCGCACTCACGGCAACGATGAACGCGCCGAAGAGCACCACGACGGCGCGAATGAGCGGATGCCTCCAGATGAGGAGCACCCCCGCGAAGGCCTCACCACGCGCTCGAGGCGTCCCCGCTCCCTCGGGGCGACGGTCGAGACGAAGGGCGATAACGACGAGGGCGAGCACGGCAAAACTGAGCGCATCGAAGAGGAACGGCCAGGTGAGGCCAAGTCCAGCAACGGCGAGGCCGCCCAAAATCGGCCCGAGAATCCCGGCGAGGGTCTGGAAACTCTGGATCCGTCCCATCGCTCCCGGAAGTTCGTCATCGGTGACGATTGACGGGACGAGCGCCGACCACGCCGGACCGGCGACGACGGCACCTGCCGAGAGCGCTGCGATGAGGACCAAGTCAACCCATCCATTCACGATGGCGAGTGCCATGCAGATCGCCACTTGGAGCCCCAGAGCGCTCAACAGGATGGGTCGAGTGCGGACTCGGTCGACGAGCAACCCGGCCCAC
>TBL_comb48_EPIDRAFT_1000751_pt1 | contig 25049 bp, 17 predicted proteins | sample TroBogEpilimnion_37_FD_10681 | JGI IMG/M metagenome (IMG submission 10681) | reverse complement strand
CTGCGAGTTAACAGTGCTATACGAACGCAGAGCGAACATAAGTCTACGCAGCTTTTAGCAGCCTAGCAACTCGTGATGAAGCGTTTAGAGGGACATAGGATACTTTTCTATGAATCTTATAACTATTATTCATACGATCCTTTTAAGTTGATAGCCAAATTCACGCTAATGAAATAGAGCAGAATCATAAAATTGAGTACAATGGCAAGCATTACTCAGCAGAATCCATTGTTTATGATTATTAGAATCGTGCTTTTTTTAACCTTGGCTGCTTTAGCGATGATGATGTTAGCTGATTTGTTATTGAGATTAAGTTTGCCTAGTCTGCCTGAGTTATTCACTCAGTTAGGTATAGTCACGCTCTTAAGCGCTTTTTTGTTGCTAGTGCTAACCGGTTTACTTATGGTTATTAAGCGTATTGTTCTGGCATGGAAAGTTTATTTTTCGGCAAGTCAACGCTTACAGCGGCGGGTATGGTTTATTCAGGCTCAGCAAGATAGGCTAGTACGCTTGTCACATTTTAGACGTGTGCAAATTAATTACTTTACTAAATTAAAAAGAAAGCAGTTGTTGAGCACCAATGATCAACAGCAATTAAAGGCATTATCTAAACAAATTGCTAGAGATTTATTACGGATTAAACAGCAGTTACCTAAAGTAATTTATATGCAATTACAACAAGAGCATAAACAATGTCTAGTGCTTCAAGATATGGCGGCGTTGTTAATATTACAGCAAAAGATTGAGTTGTGTTGATCGGCACGTTGCCGCTTTTCTCATCCGCGCCTTTGGCTTAAGTGGCTACCAATTTTAGACGGGACAACACGGTATGAAAGCCTTTAGTTATCGTTCCTACGCTCTGCGCTCATCGTTATATACAAGTTTTGTAGGATGGATAAGCGCCAGCGCATCCATCGAGTATGATCAAGTTCGTTTAGTCAATGCCGGTCGGGGTTTGCAAATCCCGTCCCGCATGATGATAGAGCAATGCGCTTCACTAGCGTTCAGCCCATCCTATAGGGGATATTTTATTTTTTGCGAGTTACCTAAGTTGGTAGCCGCTTAAGTTAATAGCGGTGACGCAAAGCAAGAGCTTTGTTAAATAATAGTTGCAGTAGGTAAATGGAAGATTAAATGCGGGTTCTTAGATGATGACTATAAAGCGCTGGACTATTAGGCTGGTCAGGTTTTTTTATACCTTAAAAGATGAAAGCTTGCAGTGGAACGTGGCTAATCAAGAGCAGTTGCTTAAGTTAAAGCATGAGCGTGCCATCGCTGAAAAAACGCTAGAAGTAGCCTTAAAAAATAAAAGTGTATTGTTAGCCCATGAAATTTCGTTGCTGGAGACTAAAAATAATGCAGAGCTCAGCATGCTTAAGATTAAATATCAGCAAGATATTAAAGACTATAAGCAGTATTTAAACTCATTGGATCAGTTAAAGCAGTCTATACAGTTAAGCTATGCTCATTTGCCGGTAGCTGTTGCCTTTACTATTCATCATCATGCTAAACAGTTGCTGAATAAAATGTGGGAAGCGGATGATCTTAAAACAAAAATGTACTTTGAAATGCAGTTATTACAGTTTATGACCACAGCACACGAAGACGCACGTTTAAACCTTGAACAGAGCTCTGAAGAAAAGCTGCCGCAAAAAACCTTGAATTTAATTCAGTCGCTTAGTAGCTAGAATGGGCAAAGGCAACGCCGTGCCAATTATGCTCTACTATGGTGTTGATAGGCACGCTAGCTTTGCCCATCTTGCCTCATTACGCAGATCTAAGATTCAGGTTGCCAAATTAGATAGTGCTGCAAGGTGGATAATAACTCGTTTATATTGATAGGCTTGGCAATAAAATCATTCATGCCTGCTGCTAGACTGCGCTGTTTATCGTCATCGGTTACACTGGCGCTTAAGGCAATGATCGGTAACTGTGCATGGCGTGGATATTTACGAATTTCGGCGGTGGCTTCATAACCATTCATGATGGGCATGTGTAAATCCATTAAAACCACATCAAAATCATTTTTCTCCAATGCGCTGAGTACTTCAGCCCCATCATTGGCCATCACGATCAGACTGGCGCCTAAACGCTTGAGCACTTGCTCGATGATCTTTTGGTTGAAGCTATCATCTTCTGCGACCAGAATTTTAATATTGTTCAATGCCTTTAATTGCGTAGTTAGAGCCGACGAAGCTGTGCTTAAGGGCGCTTTAATGCTAGTTAGCGTAGACAGCGGCGCGATAGGTAAGACCAACTCAAAGCTAAAACAACTGCCGCCACTTGCATTACTTTCTACTTTAATGACGCCATTCATCAAGCGCACTAAGTCCTGACTAATGACTAAGCCTAAGCCTGTGCCTTCAAAGTTTCTCTCGTAACTATCGTCTACCTGACTAAACGCTAGGAACAATTTATTATGCTGCTCTAAGGTCATACCGATGCCGGTATCCGTCACTGCAAATAATAACCGTGCTTGCTGGTCATTAAGTTTTTGTAGCTTAATGTTCAACGTCACCGCGCCTTGATGAGTAAATTTAATGGCATTGCCTAGCAGATTAGTGAGCACTTGTCGTAAGCGGATACCATCACCGATCAGGTAGTCGGGTATGTCTCTTGCCATGTTGATGCTCAAGATTAAGCCTTTGCTCTTCGCAGTGTTAATGAACAGACTGTGTAGTGTTGTTTGCAAATCAGGCAGACTAAAAGCACTTAGATTAAGCCCCATTTGTCCGGCTTCGAGTTTGGATAAGTCCAGAATGTCGTTAAGAATCACTAGCAGATTATTGGACGCAGTGTTGATGTTTTTTAAATAATCGTTAACCTCGGTCGGCATCTCTTTAAGCAAGGCCAGATCTGAAAAGCCGATGATGGCATTCATGGGCGTGCGAATTTCATGCGACATATTAGCCAAAAACTGCGATTTAGTTTTAGCTAAGTGCTCAGCACGCTCTTTAGATGCTAGCAGTAACGCATCGTTTTGTTTACGCTCGGTGATATCTTCTTTAACACCGAGGTAATGAGTGATGTCGCCATTGGCTTCCCGTATTGGCGAAATCCAGGTTAGCTCGATAAACTCCTCGCCCTTTTTGTTGAGGTTGATAACTTCACCTTGCCAAGCTTTACCAGCGAGTAAGGCCGACCACATGGCATCATAAGTGCTTTTCGGTGTCTTGCCGGATTTTAACAAACTAGGATTTTTACCTATAATCTCTTCGCGACTATAGCCGGTAGTGGTAATAAAAGCTTGATTGATATATTCAATAGTCGTGTTAAGATCAGTAATCATCACCGAAGATTGGCTTTGTTCTAAAGCCGTCGACAACATAGTAAGGGTTGCTTTGTTTTTTTTGTGCTCGGTAATGTCGATAAAACTAACTACGCAACCGATAATTTGCTTATTAGTTATGATCGGATGTGCTTGGTATTGTACAGAGAATTTAGTGCCATCTTTACGCCAGAACATCTCTGTATCCATCGACGAATTTGAAACGCCTTGCAAGGCTTTGTATATAGGACATTGCTCAGCGTTATAGGGTGAGCCATCAGCATGAGCATAATGAAATAACTGGTGGCTGTTTTTACCCAGAACCTCTTGTTGCGAGGCATAACCAAGCATGGTTAATGCTGATGCATTAATAAAAATACATTCGCCGTTAATGCCTATCCCGTAAATGCCCTCGCCAGTCGAATTGAGTATCAAGTCTAAACGCACATGGGCTTGATCATGTTTGTCTTTTAAAAAATCACTGGCCGCTTTAATTTTTAGGTGGTTTTTTACCCGTGCCAATAATATAGCTGGGCTGATGGGTTTGGTAATATAATCGACCGCACCTAGCTCTAAGCCGTGCCGCTCATCTTCAATGTCGGTCATGGCCGTTAAAAATATAATGGGGATATCTGATGTTTTAGGGTCGGCTTTTAGTTGTTCGCAAACCTCGAAGCCAGAAGGCCCTGGCATCAATACGTCAAGTAGTATGAGTGCTATAGAGCTATCGCTCTGAGCAATCGTAAGCCCTCTATCACCATTAGTGGCTGTCTTGACCTTGTAATGATTTTTGAGTAGTCCCGATATTAAATTTATAATGTCGGGAGAGTCATCTATGATGAGGATAGTGGGTTTTAAGATTAAGCTCATGAGGTTCTGGAGTTTTTATTTATAGTTATCAGTTGGATGTTATAAGTTTTTTTTGATATTGTCGAAACTAAATATAGTTTATGCTATTTTTCAGTTTTAACTAAAAAATACCGATAAATCATGACGAAAACACATTTTCTGCTGTCCGATATGAATTATTTGTTGTGCTACAGGCTTAGGGTCTTAAGCTTTCATAGTAATGATATTGCTGGCTATAACTCACTTTAAGCCAATTTTTATTTGCAAATTATTAAAGTAACGGTATCTTAAGCCCTAAAAAGGGTTTGCTGTATGGTCTAATACAAAGCATAGAACCTTCAGGAACTGGGCTTAATAATCGTAATGATACTTTAAGTAGATAGTCCACCAGCAAGGTCGTTGAAACTGGTCTAGCAGACGCTTATAAAAGCCACTTTGCTGGTTACTATTGAAGAGCTGTTATTGAGTAAGGTTAAAATTATGCGTATCTTAGAATTAATAGGGCGTCGTTTTGGACGCGTCTTTTTGTTAATACTTAGCTTTATTGGCTTGTTTCTTTTTTCTGATGTAATTTTTGCGCATGAACGCTGGATTTTAACGCCTGAACAAATCACGCATTGGAATTCATTACCAAGACCGATGCTATTTTCTCAGTGGTCGCCGCTTAATTTGACCATGATCTCAATATTCTCGACCTTTATTGTCGGCTGGGTTTGGTTAGGTTTTACGGGAGCTCGCGAGTTGTTTCCTGATCTACAAGCTCGGCTTTCGTCATACGGTGATCACGTTCCGCGTATTTTACGTGTTTGTGTGGGATGGATTTTATTGTCATCCGCTTTTGGTGCAGAGCCTCGCTTTGGCGTTGCGGCATTTACTACGCCGACCTTTTTTGCACCCGATCTGGATTTAGCTCAGTTAGGTTCGAGTTGGGCATGGTTACGCTGGGCTGAAGTAGTTTTAGGGCTGACTATTTTGTTCGGTATTTATGTGCGCTTATTTGCCGGATTATTACTGCTACTTAGTTTTTTGGGATCCTATCTTTACGGTGAGGCGTTACTGGCTTATGTTGGAGCCATGTTTGGCGCTAGTCTTTATTTGATTCTGCAAGGTCCAGGGCGACATTATTTACCTTTGCCGACTCCCGCCTTATTTCAAGGCTTACAAGCGTGGTTGGCCGAACAACCTAGGCAACGTGCGCAAGCTATTATGCGTATATTGACAGGCACAACCTTATTATATCTAGGTGTGTTTTTTAAAGTGATGCAGCCTAATTTGTCTGTCGGCATTATCACGCATTACCAATTACCTATACTATCGATTAATCCTGAAGCGTTTACCTTGGTAATGGCTCTGGTTGAAGTGAGTGCCGGTATTTTGATGATTGCGGGTGTGTTATTGCGGCCTTTGTCTTTGTTTTTAATTTCGGCCTTTTCTATTTTCGCTTTTTTATTACCTGAAACGATAACCGAACATATACTTTTTTATGGTGTAGTGTTGTCGTGTTTGATTAATTCAGCCGGTCATTTACGACGTCCCATTGCCAGAGATAAGGCAGCTCATATTGTCATTGTCGGGGGTGGGCTTTCAGCATTACAAGCGGCCATTAAAATTGAACGACTCATTGGCCAATATTCTAATGTAAGGATCACCCTGTTACATGAACAGGCGAACTTTCTTTTTGCACCTTTTTTGCCAGAAGTGATTGGTGGCACGGTGCAGCCTGGCAATGTGGTTAATCCTTTTCGACGTATTATTCAGCAAACCACTGTGGTGGTTGGGCATTTAGATAGTATTGATGAGCAAAAACAGATAGTCATTGCTAAACGTAAAAACAATGAACATATCGAGCTGTCTTACGATAGTTTGATTATTGCCTTGAGCCCAAAATCTAACATAGCTACTATTCCTGGTATGGCAGCACATGGGTGTTTGATTGATTCAGTCGCCGATGCTTTGCGTATCAGGCAACAGGTGCTTGATCTGGTAGAAGAAGCTGAATTTGAAGAACAGAGTGTCGAGCAAATTCGCTTGCTGAGTTTTGCAGTGCTGGGTTTTGGTGAATGTGCATCCGCTATAGCGGTTGAAATTAGTCAAATATTACGTGCCGCAGAATCATCTTATTCGGTATTGCGCCATGTAGGCTGGCAAGTGCATTTATTTAATGAACAAGATCTGTTACGTTCTGATTTTGAAAATAAAATGAGCCTAAAGCGCACTAAAAGCTTAAGGAAAGCCGGCGTAACTGAACATTTACATGAAGAAATTACCAGCATTACACAGCGGCACTTATTTTTTGCCAACGGTCAAAGTCAACCCGTAGGACTAGTGATTAATGCGGCCTTGCAGTTACCGATACTTCCTTTTAAACATGCCGGTGAATTAAGTGGTGTGTTTGCTATTAACGAAGAGCTACGTTTGACTGCGTTCAACAATATATGGATAACAGAAACCGAAAAGAGTTTGGCTCATGCTCAGTTTGTATTTACCCGTGATCGGGTTGACTTGGGTTGTAGTGCTGGTTTTAACGCGTGGGCGCATTCTCAGGGCTATGCCTCGCGTCCTTATAAACAAAAAAATTATGTGATTAAACCTTACACCTTAGGACAATATTCTTTGTGTAATCTAGGTGGATTGGTTATCAGTGGTAAACCCGCGTGGTTTTTCTCGCGCCTGACTAATCTACTTTCGGTGCCGGGTTTAGAAAGAAATCTACGTATTATTATTGATTGGTTTTTAGTGCTCGCTTTTCGTAATGACATCGCTGTACTGTCCCAAGCGACTTCCTCGAAGTTACAAAAATTACATTTCAAAGCCGGTGATGAAATTTTTTCTCAAGGTGAGGCCGCAGAAATGGCTTATGCAGTTGATGCAGGGCAATTAAAAGTCCTGCAAGATGGCCGCAAAATTAGAGTCTTAGGGCCTGGCGATTATTTTGGTGAAATAATGCCCACCCATGAGGGTAAGCGCATAGAAACTGTACGCTGCGTGACGGATTGCGAACTAAAATTAATTTCTCAAGAAGATCTTAAAGCCCTACTTAAAAGTGGTTGGCTAATGAGTAAAGCTATTCGTAATTTAAGTACTCATAAAGCTGAACATGAGCTATTTGAAGAGCCTTTAGGCATGAAGCGCCTGACCTATGTGAGTAAACTTAATGCCGTAATGAGCCAAGAAGAAATTTTGGAAATAGGCAAAATCTCTAGTGAGAATAATAAAAAAAGAGATGTAACGGGCGTATTAATTTCAGTGCGTGATTATTTCTTTCAGGTATTAGAAGGCGATGCCTCCATTGTCGATGCTTTGGTAGAAAAGATCAGCCAAGATCCACGTCATAATGAAGTCACTATATTAAGCGCTGAAACCGGTTGTGAAGAGCGTTTATTTAATGAATGGGGTATGAAAACCGTAGCCTTGAGTGAAAGTAATGATCTAATGTTATTGGCTATCGGCATGATGTTGCAAAATATTGCCCAGTCTTATAATGCCGTAGGGCGTTATACTCAGCCAGCGCTGCTTAAGTATTTAATGGAAGGTGTTAATCCACTGACTATTCCTATCAAAAACACTGAGAAAATAGTGGTATCGGGTAGCATGACCGGATTATCGGTCTTGTATCAGACCTTTTTTAGCAAAGAATTGGTAGTGGTCATTAATACTTATTTAGAAATTTGTTCTACGTCATTTATTGAATATGGCGGACAAGTCGCTAAATATGCCGATGCTTGTATTGTTGCGCATTTTGCAGTTGATGAAGTCGATGCTGCTATTGCTGCCTGTGTGGATGCTGAAACAAAATTTAAAGCATTTATTGCCAGTAACTCCCTTTATAGTCGAGTAGGCTGTGGTTTTGGCATCGCCTTGGGAATTATGATGGAAGGTAATATTGGTTCATCCGTTAAAATGGATTACACCGTATTAGGGGAGGTCGTTGATCAAGCGGTCAGTTTAGGTGTTATGGCTAGAGATAATCATAGGCGTTTAGCCATCAGTGGGGCTATTAAAGATAAGGCGGCCGATTCTTGGTGCTTTGAGGAAGCGACAAGCTTTGCTATCACCGCGCCTGAGGCAGGCACTCGGGTTTATATGTTGACTGACTCATAATCAACGTGAATAAAGGCTATCAACTTAAGGTGGGACAGTTTAGCTTAATTCCCCCAATGCCGGTCGGGGTTTGCAACCCCGATCGAAACGTTTAGATGCACCCCAACGGCGCTATATAAGCAAAAGTAGGGCTATTTCTTCGGTGATCTTTTAAAGATAATAGCAATATCAAACGGTTGAGACGGGGTTATAAACCCCGTCTCGCGAGGGAAGTTAACAATGCCGGTCGGGGCTTGCAGCCGCGACCGAAACGTTTAGATGCACCCCAACGGCGCTATATAAGCAAAAGTAGGGCTATTTCTTCGGTGATCTTTCAAAGATAATGGCAATATCAAACGGTTGAGACGGGGTTATAAACCCCGTCTCGCGAGATATTCAACCTATGGTTATAGGATGTGCTGAGGAACGAAGCGCATCGTTTGTAATCATTGGTGTTACTCGATTGATGCGCCTCCTTCGTCGGCACATCCTATAACACTATTGCATGATATAACGCAGGTATTGGCATAGCCAATACCTCTACTGTAACTCCCAGTAGCACTGCTGTGGTTGCTAATACCTCCACTGTGATTACCAGTAGCGCTGCTGTGGTTGCTAGTACCTTCTTTGTGATTACCAGCAGCACTGCTGTAGTTGCTAATACCTCCGCTGTGGTTGTCAATAGCACTAAGGTGATTGTCAATACCTCAGTGCGAGTTCGCAAAACCTAGCTATAAATTAATAGTTGCTCAAGTTCAGTTCTCAATGTAGAAATTTAATGTGGCTTATAGGCTGTGGCTGTGCATAATCTCAACATTGTCTTAACTGATGGTGCATTTTTAGCTCGCGGCTTTGCATAGCATATTGGCTAGCGTAGCTTTTATGGTTAAAGGCAAAGCATTCAGTAAGCCGCCATAGCCACAGAGAAGCGCATAGCCCATGCTGACGATAGCAAGCTCAAATATAGCCATGTCGTTAACATTAGCGCCATTCTAACTGTAGCGCTGGGGCTTTGAAATCGGGGTATCTTAAGATAAGAGCGTGGTGTTAGGATAGCCCTGTGGGGTATTGGATATTCTGAGATAAACAGGCGGAGCGCCGCTTAGACTAGCGAGACTCGCGCTAGTGCAGTTAGGAGCGCTAGCGGTCATGTTAAAGAGGTTTACCTGGCCATAGCCAGTGTTAAAAGCGGTGCTCGCAAAGCTAGCGGTCTACTTTTCCCCGTCAGTTGCAGGCTTTTGCAGCCTAGCTTGGCATAGTTGCTGGCTGTAGTGGTCGTGTAAAACAGCGTTGATAATCACTAGAGTCGATAATCATGAACCTCAGCTTAATAAGGCACTAAATTCAAATGAATTAGCTTATTTTTTTCTTGAGGGTGTAGGGCGAGGCACAGATGAGCATAATGTAGCTTACGCAGTAAAGCGAGAGATCCGTCTCGCCTTATTGCGTCGCCACTAATAGGACTTATTCTGCTAGTTTTTTTAGTGTAGCGAGTACGCTTTCACCTTTAAAGGGCTTAACAATCCAGCCTTTAACACCGGCGGCTTTGCCTCGCTCTTTCATGCTGGGATTGCTCTCTGTGGTTAACATGATAATGTTGACCGAGGTATTGCCCAAATCATTACGAATTTTCTCAACCATGGTTAAGCCATCCATATTGGGCATATTCACATCGCTCAAAATCAATTTAATACTTGAATCCCCTTGTAATTTTGTTAGGCCATCTTTGCCATCAATCGCCGTAATAAAATCTAAACCATTTTCTTTTAAAAACTCCCCTACTTGCTCTCTGACAGTACTTGAGTCATCTACAATTAAAATTTTAGCCATACATTAAATCTCCATAGTTATTGTTATTAAAATAATTCCAACTCGCCCGAATCAATTAGTTCATCGACAGACGTTTGTATTTCTTGAAAATCTTCTGGTGACCAATACAAATTAAATATAAACCATTGGTAAATAGAAGAATAAAGGCCTGTTTTGTCATCAAATAAGTTATATTTGAAGCATAGCTGTGGGTTTTCAGTGCCAAACGAAATATATTTATGTTGATGATTAATAACGAGAGGGACTTGTATTGTTGAGTGCTGGCTATGATTAATCTCTTCATTAATATAGCGATTCTTAAAAGCCCCCCAAATAAGATTAGTTACTTCACCGATTAAATTATTTAATACTCTGAAAGGCGTTTGTATGTGTTGTAGCTCATCATGATCATTGCCGGCAATGAAGACATCTAATACAGACTCTTCTGTTTGTAGCATCATATAACCACGACACCAATTACTTTCTAAGGGAATTAGACTAAAGACTTCTCCAAAGATGATGCGGTCTCTAACGACATAAGGCGCATTGACAGTCACGGTATGTTGCTTGAACTGACTTGCTAAAGACTGTAATGTAATTTCAGAAATACCCCTGATCAAGGCATTGGGATAAACTAAACTAAAAATGTAGTCATCAATAAATTTATGCAGAGGGGAAAGATCTTCAATAGTATAGGTCGCACAAAAATGCTGAGCTATATTAGCGGGAAGTTCTTCTGCACCAGCGTTTGAGACCCTACGTAAAATGATGGGAAGTTCAGGTCTACTGCTGCGAATTTGATAGGCCAATTTTGCAGTTTCCTGCAAAGACTCCGTATAATCTTCGGCGATTAAAATACCCCCTAAATCTACATAAGAGCTTAGTAATTCTAAGATATTATTTGAATGACTACTAAGGCCAATGAGTCCATTTTGGTCGCAAAAGTCTTTAAGCGGACCAATGCATTCAACGGCGTTATCTAATATCAAAACTTTACTAACTAATTTCGTGACACTACTCATGTTTGCCTGCTCTTTTTAATGATGGTTAAATAAAATGTAGCTGTTAGAACAGTTCTAGTTCACCGATACTATCTTGAGCTTCAGAAGTGTCGACAGTAAAGTCTACGCTGCCATAATTACAAATGCACAAGGTTGCATGTAGCACTAAAGATAGATTAATGGTGATCCGGTAATGTTTGAGATAGCCAGGTTCAAGTGCCGAAATAAACTCTAAGCTCGGTCTTGTTAAGACATAGGGTGTAGACATGCCGGTAAAGTGATAATGATGGTGTAAGGTTCGATTCATGGTGCCACAGGCCATATTGCAAAACTCTAAAATGGCATCGAGAAATACCGGGCTATCATTATTCTCATTAAGCGCTGCTGAATCCTTGGCGAAATAGTTGATGGTCGCTTCGTTGCTTTCAAAATGTAGCAAGGTCAAGAATCGAAAGCAAGATGAGGTAATGGTCAACACAGAAAATTCTGTCTCAGTAATTTCTTCATGGTTATTGATAGGCACTATGTCACAGCTATCATCATTAGATGCTGAAAAATTGGCCATTACCGCCGCTTTAAATAAATGATTAAAACTATTTTGCGCCTGTTCACTGATCATAAAAGATGTTTAATTTAGCTATTAAGGCTGTTTTTTAAATGTTTACTCGCGACATCAATGCCGACTAAGGCAGAGGTGATCATTTTGCCTCCGGCCTGAATGTCCTGAAAAGTCGCTGTCGTTATTAGGTCATTTTTGTATAAATTCTTACCATAGTCCCGAGAAAGCTCTGCGGAGGCATTGGCAAGATTTCTGACTTCTTGTGCGACTGCAGCAAAACCACGTCCATTTTCACCCGCTTTAGCCGCTTCAATCGCAGCGTTTACCGATAAAATAACAATGGTTCGAACGATAGAGGAGAACTTATCATTTTGCTCGTGCATGGCCTTATTTTGAATCATGAGAGAATTCATATCGACATGCCAGCGTTCAAAAATATCGGAAAATTTAGTTATCTGAGTTATTTCATGACTAAGGGAATTTACTTTTTCCTTAACTGCTTGGCGCTCATTACTATTGGCCTTGTTCAGCGAGTTAAGGTCCACTAAATGGTTTTTTTGAGTCTGATTGTTATGACTCAATAAGTCGTCTCTTTCTTGCTTTAGCTGAGTTAATAAATTTCTCATACTGCGTAATTGCACATTTTTGTCGTCCAATTCAAGCTCGTAATTGATTTTCTTTGTCTGTCTTTCTTTTTCTAGCAGATTAAGTTCTTGCTGATGATCTTGTGACAATTCGCTGATATGTTTAACTAAGTCATGTTTTTCTTGTTGTAGTTGCTCGAATTTCTCAATGTTGAGCTGCAACAGCTCACTTTTTAGTGTTAATTGTTGCTGGTAACGCTGTTGTTTTTGGCTGTGATCGTCTTCTAAATCACTACGTTCTTGCGCTTGTTTTTGTATCAATTGCTCTTGCTGATCTAAAAGCTGAACTTTTTCTTGTGCTAAGCATTCAGACTGCTCCATTGTTTGGTTTATGTGAGCAATAGTTTCCTGTAGCATCTGTTCGTTTGCTATTATTTGGGCGTTTTTTAAGTCCAGTGCTTGTTCGTATGCCTGAAATTTATCTTCGCTAGTGTTATTTAAAAGAGCTAACTCCTGTTCTATTAGCTGCAAGGAGAGCATTTTTTCTTCAAGGTTCTGTTTGAGACAATTCAGTTGCTTGGTACTCAGATCTTCTAGGTATCGTCTATGCTGTTCACTTTTAGTTAACTCATGTTCGGCGATACCAAGGTTATCGACTAATTCATCAATAGCGTTTTGAAAATGAGTTGTCGTAGTCTGTAAGGTTTTCTTATTAAAAGTCCTCAGCAGTGCTACGCTTAGCCCTGATGTTAATAAACATCCCAATACCGTTATCAGCATTTTAATTTCCATGTTAATGGGTGGCGAGTCTGTAAAGCGAGTAGTGCATTTTAGGCTACCCACTACATGCGGGGCGGGGTTTGTAATCCCGCCTTAAGTTGCTTACCAAAAAAACCAATGCCGGTCGGGGTTTGTAACCCTGCCCCAAACGTTTGATGCATTGCCACCAATGCCGGTCGGGGTTTGCAACCCCGCCCCAAACGTTTGATGCTGCCACCAATGCCGGTCGGGGTTTGCAACCCCGACCGAAACATTTGGATGCACCCAAACGGGGCTATATAACCAAAAGTAGGGATGTTTCTTCGGTGATCTTTCAAAGATAATGGCAATAGCAAACGTTTGAGACGGGCTTATAAACCTCGTCTGGCGAGTGTTTTGGCTTAGCTTGATGCGTATGGGTTGCAAACCTCGTCCAGCATGAGTTAATGAGTGAAAAACCTGTCTGCCTATGTAAAATAAAACCAGCATCAACTATTATGGGTCTGGTTTTACAATGGATCATGCCGCCGCTAGGAGTGGTTCTTCAATAATGATTGCGCAACTATCAGGTAGATAAACAGTGGTTTCAATGCTGCGTTGAGCACTACCTTCGTTGTTATCGGTAAAATTAATTTTAACAAAGCCACCTTCTTTTCTGGCGAAACCTAGTACCGCATCCATGCCAACACCTCGGCCTGAAATATCAGATAATTTGTCCGCAGTCGTAAAGCCAGGCTCGAAAATTAATGCCGCAATTTGTTCATCATCCAGCACATCACTCGTTTGTATCAGACCATTGTTTAGGGCTTTTTCGCGAATTTTATTAAGCGAGAGTCCACAGCCATCATCTTTTATTGTGAGTTTGATATAATTACCCTCGCTATCTAAGAAAATATCAATGCGCCCCTGTACCGGTTTATGGTTTGCTAAACGTATCACCGGCATTTCTATGCCGTGATCTAGGCTGTTTCTAAATAAATGGGTAAAAATATCACTGATAAGGCCTAAGCTTTCGACTTTTAAATGTAGCTTACTCTCATGCACTACCACCTCGGGATGTTCTTTACCTAAGCTTTGTGCCATTGCCGGTAACGAGTCAATAATCGGGGCGAATGATTTAGCCAGCGACTCTGTGCCGAGTTGTTTTAAGGTTTTATGGACACGATTTTTCGCAGCGATTAACTCCAGTATGTCGGAATGGTTCGCTTTTTCTAATAAGGACATGGCGTCGGTGATTTGTTGATGATCGACCATCAGGTACTTCTGGAGATTTTTTTTATGAGCGTGCTTTCTTCTACCTAAGCTGATTTCATTGGTTTTGGCATAGCGATCAATTATGTTGCGTACATTTGCCAAATCATTTAACAGACTCGCTTGATCCCAGCAAAGAGAGGTATTAGGTTTACGTAGTTCATCATAAACCGACTCAGTGATATGGACTTTATCGGTTAAATTCTTAAAACCATAGGTTCTAGCATTGCCTTTAATAGTATGCATGTTTCTAAACATGGTGTTAATAGCATCTATACCCCCCGTTGGATTATCATGAATAATACTTTCAATTTCTAACTTATAAGCGATAGAAGATGCCATGAACTGGTCAAATTTATCTTCAGTGACGCCCAAAATTTCGCCTATGATTTCTAGTTCATATTTTTGTTCTGCCGATTGGGCCGTTAATTTACGCAGCTCAGTCACATCTCTTATACATAACAAAATTTGAGCCACGACATCGTCATCATTAATAACCGGTGCCCATCGTAACTCAAGGATTTTCGTTACCCCGCTAGGCATAACTTTCTCAATTTCAGCCACCAGCAAGTGTTGATTAAATTCAAAATTCATGGTGTCTTCGCCAATACAGGCATCAGAGACGGCTCTAATTTGCGCAAGCGTATCCGCACCCAAATTAGTGTTGTCAAAAATGAGCTTAATTAAATCAAGGCCGGCAATTTCCTTGGTTTCTAGTATTCTTTCTAGGTAGGCAGAGTATTCCGGTTTAATTTTGTTTTCACTATCAAAGCACAGCAAACCTTGGGGCATATTTTTTAGCATAGTTTGTATGTCATTGATTTTATGCTTGACCAGATCTGCGCTTTCGCCGAGTTTTTCTACCATTAAATTGAATGATTGCGCCATGCTGCCTATTTCATCGCTACTGGAGTCATCTACGCGCAGTGATAAGTCATTGGTATGAGAGATATCAGACATGGTTGCTTCCAGATTAGAAACTCTGCGCAGGATGCTTGCGCCACCAAAAATACAGGTCAATATTGCAAAAATAATCAGTAACAGACTGATGGCCATGATGATGAAGGTCAGGCGTTCGTAGTACTGATATTCATTGGTCAGCTCAGTTTCTAAGACCAATAATTGTTGTTGCAGAGTGACTATTTGCTGATTGACATTTGCTCTGCCAGTTATTTTATCTTGTGTTACCCGTATAGCGTTATCCATGTCCTGTTTATAATGTTGCAGTAAGGATGGGATTTCGTTAATGGGCTCAATGGCTTTATCTTCGGGAGCTGACTTTTCTTTTTCTTCGCCAAAGCTCATGATATCAGAGACTTTTTCTTGTTTCATAATGCCTAATAACGGCAATTTTTTTAATTCGCCAGCCACCGTGATTAGCTCTTGTAGAGGCTTATTGATATTATCCGTCGACATTGGGTTGCGCGAGGTGAAATAACTTTGCCGTGCTCTAGCTAAGTTTATAAGCCCTGCCTGCGCTTCGCTGACGACTTTTAAATAGTGCTGTTTTTTTTGTGGAGCGGCAGTTTGCGCTTCTTTAAGGTATGACAACAGCTTTTGCAAATGCATAGACAGTTGTGTTTCATTATTGATCAATAGGGTTTGTGGGTCAGCTAGCTTACCGGCTGCCGCTAATTCTTTTAAGGTTTTTTGCTGCAAGTCATCGATAAGTGCCACAAAAGGTTCTTTTAAGGAGTCTGATAATTTTTCGCGGCTTTCAACGTCCGTTTTTATATGTATCAAAGCTTGCGTCACATCGCCAAGGATGGTTGCTTCACCGGTCAGTAAATAACTGAAGATGGGCTGACTTACGTCGGTAAATATTTTGTCTTTTTGTTGACCAAAAAACTCGACCGTAGCAAAAGAGGCATTCAAGTGATTTAACGACCAACTCACAGCACCGATAAAACTTAAAATAATCACGGCAAATGTCAAACTGACGATCTTAGAGATCTGTTTAATAGTCATAGGATAGATTTATTAACAAGGATGAGCATGAATTGATCGAAAAAGTGTGTGTAATTGCAGGTCATTATTTTTCCTGATGCTAAAGGCGCTTTAAACAACGACATGCCAGAACGAGGTATGCTTTAAATGAGCTGAAGCAGCTTGCTAATTAGGTTATTTTTAATAGCTGATATTAAAGTCATCGGCAAGCGATTTTGTCTGTCTTGAGATAAGAGTGAGTACAGCGATCTTAAGAAGATGCTCAATAGCGATTGGCCAAGAAGCTAATGCTGATGCTAATGTTATGGCTTAACTTAAGCGCCTTCTCGGTTAAATTGATTTTCTGAGAAGACGGGGCAGGTCTAGTCGCTACGCCACAATATAAGTAAAATTACTTACTTAGCTATAGGGTATAGTTTAAAAGTGACGTTAAGATGACGTTATGATGACATTGAGATGACGCGGGCTAAGGTATAGGGTGGGCAACGCTTTTTTGCCCACCGCTTTTATTGATAAAGGGTAGGCAAACGATAACCCTGTTTACCTACTATTTCTAGCTTAGATTAGGGCAATCCATGCCGGAATGTCGCGCTTAAAGCGAGTTGTCGTTAAGTTCTGTAGGTCTGCCCATACATAAGCGTTGAAAGACTCTAGCTGCTGCGATGCCATTAATCACAAAAGTAATGGTCAATGGTAGTGCAAACCAAGGGCCAAAGTTGCTGGCATGGGACAATAATAAATCTTCACCCAAGAACGTCGGTGAAATAGGGAAGCCGACTAGCCCTAAAAAGCTTAAAAACAACAGCATGGATAATTGTGGCTGGGTTTCTGAAAAGGCTCTGTAGGTAAAGGGGCTGTTAGCAAATACCTCGTTTTTAAGTAACTTTGATAGTACGATGATGCCTAAAATCCAAGCCGGTATGATGCCGCTAGCAAATAATAAGACATCTTTCCAAGCACTTGGATTTAAAAAACAGATGGCCACACCGGCCAATAGTGAACTAGCACCAATGGCATTCCAGACTTTATAAGGGCTGTGTTTTTCACTGAAAGCGCCTAAAGAGGTCAAAACCATTAATGCCGATAGTGGCAAGGCGATATAGCTTTGATTGAAACCCAAGTTAAACAACAGGGCTTCAAACACCGAAAATACAGCCACGCTGTAGAGTAGTTTATTGGTCATCGACATACCGTTAATGTTTGAGCCTAGTCTTTTCAGTGGTGACCATAAGAGTGCGCGGACTAGCATCTCTAAATGACCTTCTTGCAAAGAAAATACATATAAGCTGTTTTGCAAAACCTCAGGGAGGGTATGACGCAAGGACTCAGGTAAAAACTGAAAGAACGAGCTTTTTTTGATAGTAAAGTCTGCGTCAGTCGAGCTTTCTACGCGCAGTAAATGCACCACGATAGAAGGTGAGACTAACAGTTGATAGCAGCGCAAAAAGGCGTTACCAAAGAAATGCACCAATACTAATGATTCTAAGCCTAGTGCTAATTCCATAAACATAAAGCCAACCTGAGTAATCGAGGCATAAGCAATCTGACCTTTGATATTAGACTGAGTCTTTTCAGAAACACTGGCGACAAGCACGGTTAATAAGCCGATAGTAAAGATGATTAAACGGGGCACATAATAATATGACCAAATGGGTAGCGTCCTTAGTAATAAAAACACCCCCAAATGCACGGATAAAGCACCATAAAAAATAGCACTGGAAGGGGTGGGACCTTCCATCGCTCTAGGTAGCCAAAAACAGAAGGGAAATTGTGCAGATTTACCCACGGCGGCAATCAGTATCAAGGTCGATACTAATAATAAGGCGGCGTTGCTAGCAGGCGGTACGGCAGGGTTGCTAAATAACTCGGCTAATTGGCTAAAGCGTTGGTTTTCATGAAATAACAGGTGGCTTAGCCATGCGCCTAATAATAGACCTATGTCACAAAAGCGATAAATAGTATAAGCACGCAAGGCATTACGTATCGGTTGTACGCGATGCCTATAAAAAGCAATCAACAAAAACGAGGAGATACCGACAATTTCCCAACCCGCAAAGAGTATGTCCAGAGAACCCGATAAGATCACGATATTCAAACCAAATACAAAACTAAAGATGGTCATAAAAAAGCGTTGATAGCCTTCTTCACGATGTAAATAGACTCTACAATACTTGACGATAATGGAAAAAATAGCCCAGACGCTAAACAGATAAACAGCACCTACCTTATCCAAATAAAACACAATAGGAAAGCGGTAAGAGCTGGTTTCATATAAGGTAAGCCAAGGGTATTCATAGTTAGGAAAGCCCGCGCCGGCCCACGCTAGTAATAGAGCCACTAAGCTTAAACCCATCGCATGGGTACACCAGAAACTAATGCGGGCGATGCGTTGTTCGTTACTATCCGATAAGAAAATTAACATAAAACCTAGCAAAGGCAAGGCTAAGCTGGTTAAGATTAAGTCGTTCATGCTGGACTCCGAATCATGTGATGCACCGGTATGGTTTGAGTTTGCCCAGCTAATATATGAGCCGATAGCTCTGAAGATGGCACTTGTGTATCGCTAGGAAGCTCAATGGCTTCCCAGCCTTGAGTTGAATACAAAAACTGTTCATGACTCTCTGGATGACAGGCGACTAGCCTAACCCATTCGTTATCTAGCCATTCTTTAAGGTCACCTAATTTAGTAATGGTTTTGTCCATAATGCCAGGGCTTTGTTCTACGACGATGAGTAAGCGTGCAGGTTGATGGACTTCGATCATCTGTTGTGGCAAGCCAGTACGCAAATCCCCTTCGACACCGTTGGCCACACCTAATAAGCCGATGACATTGTGCGGCAGTTTAGTACCCGCACCATAAACAGAGTTATCGATGCGTGAAAATAAATATTCTAAATTAATGCCTCCGCAGACGGGAATCACCGCCGATAAAATACGCGCCATGATTTCGCCATGAGCATCCGTATTGGGGTCATAAGAATGTAAAAAGGCGCGTCTATCCATGAATAAGTCACGCGTTAATTGCCGTCTGCCTACGATGGCGTACAGATTATTGGAATGGTTATATTCTGGGCGTGGCTCAAAGATAGAAGAGGAACGTTCTTTGACATGAGCATGGGCAACCGCATTACTTTTCTGCTTGGGCCCTAATTCAAACCAGCGACAACGTTCGGCGGCATTACGTTCTAAGGCTTCAGTCATCGCTGTTTGAAAAGCGTCTAAACCAGTAGCAGGGTGACGTTCCAATAAATGAGGGTCGAAATAAGTGATTTCATCACGGCTGGTATTATGCAAAGCCGCTATAAAACGAGTGCTGTCAGGAATATCGATGCCGCGTTCACGTAATATGTCGCGGACTGCGTCATGGTTGGCCATCCAAGCAAAAGCTCTCGCATTGGGTGCGCCTGGTTTACCAGAACACGCACCACAATCGTAAGCGGCAAAATGCGGGTTATTAACACTGCTGGAACCATGAGCGATTACGACTACTAAGGGGGCAAAGTGTTGTGTTAAACCGATATTACGCAATAATCCACCTAAGCGATCCGCCATTTCGGTTAACGAAAAACCCAGCAAATGCCCGTCTTCATTAGGTTCTTCGGATTCTCGAAGTAAATGTAGTTGCGAGTGGGCATCAATTTCACTTAAGGTGCGAAGGCTAGGCAATTTTGCACCGGGTCGAAATACATCCCAAGCCATACGGGCAGCAAAGCCTAGACCTAAGGTTTGCGTATATAACCAGCCTCTAAATAAAGTATGGGCGGTAAAGTGGCCATGGGGGAGGGCTGTGGTTTTAGTCACTAGTTCGGCATTAGCCGATTCTTTAATTAAATGCTTAGGAACGATAATATTGGGACATTGAGCGACAGGATAAGCATCATCTAAACCTTGATAAAAGAAATCAATGCCGAAAAAGCCAGCCGCACCAAACGTTTCTACTTCAGGAAAAACTTCTTCTAGGTTGCGTCGTAACGAACATTCTCTATCATCGATACAAAATAAGGCTTGGGCGGCAGGCACTGTCGGGCTAGATTCAGAATGACTAGACTTTAAGGCTAATAATAACTCTCTATGTAAAGACCATTCCATGGCCTCATGCCAAACTCTTAAACGTAAGGGCACTTTAGGATTAAGGATGTTTTCTTTGAGTAAAGGTGTGCCTTCAGGGTGAGGGAGTTCTGCAATACAGGCAAAGTGAGAGCCTTTTTTCTTAAGTAAAGACGCCCATTCCATGAGTAACTCTATGGCGATTAATTGTTTCAGCGAGATATCGCGCCTTGCTAGTAATGCTTTGGGATTTTGTTCAATAACGCTAACCATCCCAGACCAGCCGGGATGAGCCAGTAACATTTCTAAGAGATATTGTTCATAGTAGGCACTATCGCCCACTATTTTTTGCAAACAATGCTCTATCACTTGATCAGGTGTTTGGATTAACAGATCTTGTACTTGTGGTTCATTAAGCGGATACAGCGGTATTAAGCTGTTTCTAGCCAAGCGCTCTATGCAGTCCCAGAATGATTCTTTATCATTGGCTAAGCTCCAGCGACTAATGCCTTGATCCAAGAAGTTACTAAGCAATCGAAACAAGACCGGATGAACAAGGGCGTTGAGATCAACTTCTAGCTGAGTTAACCAAGCATTGCGTAGGCCATGATTAGCTAGTGAGACCGGAGGATAGTGACCGATATCATCTTTTTCGAATAAGGTTTTTCGTAATTGTTCTTGTTGCTCTGCACTACAGCTAACATGGGCTATTGCCCAGTTAATGGCGTCATTATTGATACGACCCTCTAAGTATAGGGCTTGATAATCGCATAAAGGCAAATAACTGCGAGCACCAAATAATTTTCCTGCAATAGCCACGCCCTCATGAAAGGGGTGGTGCTGGAAAGCATGTAAGGTGTTGTGGTGTATAAAGTCTTTAATAGGGCCTTGAGCCGGCAGCCAATGGGCAATATGAGCTATACTGGCATCTAAATTAAACTCAGCCGCGCTTAAGATGTGAGACGCTGTCTTTAGGGGAGATTGACTATGAGCCATGTTGTTATCCTTTAACTTAGGCAATGTTTTATTTTAAAGATTATGATTTATTTTACAGCATGAATCGAGCCAGAAGATCAACGCTATAGATAAATATCGCCTAGCCACTTAAGGCGGTACGGTTTAGCTTAATCTTTCGCCTGCGCTGAAACTGCCTCGCTTTAAGTTGGTAGCCCTTATGTTTAAATAAACCAATAGATTGGTTTAAATGCCCCTATTTTGACAAGACTCGTTTAAATGAGTGAGCAAACCTTGTAGCTAAAGTTAAGCCATTGTTAAGGAACGGGCATGAAATAACTTCGGCAGCTATGATTTTAAAAATTCCCCCCCTTTTTTTCAAAGGGGGGGGATGCTACTTGACTACATTATTTCGTGCTCATTCCTAAGCTATGCGGTTGATTAGCGCTAGTTATGCAAGATAAAGAGCAAGGGCACGTTTGTTGCTTTATTTATCTATTATCTGCCCTTAAGTTTACTATAATGATATTAAAGACGCTATGAATACTATTTTTTACCATCCTGCTAAGTTACGTGCGCTGTCCTTCTTGGGTCTACTATTGCTGGCGCTGGCAATATTGGGCGGCATGATCTGGCGAAACCTGCATCATTTTGAAACGGTTTTATCTTATGTCAGTTATTCTCATCGTATACAAAATGTATCCGTTAACTTGCAGCAGTCATTGATGGGCTATGTGACAGAAACCGTACCCGACTCTCAGCCGGCTGATTTAGCCAGAGCATTAGCTGAAATGAAGATGTTAGTAACGGATAGTCGGTACTTGTCTCCGCCAGAAAACCTAGCGGAATTGGAAAAAGTAGGTCAGTTACTCACTGATGTCACTCGTTTAAATAGAGCTGAGAAAAATGCTCATTTAAAACAGGCACTGGATGTCATGAGTAAAATGCTAGATGAAGAAGGTTTGCGTCGAGAAACCTTATTGGAAGATATTAATTTGGATACGCAGACCGAGCTGTATATCGCCTCCATTATCTTTACGTTGATTTTATTAGGGGCGCTGTTGTTTTTATATCGGCGTATCTTACATCCCTTGAATGATCTCAGGCAGTTGTTAGAACGGTTAACCGATGAAAACTATACGCCGATTACCACTCATCACTTGGATCCTTTATTAGTTCCTGTTTTTAATAGTTACAACGAAATGGTCATACATTTGGCGGAACTTGAAGAAGCCAAACGCTTGTATGCCCAGTCTTTACAACGTGAAGTTAGATTGGCCACGCAAGCACTATTAGATCAACAAAATAGTTTAGCCAGAGCCGAGCGCTTAGCGGCTATCGGTGAAGTAGCCGCAGAGTTGGCTCATGAAATACGTAATCCGCTGGCAGGTATACAAATGGCTTTTAATAATCTACGCCGTGAAATTAATGATACTAGCCAGTCCGAACGTATGGATTTAATTAGTGATGAGTTAAAACGGCTGGCTAGATTGCTCAATGACATGCTTAATCAAAGTCGGCACACGCCGGAAATAGCCACGCATTTTGATATGGTGAATCTGATCAGCGATTTATTAACCCTGACTCGTTATCAGCTTGTGGAAACGATTACGCTCACTTGTGAAGTCCCTGAACGCTTAATGATGAATTTACCTCAGAGTGGTGTGCGTCAGGCATTATTAAATTTGATACTGAATGCCGCCGATGCCTTGGATGATAATGAGCAGGGTTCAATTTGTATTAAGGTTAATCGTTTAGCTCAAGGTTTACGTATTGATGTCTGTGATAATGGCCATGGCTTTTCTCAAGATATGCTCAGTTATGGTATACGCCCCTTCCGTACTAGCCGTCCTCGTGGTACGGGCTTAGGTTTGGCGATGGTGCAACGCTTTGTTAAAGATTGCGGTGGATCTATTAAGTTAAGTAATCAACAGCCTCGTGGCGCGTGCGTCACCATATTATTACCTCAAGAATGTCTCGTTAAGGAATGTGCATGATAGAAACACTACTCATCATTGAAGATGAAAAATTGCTAGGCTCAGAGTTATCTCGGCATTATCAGGTGCTGGGTTGGGATGTGGTGTTGGCTGATAGTTTGGCTGCTGCTAAGACCTTATTACTTAATATGCGCATTGAGCCTTTGCTGATACTCTCGGATATGAATTTGCCAGATGGCAATGCTCTGGATTTTATGGAGGAGCTTAAGCCGCAAGTCAACTTTGCCGAATGGTTGTTTTTAACCGGTTATGGCAGTGTGCCTGATTCGGTAAGAGCGCTGCGTTTGGGGGCTTATGATTTTTTAGAAAAGCCTTGTGATTTAGAGCGCTTAGATTTAGTGGTTGCTAGTGCAGCTCGTAGTGCGTCAATACAACGTCGCGTGATGGATCAAACCACACAAAGTTATAGACGTTATTCCCCAGAAGCTTATGTAGGGCATAGCCGGCAAGCTCAAGGAATACGCCAGTTATTGGCAAAACTCACCCAAGTGCCTTTTAGCGCTTTAATTATAGGGGGCGAAAGTGGAACGGGTAAGGGTTTGGCGGCGCGTATTTTACATTATGGTGGTCCTCGTGCTCAGCAGCCTATGATAGAAGTGAATTGTGCAGCGTTGCCTAGAGACATACTAGAATCAGAGTTATTCGGTCATGAATCAGGTGCCTTTACAGGCGCTTCAGGTCGTCATCGTGGTTTATTAGAGCAGGCCGATGGCGGTACCTTGTTCATGGATGAGATTGGTGAAATGCCTCTGGATTTACAGGCCAAATTGCTGAAAGCTATTGAAGATCATAAAGTACGGCGCTTGGGTGGCGAAAAAGAAATTAGCGTCGATGTGCAGATTGTTGCCGCCAGTAATCGTGATTTGGAGCGGATGTCCCAAGAAGGTAGTTTTAGAGCGGATTTATATCATCGTTTGAGCGTATTTAAGGTTATTTTGCCGCCCTTACGGGAAGCGATTGAAGATCTGGATGAGCTAGTTCCGCTATTTGTCGCTGAATATAATGCTAAAGCGGGTCGCAAGGTTAAAGACATCCCTTTAGCGGTCTGGAATAAGCTTAAAGCGCATCATTGGCTAGGTAATGTCAGGGAGTTACGTAATGTGATTGAGCGTTGTGTCTTATTTTCTGAGGGTGCGACATTCCCAGAGCAATGGTTGCAATTGCCTGGCTGGCATAGCCCCGTTAGCGCCATAGGCTCTGAATATATGACGGATCCTAGTCAAGCAGAGGTTAGTGAAGACGGTATTTACTTGCCTTTAGATGGCAATATGGCCTTGGATGATATGGATAAATTTATTATTAAAACAGCTTTAGAACGCGCGAATAATAATTTAACCGCTGCTGCCAGAGCCTTAGGGGCAACTAGAGAAACGCTACGTTATAGGGTTCGTAAATATCATCTTAAGTCCGTGGATTGAAGGCTTTAGCTTGGTAGGGGCGGCAAATTCGCCTCGTTTTGTAAGATCCTAAGTCGTAGGGCTACACTACAGAAAATCGTCGCACAAGCAATATCGAAAACAATCGAACAAAACTCACAAGGAAAATCTAGGTGAGGGGTAACTCTGATTATGGTGGCTAGGCTAGCGAACGCTAGTTAGCCCTATTATTGCAGTAATAGGTCTTGTTAAAGCAATAATAGCCCTGTTATTGCAGTAATAGGTCTTGTTAAAGCAATGATAGCCCTGTTATTGCAGTAATAGGTCTTGTTAAAGCAATGATAGCCCTGTTATTGCAGTAATAGGTCTTGTTAAAGCAATGATAGCCCTGTTATTGCAGTAATAGGTCTTATTAAAGCAATGATAGCCCTGTTATTGCAGTAATAGGTCTTATTAAAGCAATGATAGCCCTGTTATTGCAGTAATAGGTCTTGTTAAAGCAATGATAGCCCTGTTATTGCAGTAATAGGTCTTGTTAAAGCAATGATAGCCCTGTTATTGCAGTAAT
>TBL_comb48_EPIDRAFT_1000743_pt1 | contig 25247 bp, 21 predicted proteins | sample TroBogEpilimnion_37_FD_10681 | JGI IMG/M metagenome (IMG submission 10681) | reverse complement strand
TGCCGGCGCATAGCGGACTATTATTGCTAACTATATGAGCAATTGGAGCTACGATGATGGCAACAGTATCGCTATCGGCACCGCAAACGGAAAGTGCAGCAGAGCTAAGTACTACAGTAGCATTTGCTGTTGCTGAAACAGTAACGGTATCGCCACTGCCATATATAGTTGCGGGTCCATTTAAAACGGACCAAGTGTATGGACCATAACCAGTGGCCATTAAAGTATCGGCATTACCGTTGGTGCAATGGTAAATAGTATCGACATTGGCTACAGCCACATTTGCACCAAAGGGGCAAGAGGCCATATGGGTGATGCTGAATGTTATTGGAGAAGTTGAATCAATACTAAAATTAACATTGCTTCCATTTATTAAACCATCATAAAAATTTAAAGCTGTTGAGCAATAAATATGGTTTCCTGCAATAGACATACCATAGCCGCCAAGTGTCAAGGGTGTGCTTATGCCACTTACAGTCCATGTATTAAGTAGTGTGCCATTTGAGTTATATTTTTTAAACCAGAATGGACTACTACTTATATTTAATACATAGCAGTTACCTGCACAATCAGCTGCAAATAAACCATAATTTTGAACATAAGTATTAACTATAAAAGTTGGATTCCCGGTGCCATCATACCTATATATTTCTCCTGAACCGGTTAAAGTATAAATGTAATTTCCTCCGCCTGCTATTGCAGGTCCCGGACAATGGTGGTTTGTATATACCCAATTATTCCCATCATAATAACAAAATACAGCTTGATTGAGTGTAGTATTTAATACTGTAGTATAAAATGTTGGCGAAGGTCCTGTAGAAGAGTTTATGTTTTTATTTAAACTTATGAGGTGGCTATTTATGGGGTGGTTTGCTGAGGGTAAGGATATAGCATTTATAGTAGGATTTGATGCAGATATAGGAAGTAAGGGATTGTACATATGAATATCTCCGGTACTATCACTACTATAATAAATAATATTTATACCCGAGGATACACAATCGGGTAATTGAGCTTTCGCACAATAAGAACTTACAATAATGAAATAAAATAGCAAGGGTTTAAATTGCTTAATATACATAATGAAATTTTTAAAAAAGGTATGAAATTTTATATCGATCATCGAGCCATTTATAGGTGGGTGATATTAAGTAAATGAAACACTATTGTTTTATAAACTTTATCGTTTCCAATTTTATTTCATCATTAAAAATTGAAATCATGTGAATGCCGGGAGGTAAATTTTTTATATCAATTTTGCTATTTAAGTTGCCCATATGGCCGGAGGCTAATTCTTTGCCAACGACATCTGTTATAACAAAGTGTAGCGGTTTATTCATATCTTAATTTAGGGGAGCATATAAGTTTATAAAATCAGTTGCGGGTATTGGCCCAAGCGTCCACTTTTCATTTGGGCTAACAAGATGAGCTAAGCCGCTTGTATGCGTTTTAAAATTATAGCTATTTACGGTATTGGTTAATTTATTAAAATCGAGACCATTTTGCCAAGTTGCATTTAGATATTGTTGCCCATAATTATGGTTGTTGCAAGAAGCGCTAAGCGCTATCATATCGGTTAGATATATAGGTATGGATGGTGCGATAGGATTTAATGGAATTTGATATGCATCGTTTGTAGTGGGTTGCCCGGTGTTCCATGAAACCTCAGTTGCAAAGTAAGTATTATAATTAGTGATTAAATTACCTGGAGCAGTATAATAACCAACTGTATAATGAGGGCCGGGGCCACATGCTATAGAGGGTGATAAATTTATTTGACCAAAAAATGTTGAGAAATTAAGCGCTATGGAAATGTCTTTAAACGCCGGAATTGTAAGGGAATTGATAAAATTATTATAAACAAAAATATCTGGAACAAAACCTCCACCACATGAAACTAAATTAGCACTTGCTACTGTATAATAAGCTTGTGCCGGGGTGTTATAGTTGTAATCATCAATAGCATCAATTCTTGGAGGAGACATAACGCCATTAGGCAAAATATCTAAAGCAAATGGTGTAGTTATTCCTCCGGTTGTTATCCATTCTTGTTGCATAATTTTTACCGGTGCATTACCAAAAAATGGTAAGGGTGGCATTGATTCCAAATAAGTGAATATTCCTTTAATTTTAAAACTGGCAGTTGTAGGCGAAACTTCTACTGCTGCAACATCGGGCCAACCCACATTTGTTGAATTGTTGATAAGCATTGTGTATGGGTAAGGCATTGTAGCGTTAAGGTCGTAACAATAGGCAAAAATACCGTTACCATTTTCATGCCAAGTAATAATAAAAATATTTGCAGTGGCTAAACTTGGAATGCCGACAGTATAGGGTGTAGAATATTGTGCAGCGATATCAATTCTAGATGGCTCAGTTACTAATCCACCGCCATTTGAAATTAAGGTTGGTGTTGAAGATGGTGCTGCAATTATAGTTCCGGTGCCTTGTCCCGTAACACTACATGTAAGATAATAAACATCATGCAAGAGTGGATCGGTATATACTACACCTACTATATAATTGCCTATAGTTGTAAAATCATTTCCAATTACCACATCAGGATGTGAACCGGGAGGTATAGGCAAAAAACAACCACCTTTTGGCATGCCATTATCGGTAATAGTTAAAAATGGATTGCTAATGCCATCATCAGATGCAATGGCAGTTAACTGATAGCTTGTTGAGGAACATAAGCCGCAAAATGGGGCATAATCTATAGTTGCAGCATTGACCGCACCTTCGGGAAACAAAATATTGTCGGCTTGTGTAGGGGATGTAAAAATATATTGCGCATTAGAAATGTTTGTATTGAAAACTAAAAGTATCCAAAAGATATTCTTTAGTTTATTTGAAATTAAATTAATGACTCTCATATCATTTATATTTTAGAATAATTAAAAATTGTTTTAATCGGGTTTTACAAAGGCTTATTTTTTGTGAAATGGCATATTGAACAGGAAGAAAATTTTAGATTGCCGCTGGCTTTAGGGGCATACCTATTTTGCACAAGGCAATATGCCATGTGTATTAAAGCGGTGGTGCATGAATGTTTAGCATAGGCCATTGTTTTAGGTAAAAAATACCCGCCTTATTGTTGCTGTTGCGCTTTATACCTTGCAGTAAAAAACTTATCCTTTTTTGTGAGCATAAAACTACGTGGGGGTATGTTGCGCAGTAATCCCCCCGTTTCCGTATTTATTCGGTATTTTTTGGGATGAGACCTATGGATGCTTGCAAGCTTAAGCATTAAGAATATGCTTTTATGATTGGCCTTATGCTTGAGTACATAAAAAAACCGCCCTGCATGAGCAGGGCGGTTAAGTATTTTAAGAATTGGAGATTAGCCTACAGTTTTTGCAATTTAACCATGGCTTTATTATTGCCATTGCTATCCATTATTTTTAGGAAGTAAGTACCTGCAGCTACTTGAGCTACGGAGAATTGCTGTTGATCGTCGTTGCTGTTGGCAGTCCAAACTTCTGAAACTTGGCGACCGGAGATATCGTAAAGCGCTAATTTATCGCCCAGCTCTAAACCATTAACCATTAGGTTTTGTTTTACCGGATTAGGGTTAACGCTAATAGCATTTTCGTTGTTGAGCGATTTTACATTGAGTGTAGAATTGGCCACGTTGGTAGCATTGGTATTTACGGTGGCATAGCAAGCGCCGAGGCTATCGTTTGATTGCGGGTGAAGTACTGCTATAATTTGATCGGTGCCATTACCTTTTACAAAGCTGGAGTTGGGGGTAATAGTAGAATCGAAGCGAATACCATTTTTAAACCAGAAGATATAATAATTGGGGCTGCTGTTAAGGATAGTAAGCGACACATTTACATTTGTGCCTGCAGGTGCGCTGTTAGGGCAATTTAAATTTACGATAGGTGTAATGTTAGGAATAGTGGCAATAGCAATTGGATTAGCATTTACACTTGGATTGTTGTAGCAGCCATTGGATGGTGTGGTAATGGTGCAAGCAACTTGATCGCCGTTGGCAGGAATATAAGAATAGCCGGGTAGGTTTTGGCCTACATTGCTACCATTAACCTTCCATTGGTAAGTACCACCAACCACATTGGAGTTTGCAACAAAATTAATTTGAGTACCATCGCAAGCGCTGTTTTTATTGGCGCTTACAGTAGCAGTAGGGTTAAAATTATTACCTACAGATAAGTTTACTAAATTACTGATAGCTGTTGTAAAAGAGTAGCAACCTAAGGCACCGCTAGTGGGTACGGTAACAATGGCATACAGTTGATCGCCATTGGCGGGATGATATGCATAAGTAGGTGTAGTAGCTACAATATTATTATTAAGCAACCATTGGTAGCTGCCGCCATTTACATTGGTAGTGATGGTGTATAAACTATTAACATTAGTACAAGCCGGGTTAGGGCCACTGATGGAAGCTGTAGGCGTGGTAAAAGTTGAAGTAGCGTTAACCGTTAAAGTTGCAGGAGCTGTAACACCGTTACCACAACTGTTCCACATACTATCGCGGTATTTAAAACCATTCATGCCGGTGGTAACACCAATTACAGTAAGCGTGTTGGTATTAACGCCGCTATAGTTAGGGCCATTGCTAATGTTTACCCAAAAAGGGCCTTGTTTGCGTTGCCATTGGTGGCTTTGGTTATTGGCAGTAGAGGATGCGCTGAAGGTACCACTTTGGCCTACACATACTGTTGCATCAACCGGGTTGTTTAATAAGCCACCGCTGTTGATAGTACCTACCTGATAGCTTGGAGGATTAGTTAAAATTGTGCCGGTATAATATTCGAAATCGGCCCAACCATAGTAATAGTTACCCGGTGAAGAATAGGTGCTTGGCGCTGTTGTAGAAGAAATACCCCAAGAGTAGGCATAGCCTAAACGATTAATTTCGGAGCGATAAGTAGGAATGGTATAAGCATATTGATAATTGCTACCCGGGCCAAAGAATACGCAAGACGTATAGGTTTGACCTGATTTTAACCAAACAGGACTAGTTAGTGTAGTGTAGTTAAAAGTATTAGCCGGGCCTGCTACTTGAGCTCTTGCAATGGTATTACCGCCACCATCGAAAATAGAAACCCAGTTGGTGGTAGCAGCAGCAATACGTTTACCAACTTTGGTAACAAATAAATCTTGATTGGCTACAAAATAAAAACCGAAGTAAGAGCCCGGAGTGCCGCTATTGCTAAAAGAATAGTTAGGTGTACTTATGGTGCCATTGGTTGTTGTGAATGGACCATTAAAAATTGTCATAGTAGAAGCAGGAGCTACATTGTTATTACCAAAGAACATGTAGATAGTAGTTGTTTGGCCGGGCAACAAAGTATCTATTAAAACATAGAAGAAAGTTGCGGTAGTATTTATACCGGAATCGAGATAGTAAGGATAAATTTTGGTGCCTGTGCATGGCGTACCAAACCTGATATCGTTGCCGGTTACTTGCATTTTGCCTGCACTAATAAATTGTTGTGTATTTATAGTGATGGGCATTTGATAATGCGTAATAAGATTGTTGGTAGGATTGCTTACCACAATTGGCAAATTGTATTGCCAGCCGGAAGGTTGTGCATAACCTGTGCATGCTAAGAAGACAAGTACAATACTTAAGAATAATTTTTGTCTCATAGTTTATGTTGTATTAAACCTGAAATATTTTTTTGGAGTTGTAATATAAGCATATTTATTGAAAAATATACAAAGTGAAAGTTACAAAAAATATTGAGATATAAGCGCAATTACTAATTAAATAGCTGTGATGAATTTAATAATTGGTGATACATATTTTTTAATTTACTAAAACAAATGTATAAGTATAAATAATTATAATTTGATTAATTTAATTTATGAGGAACCATGAGTTGAAATTCGGGAATGGCGATGCGGACTTTAGTTTTATTATAAAAGTTTTGCATAATATAATAGCCACTCATTTTACCTATTTCGGTATGTAAATCTACGGCAGAAGCATATTGGTATTTATCGCCGGGTTCGATAATGGGTTGGTGGCCCACCACGCCATCGCCATCTACTTCGCGTTTTAGTCCGCTGCTATCGGCAATGTTCCAATGCCTTTTAAGCAGTTGCATGGGAGCTTCGCTGAGGTTATGGATGGTGATGCGGTAAGCAAATAAAAATTCGGATCTAAGGGAATCGGATTGTGCGGGCTGATAGATGGTTTCAACCGAAACGCTGATGCCTTCTGTGATTTGCCTAACCATATATAGCTAAATATTTTTGTAAATATAGTAAATATAGTATCTGAAGATTTAAACTGTTTTTATGGTTTCATTAATAATTTCTATAATCAGCTTAGGTTCGTAGCCTTTTTGGGAGAGGTAAAGTTGCAGTTTACTTTTGCGTTGGCGGATATGTTCTTGTTTTTTGTAGGTTTTAAATTTAGTAAGTGCCAGTTTAGATAAAGTTTGGCGGTAATCAAGTTCATTGATTTCTTGGAGGGCTTTTTTTATGCAATAATCTGAAACCTGTTTAAGTTTAAGCTGTTGAACAATTTTAACTTTACCCCAATGCAGCATTTTAAACTTGCCTCGGGCGAAAGCTTTGGCAAAACGTTCTTCGTTGAGCCAGCCATTGGAAATCATTTGGCTAATATGCTCTTCAACCTCTTGTTTGTTGCAACCCAGCTCGTATAATTTATTTCTTACCTCGGCATGGCAGCGTTCTTGGTAGCGGCAATAATGGCTTATGGAGGCTAATATATCCAATACTGTGTTTTATATTTAAATGATTATCAGTTATTTATCGGCCCATATAGACCATAAGGATTTGCACATCGCTAGGGTTTACGCCACTTATGCGGCTAGCTTGGCCTAGGGTGCGTGGTTTTATTTTATTTAGTTTTTGTCGGGCCTCCATGCTAAGAGCTTGCAGTTTATCGTAGTTAAAAGATTCGGGAATCAGGAGGTCTTCGAGGCTATTCATTTTTTTGACAAGTTCTTTTTCTTTTTCTAAATAGACTTCGTATTTAAGTTGGATTTCCACCTGTTCTAATTCCAGGCTATTGGCATGATTTAGTTCCTTGGCCAGTTGAGGCAAGTGGTGGAGCATTTCTTTGAGTTGGATGCCGGGTCTTAGTAATAATTTGGCAGCTTTTGTTTTTTCGTTTAGGGGGTTAGAGCCGGAAGCTAAAAGCAGTTGGGCAGCTTCGTTAGGTTCTATAACAAACTGCTGAAGTTTTTTGATAATGGCATTTACATTTTCTTGTTTTTCCGTAACCCGATCCAATCTATCTTGTTTGGCGAGGCCTATATTGTAGCCAAGCGGCGTGAGGCGGATATCGGCATTATCTTGTCTGAGGAGGGTTCGGTATTCGGCCCTGCTGGTAAACATACGATAAGGTTCGTCGGTACCTTTATTAATGAGGTCGTCTATGAGTACACCTATATAGGCATCATTGCGTTGGAGAACAAAGGGGTCTTGATTATGCACCTTACGGTGGGCGTTGATACCCGCCATGAGTCCTTGGCAAGCTGCTTCTTCGTAGCCCGTGGTACCATTAATTTGGCCGGCGAAGAAGAGATTAGGTATTAATTTAGTTTCCAGGTTAAAATTTAGCTGAGTAGGTGGGAAATAATCGTATTCGATTGCGTATCCGGGCCTAAAGAACTTACAATTTTGGAAACCGGGGACTAGACTAAGCGCTTTATATTGTACGTCTTCGGGCAGGGAGGTGCTAAAGCCATTGACATAAATCTCGATTGTATTCCATCCTTCGGGTTCTACAAACAATTGGTGTCTATCTCTTTCGGCGAAGCGGTTAATTTTATCTTCGATGCTGGGGCAATAGCGTGGGCCGCTACCTTTGATGCGGCCTTGATACATGGGTGATTTTTCGAAACCCGTTTTAAGGATATCATGAACTTGGGGGCTGGTATAGGTTATCCAGCAGCATTTTTGCTGATTGGGTTTAATTTTGGGGGTATTGGTAAAGGAGAAGCCGATAATTTCATCATCGCCTTGTTGAATTTCCATTTGGGAGTAGTCTAGACTACGGCCATCGACCCTTGGGGGTGTACCTGTTTTGAGTCGGGCGCTTTCGAAGCCCAGTTCTACCAGTTGTTCGGTGATGCCGCTTGCGCCCTTCTCGCCCATTCTACCGCCGCCGAATTGTTTTTCGCCTATATGTATAACGCCATTCAGGAAAGTACCATTGGTAAGAACCACTGCTTTGCCGTAAATATGTTGGCCCATGCCGGTAATTACGCCTTTAATTGTTCCACGTGAAACAATTAGGCCACTTACCATATCTTGCCAGAAGTCGACATTAGGTGTTTGTTCCAGCATTTCGCGCCATTTAGAGGCAAAGAGATGCCTATCGTTTTGGGTGCGGGGGCTCCACATGCCCGGACCTTTGGAACGATTGAGCATACGGAACTGTATGAGGCTGATATCGCTAACCATACCGCTATAACCACCTAGAGCATCAATTTCGCGAACAATTTGACCTTTAGCAATACCACCCATAGCAGGGTTGCAACTCATTTGGGCTATAGTTTGCATATTCATGGTAACTAAAAGCACTTTGGAGCCCATATTGGCAGCAGCGGCAGCGGCTTCGCAACCTGCATGACCAGCGCCAACAACTATAACATCATATTCAGGAAACATATTGGTACAAAATTAAGCATCAAGAAGCTACAATAAAAATAAAAAGAGTTCCACGTGAAACAAAAATGGCCACCTATATATAGGTGGCCATTTAAAAAAACAAATTACTTATTAATTCTTAACAACTACAAACTTCTTAGTACGAATAACATTGTTATCGGCGATAACAGTAACATAATAAGAACCTGCAGGTAAATTATGAGTATCTAATGTAAACTTATCGTTTTGAACATTAGTATGAGTTTGAGAAGTAACGAATTTACCAACTGCATTAATAACATGGTAAGAAACATACTTAGAAGTGGCAGGAAGCTCGACAGTAACATTAACCACATCTGAAGCAGGGTTAGGGAAAACAGACAAGTTAACATTAGCGTTAGCTACATTATTAACACCTACAGTGCCATATAAAGCAGACCTGGTTGTAGTACTTACAGTAATTGCAGCAGTTAAACCCGACTTTTGATTACCAAAGGCAACTGAATCGCAGATACCACGATCGAAAGGAAAAGGAGCCACCCAAGCAGCAGCACTAGATTGAAGGCTATTTAAATCGCCTGAACCCCAAATTGGAGAATAAGATTCTTTAGCGCCTAAGTAATTGTAAACACCATAAGAACGCGCATAATAATCAAGTTGACCATCAACACCCAAGAAACTACCGGAAGGAATTTCGGCGGCAGTCCAATACCAACTATTAGCATTTAGCACAGGGTGAGCACTAGGATTGTTAATATCGATAAACTCAACCTTCCAAGTTTCTTCGGAAGAATCGGTAATACCATCGAACACTTTAGAAGCCACACCTACCAGACTAAGTTCAGTATTTTCCATCATAGAATCTACATACATACCCGTATCTGACCATTGGAACAAATAAACAGGTACAGAAGTACCTTGAGGTAAGATACCTGCAGTAGCAGCAGCCATACTGAACTGCGTATAGCCGGCATATTTACCACCTTGATTTACATAATACATAGGGCCCCAGACAAAGCTGGTAGTACCAGTAGAACCGTACCAAGCGCTAATTAAAGGCTTATCGTTAGCAAAATCGTAACGACCTTTAGAGTAAACACTATCAGTAGTATAGAAAGAATATGAAGACGTATTATCGCCGGGGAAATCGTCGGTATTGGTTTCGGAAACATGATAAGTAACATCGTAGCGACCATTACCTGAAGGATGCACATCATGGAACGTATTAGAATACATTACAATAATAGAATCCATAGCAGGGAAGCTATCTACATGCACTGAGCTTTGCCATTGTTGAGCAGGAGAACCACCATTAGGTGTAAAATTAACAGTAGAAGTTAAAGTTACATTATATTGATTGTTAATACCAAAGTTAGCAACAAAAGCACCATCTACAGCCTTATACGGTATAGGATTACCATTTGAAGCACCTAATTCGTAGTTAGGAATGGCATAATTGTGCCACATACTACCACCATTAAAAATAATACCCAAATCGTTGTTGTTATTGAAACCCCAAGGAGTGATGGACATTTTAACTGTATCGCCTGCATTTAAACGAGCGTTAATAGCATCACCATCGGCTTTAGTGATCATATACACCGGAATAGTAACACTGGTACCATTAGCGCCACCACCCATGTTAATAACACCATTAGGTTGGTTGTTTACAATAATAACTGCAACAGCTCCTAAATTTTGGGCTTGTAAAGCTTTAAAACCAAATTCGCAAACACCGCGATAGATGAATGCAATTTTACCGTTGATGCTAGGATAAGGGTTTGTACCATTTTGGAGACCGCCACAAGCAGAAGAATCCGGAGCACCCTTTACTACTTGTACATTATTTAAAGGAGGTGTACTTGTAATACCCCATCCTGTGCCACTAGCACTGCTGTGCAATTTTTCGCCTGCAACTATTGAAGGTTGCGTAACAGCGAAACGTGTGCCCACATAATCTGTGTACCAGTTAGATAATGTAGAAGGTGCAATAACACCAAAGTGCAATGGTTGCACAGGTGCTTGTGCATTTGCAGCTAAAGAGCCTGACAATGCACCTGCAATCAAACAAAGTTTGAGTAATACTTTTTTCATTTTATTTAAATTTTTAAAGAATAGCCTTACAAAGTAAGAGAAAGTTTTATTTATAACAAAAAAATAATCCAAATAAATAAATTGAAATATTTTATTTATAACGCTATAAACCTAATTGCCTACTCATTTCCAACATCTTATCTATTGGTTGTTTAGCTTTTAGGCGTAAATCTTCATCCATAGTTATTTCCGGTAATTCGTATTTCATAGTTAGATACAATTTTTCTAAAGTATTTAACTTCATGTGCGGGCAATCATTGCAAGCACAAGAATTATCGGGTGGAGCGGGTATAAACTTTTTATTTGGAGCGGACTTCTCCATTTGATGAATGATACCCACTTCGGTAGCTACGATGTAAGTATTGGATACATCTTTTTGAGAATAGTTTAACAGCTGCGTAGTAGAACCTATAAAATCCGCAATGCGGAGTAAAGCTTCTTCGCATTCGGGATGCGCTAATACCTTTGCATCGGGGTACCTTTCTTTGAGTTTGATTATTTTTTCCAGCGAAAATAATTCGTGTACCATACAAGCACCATTCCATAGCAGCATTTCTCTATTGGCATGTTTATTAATAAATGCACCCAAATTTTTATCGGGAGCAAATATTATCTTTTGATCTATGGGCAGACTATCGACAATAGCTTTAGCATTGGAGGAAGTGCAAATAATATCGCTTAGTGCCTTAATACCGGCAGAGCAATTGATATAAGAAATAACCAGATGATCGGGATGTTTATCTTTAAAAGCTTTGAATAAAGCAGGGGGGCAGCTATCGCTTAAACTGCAGCCTGCATTAAGATCGGGCAATAAAACCTTTTTATGAGGATTCAGAATTTTTGCAGTTTCGGCCATAAAATGAACCCCTGCAAAAACAATAATATCTGCATTGGTTTTGGCTGCCATTTGAGCCAGGCCCAGGCTATCGCCAATATAATCGGCAATATCTTGTATATCGGGTTCTTGGTAATAGTGTGCCAGTAGAATGGCATTCTTTTGTTTCTTTAAAATTTCAATTTCCTTAAACAAATCTAAATTTGGATCTACATGAATATCCAAATAACCTATTTTCTTCATACCACTTAATGCCAAATCGAAATTCACACTCATAATAATAACTATATTTATAAATTTTTAAAAAAGGATTATTACTAATTAGGGCTGTGGATTTGGGGATTAAAAAATACATAGCCTATTGTATTTGTAGTTCTTAGATTAGGGGGTAAAGTTACTAATAGTTTTTCCACAGTAAAAAGTGAAGTAAATAGGACTAACTCACATTAATTTGTGAATTGGGTATAACTTGGAGTGTGCATAAAAACATGATGCATTAAAATTGTATTGGGTGTTAATAATTTTTTAAAACAAAATTCATAAAATATTAATCTTGAATATCAGACCCTTTTATAAAGCCCGGATGTGAGTTATACCAAGTTTATTAACGGCTATTCACATGTTATAAAATGCAATTTCACCATTTTTAACATTTACATTATAAAAAATAAAATTTTGGGGAATATCACCCCTAAAAAGCCTAATTAAAAGTAAATTATATTATATATAAGGCATTTCATGGATTAATATGCGGTAATAGCAGCAAAATGTCATTTTTTCCTATAAATTTGCCGTCCTTATAATAATTACAATAACACAACCTATATGGCTGTAATACAGAAAATAAGAAACAAGTACGGTAAGCTTGCGGGCGGCTTAATAGCTTTTGCCTTGGTAGGGTTTATTTTGATGGATGCCGCAAGCGGTAGATTCGGTGATTTATTTGGTCGCAATACTAGTGTAGCTAAAGTAGATGGCGAAAAAATTGATGTTAAGGATTATACCATCAGGGTGAAGGAAATAGAAACCTTATACCCCTTATATAGTAGAAGCAAAACACTTGATGATGCTACACGAGCACAAGTAAGTGAAGAAACTTTGCGCCAAATGATTTATGAATTGCTGGCTAAAAAGCAAATTGATAAATTAGGAATTACTACTACTAAGGAAGAGGAAAAAGAGATGGTGTATGGTGCCGGAGCCGATCCTATGATTCAGCAGTTTCAGTTTCAGGGAACACAAATATTTATGAATCAGGAGACCGGGCAATTTGATCCTCAGATTATAAAAGAGTTTGAAAAACAAATTAAGAAAATTGACCCTAGTGGAAAATTGCAAGAGCAGTGGGATGATGTGAAGAGCTATGTGTTGCGCAACCACACTACTAATAAATTTAATGCACTATATGCCAAGGGTACTTATATACCAAACTTTATATTAAGTCGTAGTGTAAACGAGCAAAACGAGATGGCCGGAATTAGTTATGTAAAAATTCCGTACACAGCGATTAATGATGCTGAAATAAAAATTAGCGACGAGGATATTAAAGCCTATATGCAAAAACATAGTGCTATGTTTAGCGAGGAAAATGATACCCGTAATATTGACTTTGTAGCATTTGACATTAAGCCTGCAAAAGATGATACTGCCAGAGCGCTAACTGCATTAACTAGTGCAAAAGCTGATTTTGGTTCTGCCAAGGATAACGAAAGTTTTATAAACAATAAAAGTGACGACCCTTATGTAAAAAGTTGGGTGAACAAGCGCACCTTTATGTCATCTGCGAACGATTCGGTATTAGCGTTACCGGTAAATGGCGTGTATGGTCCGTATTTTGAGAACAACTTTTATAAGTTGAGCAAAATAATTGATAAAAAAGAAATGCCCGATTCAGTTAAGTGTCGCCACATATTGGTGCGCACCAAAAGCCAGGGTAAAGAAGTTGTTGCAGACAGCACTGCCAAAAGAAGAATGGACAGTATAGTGAATGCCATTAATAATGGTGCTGACTTTAAAGCCCTTGCTTTAAAATACAGTGATGACCCCGGAAGTGCAAAAAATGGTGGTGAATATTATTTTTCGGTTCCACAGCGTGCTAACTTAAGTAAAGAATTTGGTGATGTAATATTTGACGGTAAGACCGGCGATAAGAAAACTGTGCATGTTGAAAACGACAATTATAGCGGTTACCATTATATAGAAGTGTTGGAACAAAAAGGACGTGGCCCTGCTTATTTGGTAGGTACCATTACCAAATCTTTATTTGCCGACCAGAACACTGTAAATGCATGTTATGCGAAGGCATCGGAATTTGCGGGTAAAAATAATACCGGTGCTGCATTTGATGCTGCAGTGAAGAAAGATAATATTAGCAAGCGCATTGGTGAGAATGTAAAAATTAATGATTTTACGATACCCGGTATAGGTCCGGCACGCGAAATTATACGTTGGATGTATGAGGCTAAGATTGGAGATGTTTCTCCGGTGTTTACCTTAGACAATAGATTTGTGGTTGCTAAATTGGCATCTACCCAAAGTAAAGGACTTACCCCAATTACTGCTAATAATCGTGCACAAATAGAGTTTATGGTAAGATCTGAAAAGAAAGGAGAATTACTGATGAGCAAATATAAAAATGCGGCATCGTTGGAAGCAGTGGCACAAGCCTCTCAGCAACAAGTAATGCGTGCAGATTCGGTAAATTTGGGAGCAGGATTTATTCCTAATTTGGGTTATGCGCCAAAAGTTATAGGTTATGCATTTAAGCAAGATTTTGCAGTAGGCAAAGTATCGCCGGCTATTAAGGAGCAAGATGCATTATACTTTATAGTTGTAAACAACCGTTGGACCAAACAAATGGATCCACAGGGTATGCAACAAGCCATGGGTCAGCAGCGCGGCATGATGGAAATGCAGAGTAGGCAGGCAGCCGGACAAAGCGTAATGGAGGCCATGTTGAAAATTGCAGCTATTAAATACACTGCAACCAACTTATAAAATTAGAAACTTGATACATTATAGAACCCGGCTATAGGCCGGGTTTTGTTTTTTGATGCGGAAAAGCAAAACAGTTTGTAACTTGCATATATGGATGCTATTGTAAATAGGGTATCGGAAAGCGGATTGCTTACCTTGGACCTGAGCAGCTATTTGCCCGATGCTGCCCAAGCGGCCGAGTTTGATATAAAACCATTTTTGTTTAGGGAAATGATACTTAAGGAAAAGGATTACCGTGCTGCATTGCAACAACATAATTGGGCTAATTACGAAAACAAACATGTGGCTATATTTTGCAGTGCCGATGCTATAGTGCCGGTATGGGCATATATGTTGGCAGCTACTTATTTACAAGGCAAAGCAGCAACTGTATATTTTGGAACATTGGCAGAGATGCAAAAAAACTTATTGCTGGAGCGAATAGCACAAGTAGATGCAGCAGCCTACCTGGATAAGCGCATTGTAATAAAAGGCTGTGGCGATATTGCTATACCCGATGAGGCTTATGTGGCTATGACCTTTAAATTAAAGCCTGTGGTAAAAAGCATTATGTACGGTGAACCTTGTAGTACCGTGCCTGTTTATAAGAAAGCCAAAGCCGAATAAAATATGCCCGGCTGCAATTACAAGTATTGCCCAATATTTGCGGCATTATTATTTATATTTTTATTTAGCGCAAAGAAGGTAACAGCACAAAGCGAATTGCAAGATGTAAAAGTGCTGCAGGAGTATACCGACAAAAAAGGCAATACCGTACGCAAGATACAGTACACCAAAGATGGCAAGCGCGTAAATGAAACAGTGTACTTAACAGCATTTATAAACATACCAAGACTACCTATAAATACTGATACCTTAATAAAAGATTCGTTGTTGGTAGTGGTGAATAAAGGCAAGTATGCCGTGCAATTATATTACCGCAAAAAATTAATACGCGCCTATAAAGCAGTATTTGGGCCCAAGCCCATGGAGGATAAATGTGTGGAGGGCGATAGATGCACACCGGAGGGTTGGTATAAAATATGTGGTAAGAACAGTAATAATAAATACCATAAATTTTTATTGCTGAACTACCCTGATAGTGCGGCGCAGCGAAAATTTACACTATTAAAAGACCATCATAAAATTGGAGCGGCGGCGCGAATAGGCGGGGGTATAGGCATACATGGTATTTGGAAGGGAGGGGATGATTTAATAGAATCGAGGATTGGGTGGACGGATGGATGTGTGGCCTTAAAGAATGAGGATATTGATGATTTATTTAAGTTGGTATTTGTGGGTACGCGGGTGTATATACATAAGTAGGAGGGGGGTTAATTTGAAATGTCATTTATTCCTCTTATTAGTTCAACTACCAGTCTTAATGTTTCAATTTGTAAAACTTTTGAATCATTAAGTTCATACATTCTTTCAATGTCTTGGAAACTAAAGTTCATTAATTTACCATGTAATGTGTGTAATATTTTATTTCGTAGCGTAATATTATTTTGAATAATTTTCTGCATATGTCTTCCTAACATTCTTGCAGCAGCAATATTAGTTTCAAAATAATTATCAAAAAGATCTTCATAGGGGCCTTCGAATAATTCGTATCCTGTTATATTGAAATAGTTATGCAGTATTAAGAGTATATCTTGCCAATCTTTAGATCTGTCCGGTTTTTCATTTAATGCGATTAACTTAAGAATACATAAGCCGGGCAAAGTAATTACATTATACTTGCCATGAATAACTGCGGCATTTTGTGTTACAGCTTTACTTCCATAAACAGAGATTTTCATTGGGGGATTGTCAAAAGCTATTTCTTCATTTTCTTCAATGCCACCAAAAGAAAGAAGATCCATATTCAGACCAGCGAAATAGAATCTATAGGGTTGATCATTGTCTCTTTCAAATTTTTCAATTTCTATTAAATAGGAGTTTAGTTTGTCCCAAGTATTTTTATCATTTATAAAAACATAGTAATCTATATCTCTTGTTTGTTTTTTTTTAATATCCAAATGATTTGTCCAAACATCTCGAGATTGAGCTCCAATTAAATAATAATCTACATCAAATTTCTGTAAAGCTCTTTCAAGCGCATCGAAGATTGGTTTGTAGGCTAATCTAATTGCATCAAAATTTGTTTGAAAGAAATTCATTGAAAATTTTTTGTGCTGTTTCTATATTTCTTCCATCCCCGCTGTTTATTAAATCGGCATATACCAGTTGGGTTGGTGCTATATTACTATTTATTTCGTTGTGTTGCCAAAATTTTTTATATACTTCAATGGTTCCATTATCATCGGGAACAAGCTTGTAGTTTTTTATTAATTCGCTTCTGCTTTCATCGGTGTATAAGATAAACATTTGGGGTTTTAGATAATTTGTCAATAAGTCGGCTGCGGGTTCTGCTCCCCAATATGTTTTTCCGATTTTAATTGGAAGCATTTTCCAATTTATTTCATCTTCTTTATGTAAGAACCTGAATTTGCCTATGAATAATGATGGTTTTAAATTTTCATTAAAGGCTACCATCCACTTTTCTAATAATTGTTTTTTATGAATCAGTTGATATTCATTCTTGTTTACACTAATTAAGAACCCAGATTCTTTTAAGCCCGTAATTACATAATTAATATTGCCCAATGCAACCCCTGTTTGCTTAGCAATAAGCCGGTAAGAATTATTTATAAAATTGTTGTTTAGCAGAAAATGAAAAACGACCTTAAGTCCTGTTTTGCCAAAAGTTCTGTTAGCCTTTAGTTTTTCGTGGCTTAGAGGTTTTTTGTTATCAATAAATATATAAATGCCGGGAATATTTATAAAAATGTTGCCATTAGTTTCCAGATAACCAATTTCATTTTTCCTCAGTTCGTCTTTGATTTTAGGAAAAATATGTTCTGCTACCCATAAAAAAGGTTTTTGAGTGATTCCTAAATTTATAATTTGCTGTAATTGGTAATTTTGAATTACTGTTTTTACGCCAATATTCAAAATTGCATTCTTATGACCCAAATGCAGATTAATTGTATGATCATTTTCAAGGGCATTATTTTGTAGCTCACCCAAAATTTGAGTGTATTTATAAAGATTTTCAAGCGCTAAGTTTACAATTTCTGTTTCTTTATTGTTCATAAAATATGATTGTTCACATAACGTGAACACATAAAATTAGTGAACAAAATTAATAAATACAAATTATTTTCAATTTATTACGTCTATATTTGTTTAAAGTCCACCATATGAAAACTATTTACCTGCTTTTGGGATGTTAATTTTTGAATTGAAATAAAATTATTGGTACAACAAATGGCGTTTGATATATTGGAATTTTATATAGGCCATTAAGGTTGCTCATAAAAATTTAGAGGGAATTAAAAAATATGGGATTTGTTGGATTAATTTAAAAAATCTCTTTTTTAATAAGGTTATTGTTTATGCTTCTTTGGCCATTGAAAAAATTATTGCGGCGTTTGAAAATGAGGAAAATTTAATTGAAGCCAAAACAAGCGATATGATAAAGTGGTATGTAGCTTTTTTATTACCTTATATTTAAAGGTTGCAAGGTTATATTTAAAAAAGAAGAAAACAACTGGCGCAATTTAATGCCCATCAATTATTAACAAAGCTTGTTGCCAATTCTTTAATCATCTTAGGTGTTTGAGGTTCTAATATTAAGCCATTTAAAAACTTCACTGCTTTTATATTTTTATGATTTCTATAAACGGGGGAGTTATTTAAAAATGGACATGCTAATATAAATGACATTGTGAATGAATCAATATCCCCAATTTTGTAAAGTTGAAATGCTTCGTTAGCGATGTACATATAATTATCTATGTCTAGATTATACATGGATAATATTGCCGTCATCTTTTCTATTTTAGAATGTACTTTATTCTTTAGAAATATTTGGCATGAATCTTTGTAATAAGTAGGGTTTTGAGAGATTTCTATAAAATCGTGTGAGTCTAGCAAAATATCAGGAAAGATAGTTGAATCGCATTTAGAAGTATTTTTAATTACTCCTTCATAAAAAAGAGTTGTATGATTTTTCCTACCGATAGCTATAAACAAGATAAAGCATGAAAATGACAATAAAACAATTAAAATGATGTGTTTTCCCATGCTGTTATTGTTAGATTGGAAAATTCAACTTTAGTTACTAAATTAATAAAATATCAAAGTATTTATTGCACTTATAAAATTGCATGATTTAAAAAAGAAGAAAACAAACCTTAAATAGCCTACGCCTTATTTTTCCAAGTCGCCTAAAAACTCTTTGTATTTACCTTTCCACCAAACCCATTCCGGAGCGCTGCCGAGCGAAAAATTGTGGAAGACGGTATTGAGGTGGCTGCCTGTGCGTTGTAAAATTTTGGTCATGCTGCGAAGGCGGTCGAAGCTATCGTTTAGCGATAATTTTTCATCGAACATAGCAGTGGTATCCATAAAGCAAAAAGGATGAGCGCGCAAGGGTGTAGCAAATTCGTTGTTCAAGCTGTACCAAAAAAAAGATTTGCCTGTACCTGCTCTAAAACCAAAATGTGTGCCATAGCCCATGCTATGATCTTGGCTAATGCCACAACGCATTAAACGCAAATAAGTATCTGGAAGTTTTAGTTTTATATAATGCTGACGCGATACTGTAATGGGCAGTTGCAATATTTTTTCCAGGGTTTCTTTTTCTTCGCTTAGGGTTTCATCATTATCTGAGAAGTAGGAGGGATGCAAAGCGATATCGGCATAGGTAGCAATTTGTGTAATAAGCTGCTGCATGCGTGGGTGCGCGGGTAAAATATTTTTATCGTAGGGTGTGGTTTTGTTGGCGGCCAAAATAAAAAACAGCGGACGGGGGTCTTTGTTAACATGTTGGCTTCGCATCCAGTCGTGACTATCGTAAGGATCTTGCTTTTGGTTGAGGACTACTGCCCAACGTTCCTTATACACATCTTTTTTGCGGGCCCAAATATCGCGGGCCTGCGCACCGGCGGTGCGCACAAAACCTTTGTATTTGTAGGAGTAGGCAATATCGATATCATAGGTGGGGCGGTAGGTGAATTTAGGTTCGGGGGTATGCACACCAAACTGATTGCGCAGCAGTTCGCGTAAAGTTTGTATCCACTCGTCTATAAGCGGCCTTTGCAGGCAGCGCATTTTATAGAGTATGCTTTGAGTAGCGGGATAACGGTTATGGGCATCGGGGGTATAAGTATAATATTCTTCGTAGCGAGATAATAAAAAGAAAATAGCCGAGAACAAATCGAAAGGCAAAGTAAAGGGCGATTTACTGGCATCGTACAAAGTAGGAACCAGTCCCCAGGTGCCGGTGGCAACATCGTGTTCGGTAACACCTTTATCCCAAAGTAATTGCACATCGGGAATGCTTAGTGCGCCCGGTAGTGTATGGTTGCCATAGGAAATAAGAAAGCCCGAATTTTCTAAACCATGTGTTTCGTGCACCAGCGTATAGTCCATTTGCAACTGCTCTTTAATAAGCCAGTCCAGCACATAAGTTAATCGGTTGGAGCGTTTGGGACTATAAACTAAAAGATGCTTCATGCCTGCTACAAGTAATTATGATTTTTTTTGAGCTGTCCAAAGATCGTTAAAAGTTTTGGAAGCAAACTGTAAAGGCGTGCGATGAGCGGCCCAAGAATCTTTAAACAATTTGTTGACCACCTTATCTTTTATGCCGGCATTGCCTGTATTAAGCAAGCGGCGGTTAAGCATGGCAAGTTTCCATAATTTCCATGCTGCATTTTCGGAGAAATCGTTGGCATTTTGTTTTACCGCAATGTGGCGGTTTTCCAAAAGCATTTCGTGAATATTAATTTTAAGCGGGCAAACCTCGGTACAATTGCCACAAAGGCTGCTGGCATAGCTAAGATGCTTGTATTGAGAGAAGTTTAAAAGATGGGGAGTTATAACTGAGCCGATGGGACCACTGTAGGTAGCACCATAAGCGTGCCCTCCAATATTTTTATATACGGGGCAAGCGTTTAGGCAAGAGCCGCAGCGAATGCAGTACATACTTTCGCGCACCTCGTGGCGCAATAAATTGGTGCGGCCGTTATCCAGCAGAATAACATACATTTCTTCGGGGCCATCGGTTTCGCCGGCTTGGCGGCCACCTGTAAACAAAGTGTTATATACCGTAACATTTTGGCCTGTACCGTAGGTAGCTAATAAAGGCCAAAACAATTCCAAATCGTTTACGGAAGGTAAAACCTTTTCGATACCCACGATGGCAATATGCGTATTTGGCAAGGCAGTACTTAGGCGCGCATTACCCTCGTTTTCGGTAACGGCAATAGCGCCTATATCGGCAATAATAAAATTGCCACCTGTAATACCAATATCGGCAGTAATATATTTTTGGCGTAAGTTGCGGCGCGCCACTTGTGTAAGCTGTGCCGGACTAAGGCCCGGTTCGGTACCTAATTTTTCGTGAAAGAGTTTGGCAACATCTTCCTTGCTTTTGTGCATGGCCGGTGTAACAATATGGTAAGGAGCTTCGCCATCCAGTTGTTGAATATATTCGCCCAAATCAGTTTCAACCGATTCGATATTAAATTTTTCTAAAAAAGCATTGAGGTGAATTTCTTCGGTTACCATGCTTTTGGACTTCACCACCTGCTTGGCATTTTTTTCTTTGCAAATGCGCAGTACAGCTTCTAAAGCTTCGTTGGCATCTTCGGCCCAAATGACTTTACCGCCGCGGGCAGTAAAATTTTTTTCAAACTCAACCAGGTATTTATCCAGATTTTCGATGGTGCGCCACTTTACGTTTTTGGCTCTTTTGCGCGCCAGCTCCAGATCGCTGAATTGCAATTTACCTTTAACCACAGTATCCTTATACTTTTGGATATTGAAGCTAAGTTTACGCTTATGATCCAGATCTTGTGCTTTGACCTGGCTCTTGGCTAAAAAAGTAGATTGCTTATCTGTCATTACGAATACAAAACTAATAAAACCCTGTGGTAGTGGAAAGTGTAAAGATATACTAAAATACAGGCAGAATATAGGGTATAACAGAATAGCCTTTATCTTTGCAATTATGTCATTAAAAGATTCCATATACCAAAGCGGCATGCGCACCATGCAGGCATTTAGTGAGGATGAGATACGCCGTATAGCATTAGAAACCATAAGTATGGAGGCTGATGCAGTAAAACAGCTGAGCCATTATGTAAATGAAGGCTTTGTAAAAGCGGTAGAAGTGCTGCATGCAAGCAAGGGCCGTGTGGTGGTATCGGGAATTGGCAAGAGTGCAGTAATAGCCCAAAAAATGGTGGCTACCTTTAATAGTACCGGTACGCCTGCCTTATTTATGCATGCTGCAGATGCCATACATGGCGATTTGGGTATGGTACAGCCGGATGATGCAGTGATATTGATTAGTAAAAGCGGAAACAGTCCGGAGATAAAGGTGTTGATACCCTTTATTAAAAATATGGGTAATACCATTATTGCATTATGTGGTAAGTCCGATAGCTATTTAGCTACCGAGGCCAATATATTTGTAAATAGCACCGTGGAGAAAGAAGCGTGCCCTAATAATTTGGCACCTACTACCAGTACCACAGCCCAATTGGTTATGGGCGATGCCCTGGCTGTATGCTTATTAAGTTTAAAAGGCTTTAGCAGCGAGGACTTTGCACGTTACCACCCCGGTGGCGCCTTAGGCAAGCAATTGTACCTACGCGTGGCGGATGTATGCAAACAAAATTTAAAGCCTGAAGTTAGCATTGGCAGTAGCATAAAAGAAGTGATATATGAAATAAGCAGCAAACGACTGGGTGCTACTGCTGTGGTAAATAGTAATGGTAGCTTGGCCGGTATAATTACGGATGGGGATATACGCCGTATGTTAGAGAAACATGATAATTTTTTAACATTAAAGGCGAGTGATATATTAAATACGCAACCCAAGGCGATAGATAGTATGGAATTGGCAATAAGTGCATTGGAGCTGATGCGCCAATATGATATTACCCAATTGATAGTTACCATTGGTGGTGAGTACCATGGTATAATACACTTGCATGACCTATTGCGAGAAGGCTTGATATAGGCATTTTTTACATTAATTATTTAATAATTAAAGGGCTAAAGAAGCATTAAGGATAACTATTAGCTGAATGTTTAGGTAATTGGCATAAAAAAAGGCCATTAATGTTAGCTATCTGACTAAAATCAACTTGCTTATTTGCGCTATACCCATAACTTTGTTACGCCGTTGGTATATACCCATGCGGCATAAGCAACATATATGAGATTTTTACTTCTGGCTATTGATCAAAATACGCCTTTTAATTACTTCCCTGTTGCGTTGCAACTGGCTATTGCTATAGGAGTTGTATTGTTGATGGTTGTAGGCTCGCATATGCTGGGCCCTAAGAGAAGAACCCACGATAAGTTGGCGAATTTTGAGAGTGGCATACCCTCTGTGGGCAATGCAAGACAGCCTATGGCTATTAAATATTTTTTGGTAGCCATATTGTTTGTATTGTTTGATGTGGAGGTAATTTTCTTTTATCCCTATGCAGTAAATTTTAAGGAATTGGGACAAGAGGGTTTTATGGCAGTGCTTTTATTTGTAGCGTTTTTCTTTTGTGGATTTTACTACATTATAAAAAAGAAAGCATTGGATTGGGAAGACTAAATGAATAAAGGAGTAAAAGGTATTTAATCTATTTTTGTGTCAATAATTTTTAATCAACACAATGGCTCGTCCGGTACAATATAATACAAATGTAAAACCCATAGAGATGCCGGAAGGCATACAGGGAGAAGGTTTCTTTGCCACCAGCATGTCTAATTTTGTGGGTTTGGGGCGTAAGAATTCGTTATGGCCATTACCCTTTGCAACATCGTGCTGTGGTATTGAGTTTATGGCTACAATGGGAGCCAACTATGATTTGGCCCGATTTGGATCGGAGCGTATGGGCTTTACCCCCAGGCAGTGCGATGTGTTGTTGGTAGCGGGAACGATATCGAAAAAAATGGGTCCTATTTTACGACAAGTGTATTTGCAAATGGCCGAGCCACGTTGGGTGATGGCCATAGGAGCATGTGCATGTTCGGGAGGTATATTTGATTCGTATAGTGTGTTGCAGGGCATAGATCAGGTAATACCTGTAGATGTGTATGTGTCGGGTTGTCCGCCCAGGCCTGAAGCCATAATAGATGGCTTAATGAAGATACAAGATTTGGTACAAAACGAAAGTTTAAGACGCAGAAATGGTCCGCAGTACAAAGCATTGTTGGCCGAATATGGAATACAATAAATAAGCTAGCTGCTTATAACAAGGCAGAACAATATATGGCATTAAGTAACGAAAATATTCAACAACGCCTTAGCGAGCGATTTCCGGAAATAAGCGACTGGAGCGAACCTTATGGCTTGCTTAGTTTTAGAGCACCTGCAAATAAAAATGTAGAGATACTGCAATTTTTGTATGATGATGCCGAGCTACGCTTTAAGTTTTTAACTGATCTTACGGGCGTGCATTATCCTGAAAGAAGTGGGGAGGAGTTGGCAGTAGTGTATCATTTGCACAATATGGCAGATGGTGTGCGATTGCGCATGACTGTTTATGTGCCCATTACGCAACCTGATGTGCCAAGTGCTACAGCAGTATATGCAGCAGCCAATTGGATGGAGCGAGAAACCTATGATTTTTTTGGCATCAATTTTATAGGGCATCCTAATATGTGCCGGATATTAAATGTTGATGATATGCAACATTTTCCGATGCGCAAAGAATTTCAGATGGAAGACCCTACCCGTACCGACAAGGATGATGAGATGTTTGGCAGGGGAGGAACAATAGTTTAAACAGCAGTAAAAAAATTAGCACCGCTAAAGCGGATTGAGCTATGACAGAACATCATATACAACTCTCTGAAGAGTCTTTACAAAAAGAAAGTACCACGCTGAATGTGGGGCCTACCCACCCGGCAACGCATGGTGTTTTTCAGAACATTATGGAAATTGATGGGGAGCGGGTAATACAAACCACGCCAACCATTGGTTATATACACCGTGCTTTCGAGAAGATAGCAGAACGCAGGCCGTATTACCAGATAACCACACTAACCGACAGGTTAAATTATTGCTCATCGCCTATAAATAATATTGGTTGGCACCTTACCATTGAAAAGCTGTTAGGTATAAAAACACCGAAGCGAGTAGATTATTTGCGAGTGATTATAATGGAGCTATCGCGTATTGCCGACCATTTGGTTTGTAATTCGGTTATTGCGGTGGATACCGGTGCGCTAACAGGATTTACCTATGTGTTTCAGAGCAGGGAGCAGATATACGAGATATTTGAAGAAGTATGCGGATCGAGGTTGACCACAAATATTGGTCGTGTAGGTGGATTTGAAAGAAATTTTTCGGATGCTGCGTTTAGCAAGCTACGCCACTTTATAAAAGTGTTCCCGAAGACCATGGTGGAATTTGAGGATCTGCTGAACCGCAACCGAATATTTATAGACCGTTGTATAGGGGCAGGACCGATAAGTGCAGAGCGTGCATTGAATTATGGATTTACGGGTCCGAACTTAAGAGCTGCGGGAGTGGATTATGATGTGCGCGTGGCAGCACCATATTGCTCTTACGAAGACTTTGATTTTAAAATACCTGTGGGTAGTGTAGGTGATGTGTATGATAGGTTTATGGTGCGCAATGGCGAGATATGGGAAAGCTTTAGCATTATACAACAAG
>TBL_comb48_EPIDRAFT_1000741_pt1 | contig 25328 bp, 23 predicted proteins | sample TroBogEpilimnion_37_FD_10681 | JGI IMG/M metagenome (IMG submission 10681) | reverse complement strand
TGGCGAACTCGACGGTCAGCTTCACCACGCGATTGTGCTCGTCGTGATCCAGTGTGGGCGATTCCCCCGTGGTGCCGCAGGGCACAACGCCCGTGATCCCGTTGTCGAATTGGAAGTCGACGATCGATTTGAGCGCGGCTTCATCGACTTGGCCGTTGCGAAAAGGGGTGACGATAGCTGTGTGGGTTCCGGCGAACATGGGGCGGTAGGGGAAAGAGGTAATTTGTCGGACTGAAAACTGGGAATTGAAAACTGAAAATTGGAAATTGTGATCCCAGGCAGTGATCAGCGGGCCTTTTTGGCGGGTGAGTTGGCTTTGGCCGTCACGATATGGTCCTGAAACTGAGATGGCGGCCTACGGAGCCGAGCGAAGCGAGACAGACGACCGAAGGGAGCCCGCAGGGTGAGTTCAGCGAATCAACACGCGGAACAAACGGAAAAGCAGAACCAAAATCCTGGATTCATGCTCCTTTCCGTGTTTTCCGGGTGTTCCGTAGGCCATCCATTCCCGTCTTCGGAAGGCTTTCTTTAAATCGAAACGCTCCCCGTAAACACAAAGTCCGCCGGTCCAAACAGCGTCACATTCGTGTACTCGCTCTTATCCACCTCCTCAAATCCCACTTTCAGCGTGTCCCCGCCTTTGACGAGGACGCTGATGGGGCTGGGCTCACCGGTGAGTTCGTGGTAAATCAGGGCGCAGGCGACCATGCCGGTGCCGCAGGCGAGGGTTTCGTCCTCCACACCGCGCTCGTAGGTGCGGATGGCGATGCTGCCCGGGGCGAGGACTTTGGCGAAGTTCGCATTGGTGCCTTTCGGCTTGAAGGCTTCGTGGTAGCGCAGGGAGGCTCCCCACTCGCGCACAGGCACGGCTTCCAGGTCATCCACCATCACCACGGCATGCGGCACGCCGGTGTTCACGCTGTGCACGGTCAGCCCGGCCCCGGCCACTTCCAGGTGCTGGGAGAGCTTGAGGTTGTGCGGGGCGCTCATGTTGATGCGCACGTGACCGCCTTCGAACTCGGCAGAGATGATACCCGCCAGCGTCTCAAAGCGGATCTTGGTGAGCTTGTCGCCATGCAGATGATTCACGAAGCGGCCAAAGCAGCGCGCGCCATTCCCGCACATCTCGGCCTCGCCGCCGTCGGCGTTGTAATAGCGCATCTTGAAGTCGCCGTCCGCCGTGGCAGGCTCGACGCAGAGCAAGCCATCGGCCCCGATGCCGCGATGGCGGTCGCAGAGCTTTTCGATCTGGTCCTTGGTCAGCGCGAGGCTGAGGTCGCGATTGTCCAGCATGACGAAGTCATTGCCGGCGCCGTTCATTTTGGTGAAGTTCAGGGTCATAGGAGGAAAATCAGAGGGCTTTGACGGCATCCACCAGCGGCTTCACGAAGGCTTCCACCTTCGCGGCGCAATCGGGGGACGAGCCGTTTTGTTCGATGAGTTTGACGATGGCGCTGCCGACCACGACGCCGTCGGCTTTGCTGGCGATCTCGGCGGCTTGGGCGGGATTGGAGACACCGAAGCCCACGCACACCGGCACGTCCGTGGCGGCCTGGATGATGGCCACCTGCTCGGCGATGCCGGAGGCGACCTCCACCTGCGCGCCGGTGACGCCGAGGCGGCTGACGTAATAAACAAAACCTTCCGCGCTTTTCGCGATGCTGGTGATGCGCTCCACCGACGATGTGGGGGCGATGAGCTGGATGTGGCGCAGCTCCGGCGTGGGCTTGAGCTCGGGATTCTGCGCGAGCTCATCCGGCGGCAGGTCCAGCACCAGCACGCCATCGGCCCCGGCGGCAGCGGCGTCGATGTGGAAGCGCTCGTAACCGTAGGTATAGACGGGGTTGAGGTAGGTGAAGAGCACCAGCGGCACCTGGGACTGCGTGCGCAGTTTCTTGATCATCTCCAGCACCTTCGGCGTACTGGCTCCGGCCTTCAGCGCCCGGTCCGCCGCCATCTGGTTCACCACGCCATCGGCCAGCGGGTCAGAGAAGGGGACCCCGAGCTCCACGACGTCCGCCCCCGCACGCTCCAGCGCCAAAACGATGTCGATGGTGGCATCCAGCGTGGGATCGCCCGCGCAGACATAGGCGACGAACGCCTTCTTCTTCTGCGTGCGAAGCTGGGCAAAACGGGCATCAAGACGGTTGGTGGGGGCTGACATGGGGCGTGGTGTTTAGCATGCATTTCCGCCGTTGTCGAATGCCGGGAGTGGACAGGCAGGTTCCTCTGTCGGGCCACTTTCGCCACAGCTCCTCCTGGAATGGCAAGCTACACAATAAGCAGCTTTCTGATTTCGATGGCAAACCTGCGAATTTGTGAATGATGCAGGCCTCAGCCACAGCAACAAACTCCACTGCTATGATTAAAAAAGCTGCCATCCTCTACCTCGTAGGTGCGTCTGTGCTCTCATCCTGCACGGGGGGAAACAGTTACGAGGAATGGTTCATGGGCTTTAGGCGGCCATTTTCTCAGCGGGAGCCACAGCCGAGGCCGGCGGCCACACCTGCTGGCAGTGCCAAGGCCCTGTACAAAAACGAGATTTTCTTCCACCTTCGAAACTCCTTTGAAAAGCCGATCACGGACTACCTTTCACCCTGCTTGACCAAGAGCCTCTTGAGCCATTTCGAGGCCAACCAAAAAGCGATGAAACTATGGCGCGAATGCCACAAACATCACGAGGGCAAGCAAGTGAAGATGCCGATGGCCGAAGGACCCGTTTTTGTCGGTTGTTACGATGGTGCCACCAGCTTTCGGATTGGAGAGACGGTGATGGATGGCGACAAGGCCAGAGTGGCCATCCACCTCGTCTATTCAAGCTGGGGCACTAGGATCAAATGGACGGATATTGCCGTTTTCAACCGCTCGGCGGACCGGTGGTTGCTGGATGACATTATTTTTAATCCGACCAAGCGCCACGACTCCACGTTACGGAAGCGAACCACCCTCGGACCGTACTGAGAAATTATGTCCTTCTTTTTTGCGTGTAGGTTACGTTGTTTCAAGTCCAAGGATTAACCACCTGCACGCCAGAGTTGGCGAAGTCCTTTTCGTTTCGGGTCACGATGGCGGCTCCATGCAGCAGACAGACTGCGGCGATCTGCGCGTCAACCGCAGGCATTGGGTGGCCTCTCATATCCATCTGGGCGCACAGCCGACCCCACTCCCGGCTCGCCGCCTGATCGAACTCAGACACCAAGCATGTATCCAGCACAAACATGATCAGAATTTGATGCCTTCACGCTGCGCGCTGCAGTCTCGCTCCAGCGTCCTCTGCCATCGCCGCCTCGTTTCCCGTTTCCACCTCTAGGGGGCTAAATTTGGAAACGAAGGAAAACCGGCCATGATAGCGTTCGCCAAAACTGATTTTCGACAAGCACGCGTGGCGGCCCTCGGCGGAGGCTTGGGGACAAGCCTCCCTACCTCGCGCCGAGCACGCGCCAGCCCAGCGCGGGTAGGGCTGGCTGTCCGCAGCCAGCCGTCGTCGAAGCCCATGCCTTTCTTGGCAGAGACAGCCCGCTAAACGGAAAGGCGTTTTACAAACCGCTGTAACCCAAACAGCGCTGCCCGCAAGACTCGCCTGTGCCATTCAGCCGTTGCATTCAGCTCGCCAGGGGGGGGGATACCACATCCTGGCCTGATGTCATATCAGGCACTCGACGCGCTAGCGCCGTCAGCAACCATGAATTCCTGGCATGCCACAGGGAGTGGGTGGCTGTACATGACAGGTCATGTAGGTAGGACAGCGCTGACAGTGGTTTGCCAAGTCGGTTTCAAACAGTAGGCCAGGGGACGTTCGACGGCGGGCTGAGGACAGCCCCGCCCTACCTCGCGCTGGGCATGCGAGCACCCACGGCGTGAAGGTAGGGCGCTTGGTCCTCCAAGCGCCGCCGAGCGTCTCGACGTGTGCATTTCGGAAGTCAGTTGGGGAAGACGCTGCGCACACAGGGGGGGGATCAAGATGATCCCACACCTGCCTAGGCTGGCGTGGCTCACTTTGGCCAGCCAGATCAGCCGTGAACATACGGTCGAATCCTTGGCAAGCTGTAGGCTCAAACGCATCAAGACAGCCGCAGGCTGCCCGAAGGGTGAGCGGAGCGAATCAATGCGCCGGTACTCCGGCGCTTTCGCGCGGTCTCTGGCCCACGGAAAGCTCCAGAGGGCTGGAGCACTCCAAAACGCTGTCGCGCGGCAGGAAGCCCAGCGCCCACGCGAGAGCGGAGCGTCTTGGAGTGCGTGCGGCAAGCCTAGGCGCGACGCCGCTTTTGCAGGCGGGACGGCGTGCTGGGGCCGCACAGCATTCGATTACCCCGCGAAAGCGCTGCTGCTTGCGCAGGCCGGATAGAGTGCTGTGGAAGGACATCACGCCACACCCCACGAAAGCGGTGCCGCCGATGCCGGCTTGCGCCGTGCATCTCTGTCACCGCAGTCCAAGACGCTGTCGCGCTCTTTGGACCCTGCTGCATGGTGACGGCTCAGGCTGTTGCACCACCCCAGGGATGTTCTACGGGCGTCCGCACCCCTGCTCCTCTTCGTTTCCAAAAATGAGCCTCTAGGAGTGGAAACGGGAAACGAAGCGGTGCCCCCCGCTTTTCACCAGGGAAACCGCGACCGCCATCTGCATGCAGTTGCTGAAGCTCCTTGCCTCCCAAAGGTTTAGCTGCTCACGCTCTCAATCTTGCTTGGCATCCCACCCCGCAGGCGATTCTTTCCGTTGCCTCCCGCATCACCGGCGGCGAGAATCTTTCGGGGCGCACCGCCCGCAAAATCACCGAGTCCATTCTCGCCACGCTGAAAATTCTTCCCGCACATGAGTGAGACTCCCAACAATAAGCTAGAGCAAACCGCTGCACACACCGCCGTCGCTGAGCTTGTGGGTGTCAGACCTGTGTATCGCGTCCACCTTGAGAGCGAGGAAATTGGAACGACTTCGCTGGAATCTGGCGATCCACCGATGGGCGTCGTGTGTGGGAAGGTATCTTTTCACGCACCCGGTTCTGTATTTGAACTGATTTTGAATTACTGCCGGACACACAATATTACCGTGAACAGCAGTGATCTGGAACATGAATTCATCGACACGCAGGTCATCCCCGCCCTTCGAGTGTTTCGAGCTGACGGCCATGAGATCAGTGGCCAAGGAAACTACCTTTCGGGCTTCAAAGACGAAGGCTACGAGGTAACGATTCTCGGTATTCCTTATCCATTTTACGCAGAGGAGTTTCCGCTACAACGCAAGGCCTACGATGAAAAGTTTTATGACTAAGCAACCGCTGCCGCTGTCCCCCCCTGCTCCTCTTCGTTTCCAAATTTAGCACCCTAGAGGTGGAAACGGGAAACGAAGCGGCGCGCCCCGCTTTTCCCCAGGGAATCCGCGGCCGCAATCCGCATGCAGTTACTGCAGTTCCTTGCCTCCCAAAGACTTATCTGCGCACGCTCGCAATCCTGCTTGGCATCCCACCCGCAGGCGATTCTTTCCGTTGGCTCCCGCATCACCGGCGGCGAGAATCCTCTCCGGCCGCACTGCCCGCAAGATTGTTGAGTCCATTCTCTCCACGCTGAAGATTCTTCCCGCCCATGAGTGAGTCGCCAGAACAGTGCCACGGCTGATCTGGCGTCCATGATTTTCATAATACCATTCCGCCTACATGCTCACCACCGCCTCTTCGGTTGGCAAAGCATAGAATCTCGACCAAGTAACAGTTTCACTCGTCATGCCAGAATATGCGGACATTTACTCGCTGTACCGAAGCCGTGATCGCCCTACGATATATGCGTTTCTTGAGCGGTTTATGCCAGACAGAGAGGAGACTGCGGACGAATATGAAATCCCACAGTATGCCGATAGTCCTTCACTTGTGCTGCATACCGCATCGGAGCTTCTCGACTATTGTTGTCTGCATTCGGAGGAAGTGAATGGCGTTTACTGGCAGAGCATAGGTGGTAGTCGCCCAGAGCATGGCATGGTATTTTTCCATGCAGACGGCTCGATGGTTTTGGGGCTGTCCACCGATGCATCAGATCAGGATTTCGTGGACCAACTCTGTTGCGATCTTGGAAAAATTGGTGAGCCAGTGGCTAGCTACATAACCCATGAAGACTTGCCACCGCCCTCAGCAGACGCTTTTGTTGAGCTTGTTCAGAGTTTGCCAGTCGTTCAGTTAGGCGAAGATCAGAATGAGATCAGGTCTGGACGAGCCAGACGTCTTGGCACACTACCGATTCGCTTATGAGTAGCATATAATCGTCAGACGCTGCTACGCGTCCCGATTAACGAAAGCCAGATAAGCCCCCTATGCCAAGCACACCCGATCAATCCCCACCCCAAACCGAAATCCTCCGCGCAGCCTACGCGGCTTTCAACGCACGGGACATTGACGCTGCCCTTGCCCTCATGACGCCGGACGTGGCCTGGCCGCGAGCGTTCAAAGGCGGTTTTGTCCGGGGGCCAGAGGAGGTCCGCGCTTACTGGACGGAGCAGTGGAGCGAGATCGATCCGCATGTGGAGCCGCTGGCTTTTCACCCGGACGACGACAGGCGGATCGTGGTCGAGGTGCATCAGGTCGTGCGTGACAAGGCTGGCACCCTTCTGGCCGATGAGCGCGTGGGGCATCGTTTCAGCTTTGAGCAGGGCTTGATTCGAGGCATGGAGGTTTGCTCGCTGCCTGAGGCCACAGCAGTCAACGAGGCGAAGGCAGAGTCATGACAACCGTAACGTCTAATCACTATGAGTCCCTTGCAAGATTCGGCTAGCTACACCTTCGCACTCAAGTCCAGTGGTCGGTCGGCAACGATTAATTGTTCCTTTTAGCCAGCAGACTCTGGTCTTAAACTGTGAGATGTCGGGGGTGCCGGATTTGGATATGCTTTTGGCACCGGTTGACCTGAGATCATGGGCCAGCGGTCAGCCACTTGCTCGCGAAGAGCAACTGCGACTGCTTAGGGCGCTGCGCGAATGGCTCATAGCAAAAAAAATCCGCACGGACGTTGATGCTCCTTCTCCACTCAAACCAAGCAGTAAAAATTGCTGGTGGAAAGATTGCTCTGAGCCATCTCTCGAGGGTTCAGCCTATTGCATGACACACTACGATCTGATTTTGATCCGATGAACGTTCTCCGAGACTATGAAGATCCAAGCCCGAAGATGTCATTCGACGAAATAAACGAGATGAATCATCAAACAGTCATTCTATCGAGCTTTGAAGAGTACCTCGCCGACGGCGGTGATTCACTTGAGGGACAGGCCGAAAGAAAAAGTAAGCGCATCGAGCGATTGGCTCGGTTTCCCTATGCGGTCATGTTACAGGTTTCGTATCCCGAACTCGATTTTGCGAATCGGTGGTGCTGGCAGCACTTTGGGCCTAGCGACGGCGAGTGCAGGCAATGTGACTCAGAATACCGAGCATGCGATCAAACAGAACCCCATTCGCATAGCGGCACTTGGGTATGCGAATGGTTCGTGAAAACCGACTATGGTTTTGGTTTTAATGAGTGGTACTTTGCCAATGAGGAGGATCGAGAACGTTTTCTCGGAAGTGTCGGCAAGATCAATTGGGGTGAGAATTTTCCCAAACGCTAAAAAGGTGCCAGAGCTAACACGACCAACTTACATCTCTCGTTCACCCACCTCACACTACCACCTCATCCCCCAACCTCTTATCCGGCACCAGATACCCCTGCACGTAATCCCGCACGGCCTCGGCCAGCGGGGTGATCTCCGTGCTGAACCCTGAGCCGCGCAGTTTGGTGATGTCGGCGCAGGTATAGTACTGGTACTTGGGCTGGAGGTGCTCGGGCATGTCGATGAACTCGATGTTCGGCTGTTTGCCCAGGGCGGTGAAGATGGCGGTGGCGAGTTCGATCCAGGTGTGGGCTTTGCCGGAGCCGAGGTTGAAGAGGCCGCCGGCGGCTGGGGTTTCGGCCAGGTGGAGGGTCATGCGGATGGCGTCTTTCACGTAGAGGAAGTCGCGCATCTGCTCGCCGTCCTTGTAGTCGGGGCGGTGGGATTTGAAGAGCTGGACCTTGCCGGTGGCGAGGATCTGGCCGCAGGCTTTGTGTACGAGGCTGCGCATGTCGGCCTTGTGGTCTTCGTTGGGGCCATAGACGTTGAAGTACTTGAGGCCGACGATGTGGGGCAGCCAGCCTTCGCGCCGGGCGTGGAGGTCAAAGAGGTGCTTCGAGTAGCCGTACATGTTCAGCGGGCGCAGCGCGTGGATGTCGGGCATCTGGTCGTCCATGCCGTGGGCACCGTCTCCGTAGGTGGCGGCGGAGGAGGCATAGACAAAGCGCGTCTGGCTGGCGAGCGACCACTGGCAGAGCTGCTTGGTGAACTCGTAATTGTTCCGCATCAGGTAGTCGGCGTCGCGCTCCGTGGTGGCGGAGCAGGCCCCGAGGTGGAGGACGTGGTCAAAGTGGCCGAGCTTGGCGGGGCTGTGCTGCACGGCCTGGAGGAGGTCGTTGCCGTCGATGTAGTCGGCAAATTTGAGCGGGACGAGGTTCTTCCATTTTTCGTCCGTGCTGAGGCGGTCGCAGACGACGATGTTTTCGCAGCCCCGGCGGTTCAGCTCCCAGACGAGGGCGCTGCCGATGAATCCGGCTCCGCCGGTGACGAGGATGCGACTTTCCGTGTTTTTCATGAGTCCGTCTGGTAACGGGAAAAGCAGCGGGATTCAAGCCGGAGCTTCAGCTAGGCGGTGTTTGAAAAGCTTGGCTCGTTGGCCTGACGATGACCTTATCCGTGGTGCTCGTGGGGTTTAAAGACCGGAGTTTCTAACCACGGATGGCACGGATTATCACGGATGACGGAACCTGAATGCGAGGGGCTTTATCCGTGCTGGTCGAGAAATCCGTGGTTTGAGGCCGGAGTTTCTAACCACGGATGGCACGGATGATAACGGATGACGGAGTCGGAATGCGATGGGCTTTATCCGTGCTGGTCGAGAAATCCGTGGTTTGAGGCCGGAGTTTCTAACCACGGATGGCACGGATGATAACGGATGACGGAGTCGGAATGCGATGGGCTTTATCCGTGCTGGTCGTGAAATCCGTGGTTCAAGGCCGGAGTTCTTAACCACGGAAAACACAGAATACACGGAAGCCGGAGGTGGTCTGGCAGGAGGGGGATCATCTTGATCCCCGTTTGGGACGTTTGAGGTGCGCGCTCCCGCTGGGCGTTGCGCACGCGTGAGGGATCGAGACGATCCCTCTCCTCCAGAGCTGCTACGCCGCCATGGCTTCGGACTCTTGAGCGGAGAGCGTCGGGAGCTGTTCGCGCCAGAGGGCCGGGTGCAGGAAGGTGCTGCGGGGGTCGCGGTCCCATTCGCCTTCCCAGCCGATCACTGTCTCCATGACGATGGGGTGGGGGCACTGAATGGCCGGATAGAGCCACTGCTGGTCACCCACGATGAGTTTGGGAATCAAGGCGTGACCGTGATATTCGATCTCCCAGCCCAGGAGCAGGGGTTCTTCATCAGTGAAAGCAGACAGTCCATTGGGGTGCTCCACCCAGCCGACGAGGCCGCTGCTGTTCAGGGCATCCCACACTTCGCGCATTTCCAGGTTCACCCGCACGGCAAATCCCGTGGTCTTGGCGTTGCCACTGTTCGCAGGATCGCGGCTGACGAGGCCAAACAGAATGCTCGTGGGGCAGTTGTCAGGGACAATGTCCACCTGAAAGCCAAAGCGGATAGGATGATCCGGCAGCACCAGACTACCATAGCTTTGGAGCTGGTAGCCTGAGAATGCGGGATCCGCAGCAGCAGTGGCGATGAGCGATTCTATGGAATTCTAAAAATTTCGGTCTTGTTTATTAAAATTACACTCAGTTATTGAATTTCCAACACATTTTACAGAAAAGCTCGCAATTTGTCACTAAAAATCTAAAAAACTCGCTCTGAATGGTAAGCGGAAGGGGTGCCAGCATCGCCGAGAATTCGCTCAGAGTAACAGATTCCTTGCCGCGACGCTATTGACGAAACTGTTGCGCTTGATACCAAATGTACCCCGTGGCACTTGCTTCCTCGATCAACTGCGTCGAAACCGACCTGACAGCCGATTTTCGCGACCAATTCCTCCTCACCTACCAGCACATGTTGCTGTCTAGAGTGTTGGAAGAGAAGCTTGGTTCGTTGTATCGGGCGGGCGGGCGTATCGTCGGCGGGGTCTATCTGGGCAAAGGCCAGGAAGCCTTCAGTGCCGCGCTCGGGGTTCAGCTACAGAAAGGCAAGGACATCTACGGCCCCCTGATCCGTGACCAAGCAGGGCGCATTGCCTTTGGCGAGCCGATCATCGACACCGTGCGCACTTACCTGGGAGCCGTCACCGGCCCCATGCGCGGACGAGATGGCAATATCCACCGCGGCCGCCCAAAAGAAGGGCACATGGCCATGATCAGCCACCTGGGCAGTCTGCTCTCCGTGGTGGCCGGCGGCTTGTTCGCCCGGCGTTTGGCGGGAACTTTGGCCGACAGCATCGGTGCCACCAGCATTGGCGATGGCGGCACGTCCACCGGCTCCTTTCATGAGGGTCTGAACATGGCGGCGGTGGAAAAGCTGCCCATCATCGTGAGCATCGCGAATAACCAGTACGCCTACTCCACGCCGAATACCCGCCAGTACGCCTGTGAGAATCTGGTAGATCGCGCCGCAGGCTATGGCATCGAGGGCATCACGGTGGATGCCACGGATCTCGCTTCCTGCCTGAAGGCCTTCCGCACGGCAGTGGCCAATGCCCGCGCAGGTGGTGGCCCGCAGATGATCGTCGGCACTCTGCTGCGCCTAGCTGGGCATGGCGAGCACGATGACGCCTCCTACATTCCCGACAAAGCACGCCAGGGTCCCTCGGCGCGGGATTGCCTCCAGGTGGCCGAAGATTTCGCCCGTGATCGCGGCTGGCTTTCCTCCGCAGGTCTGCGCGAGCTCAATGAAGAGGTGCGCCGCAACGTTGATCAAACCGTTTCCAAAGTGTCCAAAGAACCCGCACCTGATCCTTTCAAAGAAAACTGGCAGGCCCTGTCCTGCGCTGAGCTGGTGGAGGGTCAGCACGAGGCATGAGCATCACCTACCTCGAAGCCATTCGGGAGGCGCAGTACGAGGCGCTGCGCAATGACCCCTCCGTGTTCCTTTATGGGCAGGACATCGCCACCTTCGGCGGTGCCTTCAAAGCCACCAAGAACCTCAGCAAGGAATTCCCCAACCGCGTGTTCGACGCCCCCATCAGCGAAGACGCGATGGTCGGCATGGCCGTAGGCGCAGCGGTGGAGGGCGCGCGGCCCATCATTGAGATGCAGTTCGCCGACTTCTCCTCCATCGGCTTCAACCAGATCGTCAATCAAGCGGCCACACTCTACTGGCGCACCAACGTGCCCTGTCCCATCACCATCCGCCTGCCCTCGGGCGGTACGGCGGGCAGCGGCCCGTTTCACAGCCAGTCGATGGAGGCCCTCTATGCGCACTATCCCGGCCTTGTCATCGTGACTCCCGCCACAGTGGAGGACGCGTACTGGATGCTGCTGGACAGCGTCGCTCTCAATGACCCCGTCATTTTCTGCGAGCACAAGTTCCTCTACTACCATCTCAAGGCCGACCAGATCGGCGATCGTGAGCTGCCCATCGGCAAGGCGCGCATCGCCCGCCCAGGCCGCCACGCCACCATCGTGACGTACAGCGCCATGGTGCATGAGGCCCTGCGTGCCGCAGAGGAACTCCAGCTCGACGGTTATCAGATCGAAGTCGTCGATCTCCGCTCCGTGAAGCCCATGGACACAGACACCATCCTGGCCTCCGTGGCCCGCACGGGCCGTCTGCTGGCCTTGGGCGAAGCCTTTCCCTGGGGCGGCGTCACGGCGGAAATCATCGCCCGTGTCACCACAGATGGCTTCCATCTGCTGGACGCACCGCCCATGCGCCTGAACTCCAAGGACACGCCGATCCCGTATCACCCCAATCTGTGGAAGGCGCACCGTCCCACCACCTCCACCATCGCTGCTGCGCTTCGCCGTTTGCTGCGTAATTAAAATCAGCCTCTAGTTTTCAAGCATCTAGTATCTAGCATCCAGTCATGCGCACCATCCCCATCTTGATGCCTCAGCTTGGCGAATCCATCGCCGAAGCAACCATCATTCGTATTTTGGTCGAGCCAGGTCGTGTGGTCGAAGCAGGCTGTGATCTCTTTGAAGTCGAGACCAACAAGGCCACCATGGCCGTCACCGCGCCTTGCGCTGGCACCATTGGTCAGATCGTCGCCACCGCGAAGACCAGCTATGCCGTCGGCTCCACGCTCGCCGCATTTGAGATCACCCTGGAAAACGCCCAGTCGCTGGGCCTGGTCGAAGAACCCAAGCCGACCCGCTCGACTCCGAGCGCGGACAACTCAGGCACCGAGGAAGTGGAAAACCTCCACTTCAAGATCAGCGACAACGACGTCATCTCCACCCGTCAGCCCACCGTCGAGCCCGTCGTCGGCGGCCTGCCAGTGCCTGCGGGTGCCACCGGGGCCAGCTACATCTCTCCGCGCATGCGTGCGCGGATGCTGGAGCTGGGCCTGAACGCCTCCGACCTCGCGGGCGTGCCCGGCACCGGTGCCGGTGGCCGTGTGACCGTCGAAGACTTCGAAGCCTTCCTGCGCGCGCTGGAGCAGCACCGCATGACGCCTGCCTCGCCCATGCGCATCGCCGTGGCGGATTCCATGCGCCGCAGTTGGACGCGCCCACTTGCCACCGTGGGCAGTCCCATCATGCTCGATGCCATGCTCGCGCATCGCAAAAAGACCGATCCCAAACCCGGCCCCGCGCTCTACGTCATTCGCGCCCTCGCCTTGGCGCTGGCTGAAAACACCGCCTTTGCCGGACGTCTGGTAGGAAATCGCATCGTGCATCCGCTCGCCATCGACATCGGCTTCGCGGTGGAAGTCGATGACGGCGTCATGGTGCCCACGCTGCGTGAAGTGGAAAAGACCCCGCTCGTCAAACTGGTGCCCACATATAACAAGCTTGTCGAGCAGGCCCGTGCCCGCCGTTTGCCCAACGACGTCAAACGCCCAGGCATCGCCACCGTCACCAACTTCGGCACCTTCGGCATCGTCTGGGCCACACCCATTCCGCTGCCGGAGCAGAACCTCGTGCTCGGCCTCGGCGCAGGCAGCAAAGTGCCGCACTGGAGCGAAGAAGTGAACATGTTCATCCCCGTCACCGAAGCCGAACTGACCCTCAGCTTTGACCACCGCGTGCTCGATGGTGGCGGTGCAGGCCGCCTGCTCAAGCGCGTGGCCGAACTGCTGCAAAAACCCGAACTGCTCTAAGAGGAGGGCGCGGGCAAAGGGAGCGCGGGCACTCCTGCCCGCTGCATTCCGACCCGCTTCATTCTAGCCCGCTTCATCAAAGGCATGCACCACAAACCCACGCTGCGCCAGACCATGCGCGAACGCCTGCGTGCGCTGGATGATGCCACGCGCAGTGCCGCCAGCGCGCAGATCGCCGAGCACATCCTCCGCAACTGCGTGCGTCCAAACGCAGCGCAGTGCATCGCCCTCTTCGGCGGTCTCAAGAACGAACCCGATCTCGTCACGCATCTGCTTCCCGCCCTCCTCGCACAAGGCGTGCGCGCCAGCTTCTTCCAGATCGAACACCACGCCCTCCAACCACGGCAGGTGCGCAGCATGGACGATCTCCAGCGTGGCGCGATGAACGTGTGGGAACCCCATGCGCATTGCCCGCACGTCGACATCGCCGCGCTCGACATCATCCTCGTTCCCGGCCTTGCCTTCACCCGCGAAGGCGCACGCCTCGGCCGTGGCGGCGGCTACTACGACCGCCTGCTAGCACAGCCCGCTTGCCGCGCTGAACGCATCGCCGTCGCCTTCGATGTACAGATCGTCGATCACATCGCCGTCGAATCCCACGATCAGCACATCCATCAAATCATCACCGAATCCGGCTTGATCCAGGCGTGAGCGTCTCATTAGTGAGCCATAGTGGTCTATGACTGGTTTCAACCATTCGTCATTCCACATTCAATGTCGTTAAGTTAAGATTTTAAACACGAATGGCCACGAATGACCGCGAATGCAGAGGAATTCTGAACTCTGAAATTCGTGAAAAATTCGCGGCTATTCGTGCTCATTCGCGTTGTGAAAAATACACCTTCGCGGTCTATTTTGCTTAACGTAACGACATTGATTCCACATTCGGCATTCGTCATTCCTCCCCTCTCATGAAGCTCATTCTCGAAATCGTCAGCTCTGGCACCTCCTACCTGGAGAAACGCAAGATCGAGGAAGCCCGGCTGAACATGGAGCATCTTCTCGCGCACGTTCTGGGGTGTCGGCGCTTGGACCTCTACCTACGCTTTGGCGAAACCGTGCCCGAGGCAGATCTGGTGACGCTGCGCGAGCTGCTGCGCCGTCGCGGGGAAGGGGAGCCGCTGCAGCATCTGCTCGGCAGCGTTGAATTCTGCGGCCATGAATTTGTGAGCGACCACCGCGCCCTGATCCCGCGCCCCGAGACCGAAACGCTGGTGGAACTCGTGCTCAAGAAATCGGCCACCGCACCTGCTCGTGTGCTCGACATGGCCACCGGCTCCGGCTGCATCGGCCTCAGCTTATCCAAAGCCTGGCCACTCAGCGAAGCCACTCTCTCCGACATCAGCGAAGACGCCCTCGACCTCGCACGCCTCAATGCCTCGCGCCTCAGCGCCAACGTCAAACTCCTGCGCAGCGACCTCTTTGAAAAGATCACCGGCAGCTTCGACGTCATCGTCGCCAATCTCCCTTACATCCCCAGCGCCGAAATCCCCACCCTCAGCGCAGAAGTCAAACGCGACCCCATCCTCGCCCTCGACGGCGGTCCCGACGGCCTCCGCATCGTGGAGCGCTTTTTAAACGACACCCTCCCCCACCTCAACTCAGGCGCACTCATCGCTCTGGAAGTCGGTCATGATCAAGGCCCACCCGTTGCCACACGCTGCACCGAACTAGGCTATCTGAATGCCAGCACGGCGGCTGATCTGGCCGGGATTCATCGGTTTGTGTTTGCGAATGCGCCGGCAAGGAATCTTGGTGATGAGGCGGAGTGATTATTCGTTTCACTTACGCTTGAGTTACCACGTAAATTTTCTGATTTGATCCTTCTAGAATGGTTCGATCTGCTAGGATTTAGCAAATGCTTGAAATACAACGAACCAACCAAGAACTACTAGAGCATCCAAAATACTCCAGAAAGGGGTGGATAGGTGTGGACCTTGATGGCACCCTCGCAAGATCTGACTACGGTAAAGCCCCCCGCTACATAGGTGCTCCCGTACCGCAAATGCTTGAACGGGTACGCTACTGGATCAAGACAGGTCGCGCTGTTAAAATTTTCACCGCACGTGCTGGAAACGTACGGGAAGAGTATGTTATTCATCAATGGTGTGTTCGACATGGTTTGCCGAAGCTTGAAATCACCAACAGAAAAGATCATGCAATGATTGCACTTTGGGATGACCGCGCCGTTGGTGTTGTGAAAAATAAGGGGGTGCCGATTTTACCAATACCAATGACTTTATGGCAGGCATTACGGCTACGTCTTTTGCAACTGGTAGGCGGCGGTCCTGTCATGAAAGTTGACCGCAACCAACTGCGAGGTCAGTTCCAAGCGGCACAGGAATTTTGTTTGGATTTAATCAAAGAAAATGGACTGGAATCAAATTATTCTAGATCAGAGAAACCCGTTAAAATGTAAGTAGGTTGGGATGCAAGGAAATGCATTCCTCACGTCGGCCGCACATAATGGCGTTGCATTCCTCATAATTACAAACTAAACAGTCGCACTTGTTGCGTGATTACGAATCATTGTGCTTATTAGCTGCCTGCGGTGAGTTAACCCATGACGAGGCTTCCCTTTGGGGCGATTTCTGCAATTCATGCTAGATTCAATGAATAAAAGCGTGCTGATAATTGCTGGACATAAAATGATGGCGGAATTTTTGGTCACTTTCCTGCAACGAAAGTTCACAGCCTTCAACGTTCGAAGAGCCTCTACAATGCGTGATGCACGTAATGTGTTAAAACAGAAGATGGTTGATTTGGTTTTGACCGATATAGTTGGTCATGAGAGTTCCTTTCTTGAGACAATCAAGGAGATCAAAAAGATATCTCCTAAAACGCGCTTTCTTGTGCTAGGCGCTGAGGCGAATCCCTTCTGGGTGAATCAGGCGTTGCGAGCAGGATCTGATGGTTTCCTTACCAAGGCTTCTACCAGTAGTGAAATCGTCAAAGCTGTGAATGCCGTACTCCAGGGACAAAAGTACTTCTCTCCAGACGTGAAATTGAGGCTAGCAGAGAACATGCTTTACGCTCAAAACGGACAGTTGCACGGGGCCTTGAGTCCGCGAGAGATTGAGATATTTGTGCAAATCGGCCAAGGGAAGTCAATCAAGCACATTTCAGACAAACTTAAGCTGGCAGCCAGCACTGTGGCGGTACACAAGTTTAATATTGCGAAAAAGACCGGTATCAAATCCAGTGCAAAGATTGCCCTTTACTGCATAGAGCACGGACTGCTGACTGGTGCCGCCTGAGCGGGTTGGCTTTTTTCCATCGATTACTTCTATATCTGTTAGTATGACCTTATAGTGGTTTGAATGCATTCCCGCCATGCTTCAAAGCTGACGGCGGTCACACTCACCGCCGCCAGCCCAACAGCCTCAATCTGATCGCTCATCTTGAGTTATCCGATTTTTGCACTATACTGTCTAGCGAACAAATTTTACTTTGAGGTAACACATGGAGAGAAAAGCGAGGTAACCCAATGCAGTAATCGCCAATTCAAGCTGTCATAGGATATTTTTGCTAAATGATCTTATATTCATCTCCTGTCGCCCTCACTCATTCGCGTCCTCTGGATGGGATGCATGGTAGTATCTCAGAGACCGGAACCTGGCTGGAACTTCATGTTCTGCAGACTGCCTGCGGTCTGCTCGGTGGCAAAAATGCCTGGGTCATGCGCTATTCCAATGATAGTTGCCAAATGGTCAACCTGCTTGGTTCCTACATGGAGATTGGCGCTTCGCTGAGTGCCTTGCTGCTGCATGCGGCCCAGAATTTAGACCAAGGGCCAGTAAGGATGATGCGGTGGAACGATGATACACTCATGTGCGCAAGCCTTTCAGTACAGTCTGAAAGCGACGGCTGCACCTACATGCTGTGCATGCTGTTTACCGGTCAGATCATGCTGAACGAGCGCTCGGCAGGGATCGTGGATGGCCTGCGTTGCTGCATGCATGGACTGATCAGCCAGCAGCTTTCTAAGCAGCGGCTGGAGGCCATACTTGCTCCAGGCTTGCAGCCGGTGGCTTGTGCTGGCTGCCGCCGCATGCACACTCCAGACCATGGTTGGATGCACTGGGACGATTGGCGTTTTCTGACCACTGGTCGCGGAAGTTCCCACACGATCTGTGAAAAGTGCGCTCTCGCAATTTACGGTGAAGTGGAGTAGTTTACACACTCTTAGTCAACGCGAATGCCACATTTTTTCAAGAAACCGCCCCAGAGAGTAGCCCTCGTCGAAGACGATCCGGTTTACCGCGCCTACCTCGCTGGTCTGCTCAAAAATACCCCAGAAGTAGAAGTGGTTCAGGCCTGGGACTGTGCCGAATCCATGCTAGCGGATTCACGTTTTCTTTCGGTGGATTTACTTTTCATAGACCTGGATCTGCCCGGCATCAGCGGACTGGAATTGCTGGCTCGCTTGCGCGGACTGCAAAACCCTCCGCGTTGCGTGATGCTCACATCTTCAATTGAACCTGGCCATGTCTTTTCCGCTATTCGCGGTGGTGCGTCTGGCTATGTGGTGAAGACTCTGGACCAGCTAGCATTTCTTGAAAATCTGCGGCAGGTGATCAAGGACGGAGTGAGTCTGAGTCCGCTAATAGCACGCATGCTGCTTGATGAATTCCGGCTCTCAGCTCCCAAATCTGGTGGAAGGCATGAGGCACTTAAGACGCTCACCACGCGGGAGCGCGAGGTGCTAGACAGCATGGCAAGGAATGGTAGCGCCAAGGGCATGGGCGAGGCATTGGGCCTCAGCCATGAGACCGTGCGCGTCCATATGAAAAAGATTTATCAGAAGCTGCATGTAAACTCGAAGTCAGAAGCACTAGCTGTGCTAGCGCAGGAAACGCAGAGTTGATTCACTCTGCTGGCGCGGCCCGTTGAAGTGTTGAAACAGAGTGTTGAAAATGCTCGTCGAATTCTTTGAGCAGGCCTACTGGGACAACTCCCCCAGTACGAATGGCAGCCTCCATAGACACACAGGCAGTGACAAGCTCAGTCATGCCAAAAATGGAACTGGCTCCACGCAGTGCATGTACTTCCTTGCGCGCTGCTTCTAGCATACCGCGCTTAATCGCCTGCTTGATGCGGTGCTCGCGGCCTGGCGCTTCCTCCAGCCAGATTTGCGCCAGCGCTCGTGCCTCCAATGCGCCAATTTGTACAGTAAGCGCTGCCAACGGGTCTGCTATGGCTGCCGGGGAATTCTGCCCAGCGCAGTCTTGGACTTGGGTATTCTCCTGCGCAATCTGGGTGAGCAGGCATTCCAGGGATTCGGCGGTGAAGGGTTTGGAGAGGTACTCATCCATGCCTGCCTCCAGGCAGCGTTCCCGCTCCTCGGGCAATGCGCTGGCTGTCATTGCGATGATTTTGCATTTGCGGCGGCTTTCTGTGCCGCGCCGTTTCTCCCACAGGCGGATTTCCCTTGTGGCGGCATGTCCATCCATGAGGGGCATCTGGCAGTCCATGAGCACGGCGTCAAAGGGCTGCTGCTTGAAAGCGGCCAGAGCCTCTTGGCCATTGACTGCCACGGCAGCTTTGCAGCCTAGATTTTCCAAAAGCAGGCAGGCCAGACGAGCGTTGATGAGGTTGTCTTCTGCCACCAATACCTTGAGTCCTAGCGCGACCCTGTTGGGTGAGACAGCGGTGTCTTTCGCGGCTGTTGTTGCGGGCCAGACGGCCTGCCGCAGAGCCTGGCGGTGGAGTGGCAGTGTGATGGTGGAGTCAGCCGCAGGCGCTACGTTTTCGGCATTAAGGCCAGACCCGACGAGCACTACTTGCTGCAAACAGGCAGGTGACTGCTTTGACTTCGATGCTGGCATCCACGCGGCATCCACCACCAAGACTGCGTCCCTAGCAGTGTTTGATGCCAAATGCCCGCGCACTTGGGTGCGTTTCAGTTCATGAAACTCCACGCCAGGTACTGCCAGTGCGGCGCGAATGGACTCCCTCAGCAGTGGTGACGAATGGGCTATCCACACCTGCCTCGGCTTGGATGTCTGCGCTGCCTGCCGTACCTCCAGAGGCGGCACGCCATGCAGCGGTACGCGGAACCAGAACTGTGAGCCCCGCCCGGCAGCGCTCTCGAATCCGATGTGGCCATTCATGGCGTCCACCAGTTTTTTGCAAATGGCCAGCCCAAGCCCATTACCACCGAAGCGGCGCGACTGAGAGCTGTCCACTTGGCTGAAGGGTTTGAAGAGATGCTCGTGCGCGGCCTCTGTCAGGCCGATGCCGGTGTCCTCGACGCGAAATTCGATCTGATCACCCAGACTCAATACACGTAGAATCACATGACCCTTGTCGGTGAATTTGACCGCATTCCCCGCCAGATTCAGCATCACCTGGCGCAGGCGTCCCGCGTCTCCGCGAATCACCTCAGGCAGCTTGCTGTCGATGATCGTGACCAGTTCCAGCCCCTTGGTGGCAGCCTCATGGTAGAGCAAGTCGGCCACGCCTTCGACCAGTTCGTCCAGCACCACCGGCTGCTCACTCAGCTCGATCTGCCCAGCCTCAATCTTGGCGAAGTTGAGGATGTCGTCGATGATCTTCATCAGCGCGCCGCCGCTGTGTTGGACGGCATCCACCATCTCTTTCTGTTTCGCGTCCAGGAGGCTGGTCTGTAGCAGTCCGGTCATGCCGATGACACCGTTCATGGGCGTACGGATTTCGTGGCTGATCATCGCGAGGAATTCGCTTTTGGTACGGCTGGCCGCCTCGGCCTTGTCTCGTGCAGAACGCAGTTCCTCTTCGATCATGCGGCGACGCTCCGCTTCTCGGCGCGCCACGATCATGCTGCTCACGGCGGCGAGAAACGGGTCCAATTCTTTGANCCCGTCTTTGTCATAACCATCTGGGCGATTGGCTAGGCCGATGAGTCCCACCATTTCCAGCCCATTGTAAACCGGCAGGCCGAGAAAGCTGTGGATGGGCGGATGCCCAGGGGGCAAGCCGCCTCGGCGTGGGTCATTCGCAGCATCATTGGCCACCACCACCTCGCCACTGACCACGGCACTGCCAAAGAGCGTCTGCATATTGCGGAATTCAAGCCCCTGCGGCCCCGTCCTCTTTAGGTAGTTACGTGTTTCGTCATTCCAGGTGATGTCTGTCAGAGAGTAAGAGCGCAGGTAGGGCTGATCTTGCTCATCTTTCAATACTTCGGCGATGAACCCAAAGCTGCTGTGCGTATGCCGCACGACGACATCCAGCATCTCGGTGAAAACAGTGCCAACCTCTGTGGTGCCGATGAAGTGCTCCTGTGCTGCACGAATGCCATTGAGCAGATCGGCACGCCGTCTTGCCGCTTCTTCGGACTGCTTGCGGATGTGGATGTCCATCTGCGTGCCGATCATCCGCTCCGGTTTGCCTTCTTTGGTGCGGGAGACGATGCGACCGACATCCTGCACCCATTTCCACGAGCCGTCGTTGCAGTGCAGGCGGTGTTCGCAGATATAGTCGGGCGTCTCGCCACCGAGGCATTTATTCATGGCGTCCATGACGGAGGGAAGGTCGTCTGGATGCACCCGCGAGGCCCAACTGTCCACATGCTGCGGCCACTCGCCAGGCTCATAGCCGAGCATTTGCTGCAACCGGTCCGTGTACAAAACATAACCGCTGATGATGTTCCAGTCCCACACACCCAGCCCGTTGTTTTGCAGCGCAAAGTGCCAGCGCTCCTCGGTCTGCTGTAGCGTGTGCTGGGCCTCCACCAGTTCGGTGATGTCCAGCACGGTGCCGCGAATTTCGCGTGAGTTGCCGCTTGAATCCAGGACTGCTTCCGCGCTGCTGCGCAGATGGCGGACTTCGCCATCAGGACGCGTAATGCGGTACGTGGTCGTCTTCGCCTCTCCGGTCTTTGCTACCGAGTCGATGAACTGCATCACGCTATCGAAATCATCAGTATGAATGGCACGCCGGCAGAAATCTAAATCAACTTCCACCGCGCCGGGCTCATGACCATAGATGCGATACTTCTCATCCGACCAGCGTACCGCGCCGCTGGCCAGATCCAGCGCCCAGTTGCCGAGATGGGAGATGCGCTGGGCCTGCTTGTAGGCGTCTTCAGTTTGGACCAGTTCGGTCACATCTTGCATTGTTCCAACTAGGCGGTATGGGACGTTTTCAGCATCGCAGTCAGCTGCTGCTAGGGTATGCACATGACGTATCTCACCATTTGGCCGCGTCACGCGGTAGCAGACCTCCTGGCTGATGCCCGTGCGTGCCACTGCACCTAGTACTTCCAGAAAGCGCGGCAGGTCTTCTGCTATTACACAGCGGCGTACATGGTCCAGGGTGGGTTCAAAGCTACCTGGCTCAAAGCCGTAGATACGGAATTTCTCATCAGACCAAGAAAGTGCGTTGGTGCGCAGGTCCCACTCCCATGTGCCCATGTGGGCCAATCGCTGGCCTTCATTCATCGCACGCTCGCTTTTGCGCAAGGCCTTCTCCGCCTCTAGTCGTTTCAGCAGCAGCCCCAACTGGCGTCCAATTTGGTTCAGTGCTTCCAGCAGATCAGGGTCTGGAGAATCCAGGTTCAGGCTGAAAAGCTCTAGCACGCCGCGCTCTTGACCATCCACATGCACTGGAAAAGCCACAGCTGCGGTGATGCCACATGCGGCGGCGGCATCTCGACGGGGAAAATTGTCATCCTGCCGCACATCCGTGATCCAATGACTCGTGCGTGCCTCCCACACCCTACCAGGTAGCCCAGTGCCAGGTGTAAAACGGAGTGCTCGTGAAGCTTGCAAGAACGGCCCCACCTCAACCCCTTCGCTTTGCCAGGTGTGGGCCATCTCTAGGACTTCGCCATCGGCGCTGGGAGCCCACCACAAACCCACGGAAGCCTGCAACTGCCGCCCCAAAGCGTCTAGCATCATGGGGATGAGCCCGGCTAGTTTGACCCCGCTAGCGATCACCTTAGCCGCCGCAGTCTCCAACTGGCGGCGCATCTCGTTGCGCTTCATGCCGGACACATCTGCCTCGATCGCCATGAAGTGTGTCACCTTGCCTTGGGCATCCTTGATCGGCTGCACTTCGATGTCCACCCAGTAGGCCGAACCATCCCTCCGGTAGTTCAGGATTTCTGTGTGAAAGCCCTCACCTGCGCTGACCCTTTGCCCCATTTCGGCTGCTACTTGGGGATCTGTTCGGGGGCCTTGGAGAAACGATCCGGGCTTCAGACCGCGCACCTCATCGAGCCGCCAGCCCGTCATGCGTTCAAACGCCTCGTTTACCCACTCAATGAGACCTTCATGATCGGCCAAGATGACCGCGTTGTCCGTGCGCTCTGCCACCATTGCCAGCTTGCGGGCCTCGGCTTCCTTGCAAACAAGCTCTGCCTGTTTCTGCTTGAGGCGCTCATTGAGTAGGTGCAGCTCCTTGTTAGCGATGCGGTGAACCTGCGTCACATGGAGAAGATCCTGCGCCGAATCGTGCGGGGCAAAATCCGCCAGCGCCAGTCCGAGGCGGTCGAGTTCATCTGGTTTATCCAGCCAAGGCGAACCAAGGAAAACATCCATGGCCGAATCTTCGAGATGCATGACCTGCCCACGAATCAGCATTCCCGTGCCGTGGTGCCGTAGCAGCAGCAGCATACTGCGGTGCCTGGACAGCCAGGCCGAATCCAATGCACCCTGGGGCCGCTCCAGCTTAAATACTTGGTCCAGCGGCACACCTATGGCCACATCCGCTGCCACACGAGCCAACGAAGGACCGACCTGGGAGATGCGCATGTCCGCGCCCCAAGCGAACAGAAAGGGGAAGGCCTCCTCCACCTTGATCCAGGGCATGCGTGGCAATTCGCACGCGCTCATGAGGCTTTGGTCTCACTCCATGCAATGTGGAAGATGTCATGATCGGCACCTTCGTCCACTTTCTCCTCATGCGTAATCGCCACCACGACGGCAAACATTTCTCCGAGCCCCTCCAGCAGCCCGACCATAAAGGCCGAAAGTCCACGGCGATGGCTGCGGTAGTGCAGCCTTAATGCGCTCGGTTCTAAGTCAGTACATTCAAATATTGGCGGTTGTAGCGCTGGGAACATCATGACCACCCGTGTGTGGAAGTTTGGCAGGTTTTGCAGGAACTCGCCCAGAGTCCGTCCGCCCAATTTCAGCAAATGGCCGTAGGAATGCCGCGCCGTGTGCTGCACCCACCAGCGGCCAAATTGGTTGAGAATCCCTTCTGCGGGTTGGTCAAGCACCTCCGCAGCTGCGCCCACCAGCTTGTAGGTGATCTCATCGGGGTAGGACTCTGTCGAAATGAAAATCTCATCCTCCACGCCCGCCTTGGATTTCACCCGATGCCACGTCTCCTCTCCATGGTTTGCCACCAGGAGTTCCATGACTGCATTGTTGACCATTCCGTACATGCTAAAAAATGACTGTCTGTTGTTGAGAAAAAGGGGTTAACCCAAACTAAAGGTGCATCCCGCACGCAATACCCCTCATTTGGAGTAACCCATTTTATTTGGCCACAATCATGGAGCTGGTTTAAGCTTCAGAACTCCCCCATCCCACCCCGCTTGATCCACGCATTCAACGGCTCGAACTGAGTCACATCGAGGGTGATGCCACAGCCGAAGGGGGCGGCGTTGACGGATTGGAGATCGAGGGTGCCATTGTGGATGTTCAGGGTGGCGAAGCCTTGGGGGTGGCGGTGGTATAATCCAGCATGTGTGGTGAGCATGGCGTCCTGCGTTGCAGGGGAGTGCATGCTGAGGCCGCGCAGGTAGTGGTGGCCGTTGCGCTCGACATGGGTGACGCCGAGCAGGGCCATGACGCTGAGGTCTTGCAGCAGGGCCACGGGGCCGACGTTAGCGAGGTCTTCGCCGCTGAGGATGGGGCCACCGCGAATGATCGGGCTGCGCTTCTTGAGCAGGGCGGCGTTCGCGAGACCTTTGACGATGCCTTTGCAGTTCTTGTGGCTGGTGCCGCGATAGCCGAGATCAAGCGCGCGTGGCAGATCGGCGAGGGAGCCGTCGCTTTCATCAATGATCATGCCGGGGCCTTCGGTCCAGGATTGCAACGTGGCGGCCACGTCATCGTTCAAAGCCTGAGAGCGATGCAGCGGTTGCTCAATCAAGAGTAGGTTTTGGAACAGCGGCGCAAGCGCGGCATCGGCACGGAGCGTGGCGTAGAATTCGCGGAAGGCAGCGAGGTCGTAAAATTGCTCGTTGCCATCAAGCGTGGCGTGAAAGCCAGCGGGGCAGTTGGCGGTGATGATGCGGGTGATCTCGCGCAGGCGCGGCAGGTCGGTTTCGGGTTTGCCGCAGACTTTGATTTTGAAGTAGCGCAGGCCGTAGGCACGGATGTTTTCCTCCAGCGTGTAGGGCAGGCCATCGTCCAGCGTGCCATCGGCGGCGCTGAGTGGATCGCCGAGGCCGACGGTGTGGCGTGTGTTGACATGTGACAATGGCGTGGGCGCGATGACATCGGCCACGCGCATGCCGCGCAGTTCTTCACGCACGGCCCCGAGATCAATGCCGAGCACGTCCGAGCGCAGCACCGCATGCAGGGGCTGGCCCAGGGCTTTGCAGAGGCCATCCAGCACTGCGCGTTCGATCAGGCTCACGCCGAGATTGGCCAGCAGGGGCGGCACTTCTTTAACTTTCGCCCAGTTGCTTTGTTCTGCGTACAAGTTCTGCCACCAGGCGAAGAAGCCGGTGGGCTTCTCAGCAGCGAGTCGAGCGATGCGCGAGGCATTCTGAATGACGGCGATCATCTCCGCGAGATCGAGCTCGAAGGGCGTGTCGGGGTTCTTGGTGAACCACTTCGGCGGCAGCCCTTCGCTGGCGAGGCCGCACACGGCTTTGCCATCCACGACCAGATTCACCGTGATGAAGAGGTGCGGCAGCGCGTTCATGCTGGCGATGCCGTACTTGAACGGAAATCGCGTGTGCATGGGCAGCACGTGGAAATGAAAGGACTCGATGGTGAAGGTCATGGCTGAAGAGGGTGAAAAGGGCATGGGGTGTCGCAATGCCAGAATCGACCTCGTGAACCCGTCGCTTACTTCTTCGGGGTAGT
>TBL_comb48_EPIDRAFT_1000736_pt1 | contig 25438 bp, 27 predicted proteins | sample TroBogEpilimnion_37_FD_10681 | JGI IMG/M metagenome (IMG submission 10681) | reverse complement strand
ACGCCGATATGCAAGATGCTTGGCTATTGGTGGGTTACGGCATGAGCTCAACTGGACTGCAGCGCTGGACCAGTCAACCTTTACTGCGAAGATCCGATGCACTTGCTCTTTGGAACAATACATTGCGTAATCCGGATTTGCTATCGAGTGATTTATTAGTGAGTTGGCAGGCTCCGAATATTGTGCGGCAATCTTTTATCATCCAAAACTCTCTGTTGAGCGGTGCTGGTGGGAGCGGTATTAGTGCGACAGGAACTGGTACTCCAATTGCTGACAATGCTAACAACGTCAATAACAACGTTAACAACAGCAACACTGCCGCAAATCCTAGTATTGGCGTGATCACTCCAGATCAACAAGGATTAGTCATGCAATGGTGGCTTAAGGATATTTCCCTGCCGATTACCCGCTCTTGTTTAATGGGGGGTGCTTTGTAATGTGGTCGGCATATTTTCAGCGACGAGAAGAGCGGGGCTCTGCCACCATTACTGCACTCATTGTGGTGGGAGTGGCCGCCGTTTTATTGGCTGGTTTAATGTGGCGCCAGCAAATTCAGATTCGTTCTTTAGAAAACAATCGTGATCGTATTCAGGCGCAATGGTTGCAACGGGCTGCTATTGATTTTGCGCGCTTGGTATTAGTAGAAGATCAGCGTGCTAATCAATACGATCATTTGGGAGAAGCTTGGGCTTTACCTTTGGCTGACGGTAAGGTGGCTGACTTCTTAAAAAATACCGATATTCCGGATGAGATTGCTACAGTAACTTTTAATGGTCGTCTGACCGATGCGCAGAGTCTTTTTAATTTAAGTAATTTATGGGATCGCTCGTTTCAAAATGTGAACCCTGCCGGAGTGAAAGCATTTGAGCGTTTATTAGATGCTCTTGGTTTGGATAAAGGCCTTGCCCAACAAACTGCACAAAGTGCTTTGCAGGCTGGTATTCCCCTCTTTGATTTAGATAGCTTAATAAAGTTTCCAAATTACAGTGCATCTATCCTTGAGCAATTACGGCCATTTGTCGTGATTTTGCCTAATGTGACAACGATCAATGCCAATACCGCCTCCCCAGAAGTGCTCATGGCCGGCATTTCTGGGCTCTCTAGAGGCGCTGCCAATAGCTTTGTACAACAAAGGACGGTTACCCCATTTAAATCGATTGATGAGATTACTGGGCTATTAAATAAGATAGGTGGAGCTCAGGGAGTGGCGATTGATGCTGGGCTGATTGATGTGAAGTCTCAGTTTTGGCTAGCAAATACTGAAATCCGCCTGGGAAGAGGTATATTTGTGAGCTCAGCCTTAATTCAGCGGTCTCCCACGGCTTTACCGGGGGGAAATTACACTCAAGTCATTTGGAGTCGGACCGGAAAAATAGCGGCTGACTAATTGAAGAACAGAATGAGTTTATTAATTATTCGCTGCCCTCTTAAGCCATTTGTTGGCACCCAAGCGCATTCACCGAGTGACTGGCAGGACCTTTCTTGTGCTGAACAATTTGAGTGGTGTCTATTAGATGATGCAGCCAATACAGGCGATGCTGCTGATACAGGTGCCGTTGTTGCAGACACTCAGGAGCTCGCACTTGCGCATGCGCAATTTGGTAAGGGCACTACAGAATCTATTCCCTACGCTGATGAGGCTTTAGTACTTTTACCCACTTTAGATGTGCGCTTAATTGAGGCTAAAGTTCCTCTAGCCAATGCGAAAAAGTTACAGCAAATCCTACCCAATTTGATTGAAGACTATGTATTAACCGGTGTTGATGCGATTGCTGCGCAAGCATTACCGCCGGTACCCGGTAATCCAGCTTTACAAAGAACCCTTACCTTAATAAACCGAGCTTGGTTTCACTGGCTCACAAAACAATTAGAGCATTTACTCGCACCAAGAGTACGTTTAATACCAGAGTGTTTGATACTGGGTTTGGCCAACGATGGCGAATCGCCTCTGCTTGCCTATCAACGCGTTGAGGACAGTATTGTTTTTACGCAGCGCACTGGTGTGCAATTAGGATTCTCCTGGGTAGAGCATGAAGCCCAAGGCATTAATGCAGACAAGATCGCGTTGCCGCAAGCACTAGCAGGTGCAAACTTAAAAGAAATCACATGGGATTGGTTAGCCCCAGCTGCGCAAGCCTATTTACAAATCAATCGCCACAGTCGCGCGCCTAATTTTGCTTTGAACTTATTACCAAGGCACTTTAAGCGTAGCACCTATTCTGCTAGTCAGGGCGGCATTGCCTCTATTAAAGAGATGCTCCTTGGCAAATCTAAAGTATCTGTGCAAACCGCCGGATTGGCTTGGGTAGATCCTTTGGTGTGGCGCCAGCCCTTAAATTGGTTGCGCTATTTTGCGATGAGCTTGGTATTGGGTTACGGCGTTTATGTATCTTTTATGTTGGTAAGTAATTGGCGCTGGGGCAAGCAAATGGAATTGCTTGCAGTGCAATCATTGAGCCCCGCATCAGTAGCTACCTTGAATCAAGCAAAAACTACCGATAGTTCAAATGCTATCTTGTCAGCGTTTGCTAAACAGGTAACGGTTGAGCAACGCCGCCGTGGCAATGTCGTGGATGCCGACTTTGCTGCGATGGCCGCTAAGCTGCAGCAATTAAAGGCAGTGTATGGACCAGAGGTATTACAAAAGCTTGAGTATGACGGTTACTCGATTACTTTTGAATTTAAACCCAACATCGCAAAGATCGAAGCTGGGGAATTACTCAAGCGTGCGAGATCACTGGGTATGGCATTAAAGTCTGTGGGGCCAAATCAATATCGTCTTGAGCCCTATTCAGGGCTGGGGGGGTGATCTATGATCAAGCGCCCCCAGCAGCCTAACAATTTATTAGAAAAAATCAGCGCGTTTGGTCAAGAGATAAAAGCACTCTTGACTAAGGATTATTCATTAGAAGATTTGCGTAACTTCCCTAATGCATTAAGCAATACATTAAAAGATTGGTGGAATCGGGCCGCAGGTGCATCGAGTAGCTCAAGTAGATTGAGCCAATCTCAAGATAATGGCTTGAATGCTGATCAGGATTCTCAGAGCACACAAAATACTGTACTCCGTACGCCTTCTGGCGGCTTTGATCTTGCGCAGCTAGTGCCAACATTGTTGCGCTTTATACAGCGTCAGCGTAAAGCTTTAGTCATTGCACTATTCATAGCTGTGATCTGGATAGCCTATCTTTATCTATTAGCACCGTTTGGCGTGCGAATACAAGAACAACTAGAGATGCGACCAGCGCAATGGTCTCAATTGCAAAGCTTAATTCGGATGTCTAAGACTAGTGCTGCTGGCACAACCGGTATGCCAACTACAGTATCTAGCTTAGATGATCAAGAGATGCAAAAGATTTTGAATGTACTGACTGCGCGCGGTGTCAAACCCAGTGTTTTCCGTTTGACCGCCGATAATCCACCGCGCATAGAGTTTCAGGCGAGTGATTTGATGTTCTCGGTATGGTTAGATGTGCTTGAAGAATTGCGGACAAATTGGCGACTCTATCCAACGCAACTAAGCGTAGTGGCTAATGATGCTGGCGGTGGCGGTGCAGGGATGATTAATGTTAGTGGTGTGCTTACTCAGTATGGAACAAATACTGCCCAGACTGGAGTGTCTCAATGAAGCTCACTTTAGATCTGCGTCATCCAAAGTTGCCCAAACTTTTTTGGGCAGCGCTTGTGCTGACAGGTTTATCAACCCTGGTTTGGCAAATGCCTGCAAGCTGGTTGGGTGGAGTATTAGCATCTCAAACTGGCTGTAGAGTGATGTTGCAGCAGGCTACCGGAACGATATGGCAAGGCAGTGCAGCACTGGCATTTTCTGAGTTAAATGCAACTGAGGGAGGTTGCCGTGAACCCCTCGCCGTCACAGAGCGCTTCCATTGGAAAAGCGCTTGTGCACTTTCTGATTTGTCTTGCTCTACTGAATTACAGTTTGTGGCCCTTGATAAACCCCAAATAATTCAATGGGGGTTAAGAAAAACCCAAATAGTCGCCAATGAAATTAAATTACCAGCCAATGTGCTTGAGGGCCTAGGTAACCCTTGGAGTACCTTAAGACCCAGGGGGCAACTGGGGGCCAGATGGACGGATCTTGTCTTGGGAGGTATTCTAGGTGCCGCAGCAGATAACAGCCCTCGTTCCGGGGTAATTAGAATTATCATAAGCAACTTAAGTAGCCCGATTAGTCCTGTGAAGCCTTTGGGGTCCTATGAGATTTCAGCCAATATTGGAGACGAGGGTCTAAATTGGAATTTATCAACTACCAGTGGGCCTCTCTTATTAAGAGGACAGGGTGATACTAAATCAGGGCTGCATTTTGTGGGGGAGGCATCTGCATCTCCAGAAGCACAAGATTCACTGATTGGTTTGTTGGCATTATTGGGTAAAAGAGAAGGCGAAATTTATCGCTTGAAGTTTTAAGTAGTGAACTAATTCAGAATAATTGATAACAATGCGTATGCAAATAGTATTAAAGCAGTTCTTCAGAGGTATGCAAAAGCAGTTTGCACGACTGGTGATTCTTTGCGTCACGGGTCAAAGCATGCTGATGCCTTTAATGCCAGTTGCCTATGCTCAGAGTGCACAAACTAATCAGTTAACCGGGGCTATTCCAGATAGCGCATCCGTTACCCTGTCATTTTCTAATGCTGATATTGAATCTGTAGCCAGTGTTTTAGCGAAAGCCACTGGCCAAACGATTTTGGTTGACCCTAAGGTGAAGGGCAGCATTAATCTCATTAGTAATAAACCACTTACTAAAGCAAAAGCCCTCGATGCTTTTTCTACAGCTTTACGTACCTCAGGATTTGCCTTAGTTGGTGTCAATGGTATCTACCGCGTAGTACCAGAGGCAGACGCTAAGCTGATTAGCAATTCAGTAGTAACGGGCAAGAGCAACCAAGCGGGCGATCAAATAATTACGCGAGTCTTTAAGCTCAATTTTGAATCGGCTAATAACCTTTTACCAGTTCTGCGCCCCCTGGTGTCGGCTAACAATACGATCAATGCTTATCCTGGTAATAACACCATTGTTATTACGGATTACGCCAGTAATATTCAGCGTATTGCTGAGTTGATCGAAACTATTGATGCACCTGCATCTACCGATGTGCAGACGATTAAGTTGCGCTATGCGATTGCTATTGATATTGCAGCAATGCTCAATAAGGTGCTTGAGAATGGCATGGCTGGTAGTGAGGCTGGCAACAAAACAATCGTGATGGCAGACGCACGGAGTAATTCATTATTACTGCGTAGTTCTAGCTCAGAAAAGGTTAGACAAATTCGTGCTTTAGTTGCTAAGTTAGATGCACCAGGTAATTCTAATGGCAATATTTGGGTCGTACCTTTGCGCAATGCAGAGGCAACTAAGTTAGCGGTTACCTTAAGAGCTATTGTGGCAGCTGATGCTGCTTTGTCTGCTCAAGTGGCGAGCGGTACCGCAACCCAGGCAGTCGGTACAACGGGTGCTACAGTCGCGCCAGCGCAATTAAATAACTCTCCTGGCGCTACGGGCGGTACTGGCACGGCAGCGGCAACATCCTCTCTAACTAGTAGTAGCACCCCATCTACTGGCGGCATTATTCAAGCGGAGCCTGCTACTAACTCCTTGATCATTACGGCTAATGAGCCCTTGTATCGCAATTTGCGTCACGTGATTGATCAGCTGGATAAACGTCGTGGACAGGTTTACATCGAGTCGATTATTGTGGAGGTAAGCTCTACCAATGCTGCTGAATTGGGTATTCAGTGGCAAGGTCTTGTGGGCGCTGGCAATCAAAATACGGGCTTTGGCGGTACGAACTTTACGAGTTCTAACGGTACTGCTGGTTCAAATATTGTTAATCTTTCACAGAATGTCAATGCGCTGTTGAGTCCTTCAACGGCTACACCAGTAACGATACCTCCAAACCCTGGCTTGAACTTGGGTTTGTTAACGAAATTTAATGGTGTCACTGGTATGTCGGCTTTGATTACGGCCTTGAGCACCACTACCGGCACCAATATTCTTTCAACGCCAAACCTCATTACTTTGGATAATGAAGAAGCGCGAATTGTGGTGGGACAAAATATTCCAGTGTTATCTGGTTCTTACGCCACCACGGGTTCGACTGCTACAGCAACGCCATTTACTACAGTGTCTCGACAAGATATTGGTTTAATTTTGCGAGTGAGGCCACAAATTTCTGAGAACGGACTGGTAAAGATGCAAATCTATCAAGAAGTCTCGAATGTGGCGAGTCAGGTACCCAATCAAGGCCCGATTTTGAATAAGCGTGATATTGAAACCAATGTGATCGTCGATGATGGCCAGACCTTAGTGCTGGGTGGATTAATTGAAAACAATTACACCGATAGCACCAGTGGGATTCCATGGCTCAGTCAAATTCCAGTATTGGGAGCGCTCTTTCGTTACGATAATAGCTCCCGTACTAAAACCAATTTGTTAGTCTTCTTGCGTCCTTATGTTTTACGTGACAAGGGACAAGATCAAGAAATCACAGCAAATCGTATGCAGTTTATGGATCAGAAGCGTGATGAATTTAAACCCTCAACTATGCTTTTACCTAAACCTGATTTACCTAAAATGAGTGAGATGACTGCTCCATTGGTAGCGCCTGGTACCCCTGTGCCCCCTGCGGATCCAACTATACCTGGGGGCCCTGCGCCAGCGGCTCCAATCCCACCGGCTGGAGCGGCGCAGACCTCTTCTAGCAAGCAGTAATATGTTGCGCATTCCCTTCGCCTACGCTCGTGCGAATCAGATTCTCTTGCGTAGGGCCGGCAGTGCTGAGGGTGTTGATGTTGCTGAGCAATCAGAGCTACCAGTATTAATTCATAGCCCACAGACAGACTTAGCTGTCCTGCAAGAAATCTGTCGTTTGACAGGTCCGATTGTGCGCATCGAGCAATCCAGTGAAGAGGTGCTAGAGGCACTCAATGCTATGTACTCTCAAGGTGATCTGGATGCATCGCAAGTAGTAGACGAAGTAGAAGAGACTGTAGATCTCTCTCGTCTCCTACAAGAAATGCCCGTCTCTGAAGATTTGCTGGAGATGAATGATGATGCTCCTGTCATTCGGATGATTAATAGTTTGCTCAAACAGGCTAGTCGTGATGGGGCATCAGATATTCACTTGGAAGCGTTTGAGCGGAAGTCAGTAGTGCGCTTTCGGGTAGATGGTAATTTGCGCGATATTGTTGATATGCGCCGTGACCTGCATGCTGCATTAGTTTCTCGCATCAAAATCATGGCATCACTTGACATTGCTGAGAAGCGGATGCCGCAAGATGGCCGTATCTCATTGCGCGTAGGTGGTCGAGCCATTGATGTGCGTGTATCTACACTGCCAACTTCCCATGGTGAGCGCGTTGTATTGCGTTTGCTAGAAAAGAATTACGATCGTCTGGATCTGCGCGCTTTGGGAATGGCTGAAGACACCTTCAATCAGTTTGATCAATTGATTCATCGTCCACATGGCATTGTCTTAGTCACCGGCCCAACCGGTAGCGGAAAGACGACTACCTTGTACGGCGCCTTGCTGCGTCTGCGTAATAAGATTAATAACATCATGACGGTAGAAGATCCAATTGAGTACAACCTCGATGGCATCGGGCAAACGCAAGTCAATTCCCGTATTGATATGAACTTTGCCAGAGCCTTGCGCGCAATCTTGCGTCAAGATCCGGATATTGTGATGATTGGTGAGATTCGTGACTTGGAGACTGCGCAGATTGCAGTACAAGCTTCTTTAACCGGCCACCTAGTATTGGCAACGCTGCATACCAACGATGCACCGTCAGCCGTCACACGCTTAATTGATATGGGTATTGAACCTTTCTTACTCTCATCTACATTGTTGGGTGTATTAGGTCAGCGCCTGATTAGGATGTCCTGCTCAGCTTGTGGCGGTAAAGGTTGCCCAACTTGCGGTGAATCTGGTTACAGCGGGCGCGCAGGTATTTATGAGCTCATGACTACTAATGAAAAGATTCGAGAACTGATTCATCAGCATGCGGCCGAGAGTGATATTCGCAAACAAGCTTTAGTGGGTGGCATGCGTACCTTGGCCGATGATGGCAAGCGTTGGGTGGCCGAAGGTAAGACCACCCCAGAAGAAATTCTGCGGGTAACTGGTTCGGTAGAAATTGATTAATTAAACTAAATAAGCCAACTAAGTCAATCAACTAAGTCAATCAACTAAGTCAAACAATATTGAGCCATGCCACGCTATCGATTTGAAGCCCTAACTTACGCTGGTAAGAGTGAGCGCGGTAGCGTTGAAGGGGAAAGCGTGCGTGCAGTGCGCCAGGCCTTAATGGCAAAGCAGTTAGTTCCGGTGACGATTGATTTAGAGGCAGAGTGGGGCAAACAGCCTTTTTGGACTAAATGGCTCTCTAAAAATAAACCACTCAGTCGTGCTGATTTAGCCATCATTACTAAGCAGCTTGCGATTCTGGTACGTTCTGGAGTGCAAATTGATGAAGCACTTTCAGTTCTTGCAGAGGAAGCCAGCCAAGCCCATATCAAAGCAGTACTCCAATCAGTAGTCTCAGAATTAAGAGCGGGCTTACCTTTGTCTCGCGCCATTGCTGGTCAGCCACTTTCTTTTGATCCGCTGTATCAAGGCGTTGTTGGTGCTGCAGAGCAATCAGGCAAGATGGGGCAGGTGCTTACGCAGTTAGCTGAGTTTCTAGAAAAGCGTCAGGCATTAAAGCAAAAAGCAATGGGCGCTTTAGCGTATCCAGCGATGTTGACGGGCGTTGCTTTTATGATTGTGCTGTTTTTAATGACTTATGTAGTCCCGCAAATTGCTAGAGTTTTTCAGAGCTCTAAGCAAGTACTGCCATTTTCAACCCGCTTTATCTTGGGTCTTTCGGAATTCATCGTGAACTGGGGTTGGCTCATAGCAATACTCATTGCTGCAGGTATTTTTTATGGGCGACGCGCACTTGCTAAAGAAGATATTCGTCTGAAGGTAGATCGAGCTCTACTCAATTTGCCCCTACTAGGTCCTTTATTGCTTGGTTTTGAGACTGCACGCTTTGCTAACACCATGGCCATGTTGGTTTCTGCCAACGTACCGATTTTGACGGCCTTGCATAGTGCCCGCAGTACCTTGAGCAATTCAGTGTTGAAGGCAGCCATTGACTCGACTGAAGACCGTTTGCGTGAGGGGGTTAGCTTAGCGAGAGCTTTAGGTAGCCAAGGCGTATTTTCACCAATCTTGATTCACTTGATTCGTTCAGGTGAGGCATCGGGCAAGTTAGCCGAGATGCTGAAGTATGGCGCTGAGAACGCCGAGCTCGAATCTGAGCAAAAAACCAAAATATTTACCAGCTTGCTTGAACCTTTATTAATATTGGTCATGGGCTTAATGGTTTTAGGAATCGTAATGGCAGTAATGCAACCAATCTTGGAAATGAACTCAGGGGTGAGGTAATAAAAATGCAGATATTAATCATGACAGGACCACACAGCAAAGTAAGAGAGATTTCTCTTACCGCGCGCCATTTGGTATTTGGCGGAGCGCTGAGCTTGGCCTTACTTGTAGGTGCAAACGTCGCTATTCATGATATGACGAATGAGACTAAAGACATCTTGCATGCCATGGAGAAAAAAGATCTTCTTGAAAAGCGTTTCATTGCCAACTCAGAAGATGATTACGAAACCAAGCTTATGGAGCTGCAGGCCAGATTAGATGAAGCTCAGCGCAACCTAGCCCAGTTAGATGACTTACGGATTCAGTTAGCTAAAACCAGTGGTGTAAATTTGGCTAGCAATTCAATTAACTACGGTAATAACTACAGCAATAACTACAGCAATAATGTAGTGGATCTCGGTAATGCGCAGGGTGGCCCGCTAAGCCCGGCCAATGCCGTGATTAACTTGGGCAATCAGGGTGAGCAATATGGCGCTCGTTTAGATCGTACTGTTCAAGACTCCATTGCGCTGAGTAGTCGTGTGCAAGAAGTGCAAAAGTCCCTGACACAAAGCTGGGATATATCAAACTCCCTACCTACTGGATCACCTTTACCGCTAATGCCGCAAGCCTCGAGTGGCTTGGGATACCGCATTGATCCCATTACTCAGGAAAAAGCTTGGCATGAGGGCACCGACTTTCCGGCTGCTTATGGCACACCAATCCTAGCCACTGCAGAAGGCGTTGTGATTCGTGCAGCTTGGGATCAAGAGTATGGCTATGTAGTGGACATACAGCATAAGAACGCAGTGGTTACTAGATACGCTCATGCTCAAGAGATCTTGGTAAAGCAGGGTGATTTTGTAAAGCAATCCCAAGCGATTGCTAAGGTGGGCTCAACCGGAAGATCCACTGGACCCCATTTGCACTATGAAGTACTCAGAGACGGCGTTACCTTAGGAAAGAACTAATAGGTAAGAACTAGTCGATTACTAGTAGTTCGCTTGATTACTTCCTTAAGGGGATCAGATTTAAGGAACCAGACTTAAGAACAGATACTCTAGGAAGATGATGATATGAACTATCCCTTGCAAGAGGGTGGTTCTGCCAATCGCTAGAGTTAATGCCCCAATAAAGAATGACAAATACATCAGTGTCATATTGAGATCGCTGATACCCAAACTCAGTGGAAGATTAAAGAAGATCGCAATCGCTGCTACTGTAGGGATGGTCAAACCAATACTGGCTAGGGCAGAACCCAAGGCCAAGTTCAAACTACTCTGAAGGCGATTGGCTTTAGCTGCTCTCACCGCTGCAAAGCCCTCTGGAAGTAGTACCAGAAGGGCAATCGCAATACCGACAATCGTTTTAGGCGCGCCTGCTGCCTCAACACCTCTCTCAATAGCTGGACTAAGGAGTTCTGCAAGACCTACTACTGTGATCAGGGATAGTAATAATAAGACGCCACTAACAACGGTCTTCGTATTGCTAGGTTTGAGTGCATGAAAATTAATATCTGTCTTTTTATCTTCCGTTTTAGGCAGGTAGTAGTCACGATGACTCACGGTTTGAAAGAATAAGAAAGCAATATAAAGCGCAAAAGAAGCAACGCCTGCGAAAGCAAGCTGACTTTTTGTGAAGTCAGGGCCTGGAGTGCTGATAGTCACAATTGGCATGACCAAAATAAAGGTAGCAAGCGCGGTGAGTACTGCCAAAGCTGAATTAGTGCCCTCATTGCGGAAAGTCATCTCATGATGGGTAAGTCCACCCATAAATATACAAAGACCAATGACACCATTAATCACAATCATGACGGTAGCAAATACTGCATCTCTGGCAATGAACTCTGAGCCCTCGTGGCCAGTAAGCATCATCGAGATGATGAGTGATACTTCAATGATAGTGACGCTAATTGACAGCACTAATGTGCCATAAGGCTCACCTGTTTTATGCGCAATCACTTCAGCATGATGAACAGCTAAAAGAACAGCACCAATTAAGGTGATGCTCATGAGGACGATAAACCAAGTTTGGCTTAATAGGGCAGTCATAGATGCAATCTAGAAAATAAGGTTAAGCTAGCGGGTGAAATCACCCTAAAACAATTGATTACTGAGAGTTTATAGCCATCCATGAAAGCCATTATCTTATTTGGGCACGGTGCACGTGATAGTCGCTGGCGTGAGCCTTTTGATCGTCTCGCTGCATTGTGGCAAGCTCAGCATCCTGCTACGCCTGTGGAGCTGGCTTTTTTGGAAATGATGCAGCCCTCTTTAGAGCAGGCTGTCGCTGCTCTAAGTGCTAAGGGCGCCACAGAGCTGACCGTTGTGCCAGTTTTCTTTGGCCAAGGTGGTCATTTGCGAAATGACTTTCCGGTTTTGTTGGAAGAGTGTCGGGGTAAATTTCCTCAGCTACAGTTAAGCGCGACGCCTGCTGTTGGCGAGGATTTGGCTGTCTTGCAAGCGATTATTGAATTTGGGAACCGAAATATAGGGTTATAGTCATTAGCCATGCTTGTAATACAGGTATGTAATATAATTGCATACCTGTATTAAAATGAGGTATGACAAAGAAAACCGGACCGAAGCTTGAATCCTTAATTGAGCGAGAAACATTTCAGTTAAAGGCGGGAAGCGGCGGCGGTATTTTGAGTTTTGAAGTTTGGGGTTATGTAGCTGGGGGTAAAACAGTAGTGACTCGCTATAACCTTGCATATATCAATCGGTTGATTTATCAAAAAGATAATGGCAGAGTGCTTGGATTTGACAATGCGCATGACTATCACCATAAACATTACATGGGTAAGGTGACCCCAGTAACTTTTATAAGTTATGAAAAAACATTAGAACGTTTTGAAAAAGAGTGGCAAGAGATTATTAAGGCAGTGAGAAAGGGTAAAAAATGACAAAGATGATTATTCGTACTGATACGGTTGAAGGTTTCTTTGATCGCGCTAAAAAGGCCGCCCAAAAAAGTGATCGTGGAGAATCATTTAAAAAGTCAGCCACCTTTTCATTTGAAGACCCGCAAGAGATGTTTATGGTGCTATCTGAGGCGCGTAGACGTCTAATGCTAGAGGTGATGAATGAGCCCAAAACTATCACGCAATTAAGTCATAAATTGCACCGCGATCGCTCTGCTATCAATAAAGATATTGGGTTGTTAGAAAAGATTGGCCTTTTAGTGTCACAAAAGATTAGCAACCCAGGGCATGGTATCGAAAAGATGGTGCAAACAGTTGCGCCCAAAATTGAAATGATTGCAACTTTAGGGTAATTCTTTTTTAACTTACTTTTTGAAGTAAGCATACTGTCTTATCCTGAGAAAAATTTACTTCAGCTTCTGAGTGAGCCGTCCTTAAGGCTTCGCCAATCATGATGAGCGCAGGTGAACTACTATCAAACCATTGATCTGCTTTACCTGCAGCCAACTCTTCTAGGGTACTAGCCCACAAGCGCTCGCGTGGGGTGCTGACAGCTTCTAAGATTTGCACTGGTGTATTGCTATTCTGATTAGGGCTGCTTTCAATGAGCTGTTGCGCAATGCGTGCCGCATCTTTACGTCCCATGTAATACACCAAGGTATCCGCAGAAGGATTTGATATTGGCTGTCCGGGCGTAAGATTTTCAGCACCCTGAGCCAGAGTAATAAACGCCACACTGCGCGATACCCCACGCAATGTCAGTGACTGCTGAATGCTCGCTGCACCAGCAAGTGCTGCCGTAATACCGGGAACCACTTCAACAGAAATGCCTGCAGCTTTCAGAGTCTGAATCTCTTCATCAGCACGACCAAAGAGCATGGGATCACCGCCCTTCAGGCGCACAATGATTTGATGCTTTTGGACTGCATCTACCAAACGCTTATTAATGAACTGCTGTGCAGAAGACAGCTTGCCACAACGCTTACCTACCTCGATCTTCTCTGCTTGTGGACAGAGTGTCAACATCTCAGGATCGACTAATGCATCATAGAAAACAATATCTGCCTGCGCTAAGAGTTTGGCGCCGCGTACAGTAATGAGATCTACTGCGCCTGGACCAGCGCCTACCAGATACACTTTTCCCAGTGTATTGTTGTTATTGGTAGATGGTATCGTCATGGTTCTGGAATCTATTTCTTAGGCCTGACTATTGAGCGTGTAGTTCGCATGTGGATCTTTTGCCACGCCAGCTGTTTTGAGTAGTCACGGTATACAAATCAAATTGCTTTAAGGCTACATCTAAATTTTGATCAGGACGTAAAGCAAAGCTATCAAAGCCAACGCGAGCACCTTGTAAGAGTTGATCAATCAATACGTCACCAATCGCCCGAATTTCTCCCTGCCAGGCAAAGCGATTGCGCAATAGGGCTGCTGTACTAAAGCTGCGTCCATCTCTGAACAAGGGGAAGTGTGCTGCTACTAAGGGCCAAACCTTTTGACCTGCTTCAATCACATCAGCATGTTTCAGAATGTCATCGTCTGTAGCAAACCAAACGCCGATTTGTCCATTCTTGGCTTTAGTAATGACGTCTGCTTCATGATGATCTGAATTCATCTGACTAAGCCACCAAGTAAAGGGCACTAAGATACCTTTCTTACCATGCTCTAAATCGGGGAGTGTAAAACTAGCGCCTTTGTCTTCGCTTTTATCTTGATCGCCACTCCATACTTGCCACTCATTTGGAGCGAGTGATGGCTTGCCACCTTTTGGAAAGTGCAAGATCTCTTGGTGGGAGGCAAGATTGATTTGACTCATGATATCTCCCCTGAGAAGGCTTGAGCTTCTTTCTCTTTTTTATCTTTGTAGGCAGCCTCTTTAAATGGTGTTACCCCAATGCGACGATAAGTTTCAATGAAGGGTTCGTCCTCATGACGTTGCCCTACATAAGTATTAATGACATTGGTAATCACATCTGGGATTTCATCGGCATAGAAAGAAGGTCCAATTACCTTGCCAATAGCCGCATGGTTACCTTGCTCACCACCCAAAGTAATTTGATACCACTCTTCACCGTCTTTATCGACCCCTAAAACGCCAATATTGCCAACGTGGTGATGACCGCAGGAATTAATACAACCTGAAATATTGAGGCTAATGTCGCCCAAATCAAATAAATAATCTAGATCATCAAAGCGCTCTTGAATCGCTTTGGCAATAGGGAGTGACTTTGCATTTGCCAAGGAGCAGAAGTCACCGCCAGGACAAGCAATGATATCAGTCAATAGACCAACGTTTGGCAGGGCAACTTTTTGTTTCTTTGCTTCTTGCCAGAGTGTAAATAACTTGGCCTGCTCAACATCCGCAAGCACTAAGTTCTGTTCATGAGTGGCACGCAATTCACCAAAACTGTATTGATCTGATAGATCAGCAATTGCGAGCATTTGAGCAGTAGTAGCATCACCAGGGGCAACTGTGCCGTGTGGCTTTAAGGAAAGAATGACGCTTGCATAACCAGCAACTTGGTGAGGCTTAACGTTACGCTCAATCCAGCGAGCAAATGCAGGGCGCTCTATTTCTGGTGCACTAGCTAATACTTGCTCATTTGTTAATGCAGGTAATGTTTTATATGCAGGCTTTGTGAAGTGCTTAGCAACGCGATCCCACTCTGCTTGAGTGAAATTATCATCACCATTTTGAATGTGAGCCCATTCACCTTCTACTTGACGAGCAAATTCTTCCGGGCCTAAAGCTTTCACTAAAATCTTGATGCGAGCCTTATAGATATTATCTCTTCTGCCAAAGCGGTTATATACACGTAATAAGGCAGTGAGATAACTTGGCAGAACATTCCAAGGCAGATCTTGCTTAATGAGTGATCCCAAAATAGGGGTGCGACCCATGCCGCCACCTGCATAGATATTGGCAGTTAGCTCATTCGTGAGTCCATCATGATTTGTCATTTTCTTAAGCTCTATACCAACGTCATGACAAAGTAATACAGTACGATCTTCCTTAGCGCCATTGACTGCAAACTTAAATTTACGTGGCAAGTGTGCAAATTCTGGATGCAGAGTTGACCACTGACGTAATAGTTCGCAAATTGGGCGAGTATCGACATATTCATCAGCAGCTACACCAGCAAATGCATCACTCGTAATATTACGAATGCAATTGCCCGAAGTTTGTATCGCATGCATTTCTACTTTAGCAAGCTCAGCCAAAATATCTGGGGTGTCTTCGAGAGTAACCCAGTTGTATTGAATGTTTTGACGCGTAGTGAAGTGACCATATCCGCGGTCATACTTTTCAGAAATAAGCGCTAGGGTACGTAATTGTTTTGCACTAAACAAACCATAAGGAATGGCAACGCGCAGCATGTAAGCATGGCGTTGGTGGTACAGACCATTTTGAAGTCGTAAGGGGCGAAATTCTTCTTCGGCTAGGCTGCCGTCTAAACGCCTGGCAACTTGGTCGCGGAATTGGGCAACCCTCTGATCTACAAGGGTTTGGTCAATTGAGTCGTATTTGTACATAGCCATGGATTGTCATGGATTTTCAATATTCCTTCAAATACTCAAAAATCGATTCTATATATCTAAAACAATATAAAAGGGTGCAATTTGCTTGTTTTTCTCAAAAGTCTGCTTCAATAGCCCTAGAGGGATATAAAGCCCCGGGCATTACACCCAATAACTACAGTGGAGACACCAAATGAAGAAATTACAGGCTATTAGCCTGAGTGTGGCCTTAAGTGCGGGTTTATTAACCAGCGCAACGCTGTTTGCAGCGGATACCTCAAAAGCACCGTTGCCGCTCAGCGCAACCCCAGGGCAAGGATTTAGCCAGGAAGGCCTGAAAAGAATCGATGCCTTTTTTGCTGATCAGATTGCAGCAAACAATATGGCTGGTGCTGTACTGGCGGTTTCTAAAAACGGCAAACTGACCATCTTTAAGCCCTATGGATATTTAGATAAGGCAAGTGGCAAGCCCATGACAACAGATGCAATTTTTAACTTGGCATCGATGACCAAGGTGATGGCATCAGTCGGCGCATTAACATTCTATGAAGAAGGTAAATTGCCATTAAATGCCCCAATCTCAAATTGGCTGCCGCAATTTAAAGATATGAAGGTAGGTCAAATCGATGCTGATGGCAAGCTCAACTTAGTTCCTGCAAAAAATCCGATTACTGTGCAAGACCTGATGCGCCATACCAATGGCTTAACATATGGCGGTCGCGGTAGCACGCCAGTGCACAAAATGTACCCTGCTGGTTCAGCACCAGCAGCAGTGCAATACACAGCTGCAGAATTTATCGATAAGTTAGCAAGCAACCCATTGTTATACGAGCCAGGGACTACTTGGGACTATGGTTTTGGTATAGATGTGCTGGGCATCATTGAAGAAAAAATTGCTAATAAGTCTTTGGGTGCAGTGATGCAAGAGCGTATTTGGAATAAGGTGGGTATGCCTAACACTACTTTTGATGTCGCTGAAAAAGATCGCCCTCGTCTAGCCCAACCCCTACCGATTGATCCATTAACTGGCAAGCCCCAGAAGGTGGATATTCTGAATCAAAAAGTGAAGTTTGATTGCGGTGGATCCTGCGCTTATTCCACTGCTGGTGATTACATTCGCTTTGGGCAGATGTTGATTAATGGCGGAAGTTTAGAGGGTAAGCGTGTGCTTGGTCCGCAGACAGTGGCATTCATGACATCAAACCATCTGAATAAGGATATTAAAAATAATGTAGGTGGTACTGAGCCTGGGCGTGTAGGTTATGGTTTTGGTCTGGGCGTAGCAGTGCGTACTGAGCGAGGCTTATCTGCCATTAATGGCAACGTGGGCGACTTCACTTGGAATGGCGCCAATGGAACTATTTTTTGGGCGGACCCCAAAGAGCAAATGGTGGTGGTCATGATGGCCGTGGCACCAGGAGAAATTCGTAAGGTGCATCGTGAGCAATTAAATGCTGTGATTTATGGAGCGCTAGAAAAATAATCTACCTAGGTACCATTATTTGAGTGTGGTTTTTTTGCTCTTTAAAATAAACGCAGTCACTAACAATGACTGCGTTTTTTATTATTTAAATTTTTCTAAGGAGATCGACATGATGTAACTAATTAATAACAGTATGAGGAATTTACTATGTCGAGAACATTCAGACGTAAAAATCAACAGCATGAATATAGTTGGGTGTTAAAAGATTGGGATATCTTTTTTAAGGGGATGGGTACCGTTCACCATAGCCCAAAATCACCTGCTGGACGTAAAGCAATCGCAGTTTTTCATTCGGATGCCCAGGTTACTATGGCGAGTTCAGCGCCTCGTTGGTATCGGAGGGCGCATGATCATCGACGTCGTACAAAAAACAACAGGGTAATGAGGCTTTGGCTTTCAGGCTTAGCAGACCCCTTTTTTGAAGTGCGCCATAGACATGATGCCAATTGGTCCTGGTGGTGATTTCTCGTTACTACCCTGCCGAAGGGCGCTGAGGGGAACCCACTATTCAAAAAGGTGTTATTAGGGATTTTAATTGTAAATATGTATATTTAGATGTATATTTAGTTATATTTTTAAAGGAGTAAATATGGAGAACCTATTAACACCTCTTACGGCATCTCTTACTGAGTTAAGGGAGCCTAATAAGGTAATTGCTCGTGCGGGTAACCAGCCGGTGGCTATTTTGAATAGGAATGAAGCTATCGGATACTTCGTGCCCAAAGGTGCTTTGGTAGATATTGAGTTGACGCTTGCATCTAAGGATCAGGTGACAGCATTTATTAAGACCAAGCTGACCAAGATAGATCATGTGATTGATTATCTAAAGGACAAATAATACGTGACACGATTTGTTGTAATTGATGTCGAGAGTGTCATATTGATTCACGACGCACTGATTGAGGAAAAAGAGCTTCAGGGCTTAGCTAAAGATAAATCACTAGAAGCGACTCTTGAGAGAATCCTCAATCGTTTACAGTATGGATTTATTTCAGATGCTTATGATTTAGCAGCATGCTATGCGACGTTCCTCGCTAAAGCTCACTGCTTTAATGATGCCAATAAAAGAACAGCGGCAGCAGTATTATTTTTTATCTTAAATGCTAATGGGGTTGAGATAGACTTCCCTGATTTTAATCTGGGCGACTGGATCATAGACATTGCATCAGATAAAAAGTCTGAAATTGACTTCGCTCAATGGCTAAGGAGCCAGTCTGTCTAATCTTAAATGTTAATGGTTAAAGCCCGTTCTCGCGATAGTGTCTGTAAAGATTGGCGATCGATGCAAAGCCAAGTACGACAATGAGTACAGCAAATAGGTATTCAGTAGTGAGGTAAGTAAATATACCCATCTGAATCAATATTACTGCGCCAACAAAAGCAGCAATAGATCCAAATACTACGAGTTTGAAATTAGGAATAAAGGCGCCAAAGGTAATGGCGACAAATACTAAATAGAGCTCCGATACCAACTGATCAGCTGTTACAAAGATTCCGTTNGTTANTTCTGGATTAGTGAACTTGCCCAATACAGTAATTACTAGTATGGCTGCCAAGATGGCAAAGTTCACCTTTGCTTTAAGAAGGATGGTTTTAAATTGATCGCTCATACTCTATTAAGAGGCGTTACCCTTAAACACCAGGCTCATACCAAGCCACAAGATAATGAAAGCGATTAAAACGGTTGAACCAATTTTCTTGAGAAAGTACTCGAGAGTATCCATATAAGCCTCATCACCTCTGCCGAAGTAATGATCAAAACGTTTCCAAAAGAGGCGCCCCACAACTAGCGGGAGGAGGATCGCAACGATTCCTAAAATAACGGTGAGCGTGTTATCCATATCTGTTTGTAATCTTTCTGTTTCTATTTTTTGCTTCTAATTTTTTTTACTTATTGCAACAGTGGTGACCTATATTTTGAGGGATTTAGGCCGTTTGCTTATTCAATACTGGAAAGTCATACAGGATACAGGGGTTATCTACCAAGATTGAATTTCTAATACTGGCATCTTGTACCCACGTACCAAATAGGTCGCATAGATCAGCGTCGTGCGGCATGTGTTTCTTCACCATGACATGGGGCCAATCGCTTCCCCAAATAAGACGATGGGGGTTTGCTTCAATGACAGCATCATTGAATGGACGCATATCTAAGTAGGGGAGATTGCCATCGCAGATACGATAGGGTCCTGTCATCTTGACCCAGGCGCGCTGATTTTTCATTAAATCGAGCAGTCCCTGAAAGCCCTGCTCAGCAACTCCATGCTTTGCATGTGAATAACCAAAGTGGCCAAATACCAAATCCACTGGAAAATCTTCAAATGTTTTTGCAAGATTGGGATATTCGTTGACGTGCATCAATAGCTCTAAGTGCCAGCCAAATGGTTGAATACGTTTAGCTAGGTTTCGCAATTGCTCAATTGGAAGGCCAGCTGATTTATCCGCGATATCAACAATATTGCAACGCAGGCCTCTTACTCCAGATGCATGTAAGTCTGCAAGCGCTTGATCACTCACTTCATTGGGGTTGCTGGAGATCACTGCAACACCCCTAAATTGCTCGGGATTCGATTTAAGTGCTGCAAGCATCGCACGGTTGTCAGTGCCGTACACACTAGGCTGCACTAGAACTGCACGATCTACTCTGAGCATCTTTAATAGCGCTTGATAACTCTCTAGCGTGGCATCGTGTGGCGTGTAGATACGTTCTGATGCGTAAGGGTATTGATCGGCAGGCCCACACACATGGGCATGACAATCCACAGATCCTTCTGGAAAATGAGTGAGGGGTGAGCGTACCTCAATGCTTGGGGCTTGACACAGAGGCGCAGAATTACTGAGGTTCAATGGCGGCTTCTTTGGCAATCTTTTGATACTTGCTCATCTCTTCGTGAACAAACTTAGTAAATTCAGTGGGACTCATTGGGGTTGCTTTAATACCTTTAGTCTCATAGGCAGCTTTTACTTCAGGATCTTGCATTGCCTGATTAATATCACGATTGATCTTCTTCACAATGGCAGGTGGTGTTGCTGCGGGCGCCCATACTCCGAACCACAAACCAATTTCAAAATTGGTAAAGCCTTGTTCGGCCACGCTGGGAATGTCCGGAACAGCAGGATTGCGAGTTTTACTGGTGACCCCCAAGGCACGCAGTTTGCCACCTTTGAGTTGACCTATGGCCGTATCAAGAGGAGCCATATAAAAAGCGGTTCGACCAGACATAGTGTCTTGAATAGCTTCAGGCGATCCTTTATAGGGTACGTGAATCAGTTTGATACCCATCATTTGATTGAAATACTCTGCTGCCAGGTGTGTGGAGCTACCAACGCCAGCAGAAGCGAATGTGATCTCATCGGGTTTAGCTTTAGCGGCAAGCACTAGATCGCGAATGGATTGATAGGGACCATCTGCTGCAGTAATCATGACATAGGGTGTTTGTCCCAGAATGGCCACATCAACCAAACTCTTGAGTGGGTCATAAGGTAGCTTTTTATAAATTGCAGGATTGGCTGCATATGATGCAGATTGCACCAGTAAGGTATATCCATCTGGATCAGAGTTCACCACCACTCCCGTGCCAATCAGACCACCTGCACCAGGTCGATTTTCAACTATGACTGGTTGCTTCCAAGTTTCTGTGAGGCTTTTTGCTACTACCCTTCCAGCAATATCTGCGCCAGAGCCTGTAGTGAGTGGAACAATCATTTTCACGGTGCGATTAGGGTAGCTTTGCGCAAAAGCAAGGTTAAACCCTAAGGTAAGGCATAAGGTGATGATAAGTCCGCTTAGTTGCTGGGTGCTCTGCCTTCTTTTATAAGTTGTAAACATCTTGTCTCCTTAGTATTTTTATAGTTTCGTTGGATAATCTAACATGCTCTGGCAAATAGATAAATAGAAGCCAACAAGAACTTGAGATAGGGTGGAGATACATGACTCAAATGCAGGATCAGAACATTATTAAAGTAAACGGTGTTGATATAGCCTATCGTTTTGACGGCCCCAAAGAAGGCCCTGTTTTATTAGTTGCAAATAGTTTGATGGCCAACGGTAGTATGTGGGACGGAAATATTCCCGCCTTGGCAGACCGCTATCGTGTCTTGCGCTATGACAAAAGAGGGCATGGTGGTTCTGGTCTCAGTGCCGGTCCATATACCATTGCCCAATTAGCAGATGATGCAATTGGATTATTAGATGCTCTTGGTATTCAGAAAGCACACTTCATGGGCTTATCCATTGGCGGCATGATTGGTCAGCAATTGGGCGCGCGCTTTCCGGATCGTATTCTCTCATTGTCACTTTGTAATACTGCTTCAGAAATGCCGCCACGCAGTTTATGGGAGGAGCGTTTTGAGATTGCTCGTTCACAAGGTATTACCGGATTGGTTGACGGCACGATTAAGCGTTGGTTTACTGCGCCATTTATCGAGAGGGCTCCTCAAGAAATTGAAAAAGTCCGTCAGATGATTTTGGGCACTAATGTCGATGGCTATATGGCATGCGGTAGTGCAGTGCGTGATATGGCTCAAAGTACAATGTTATTGAAGATTAAAGCGCCTACCCTAGTGCTGTCAGGGCGCTATGATCCAGCCTGTACCGTTGATCAAGGTATTGTTTTGCATCGCTTAATTGATCACTCCAAAATGGTGATACTAGAGGATGCAGCTCACTTATCCAATATCGAGCAGCCAGAAGCTTTTAACAAGGCAGTGCGTCAATTCATCGATTCTGTTGATGATGCTTTGTAAGTCAAGATCATTATTCAGATTCAACTAACAGTATTCCCATTAAAAAAGAAAGCATCAATATGACCGAACTCAATAGCGCGCAAATGAATGAAATTCGAAGCAAAGTATTGGGCGCAGCTGCCAAGGTTCCTGGAACTCTTATTGGACTTGGAATTCTATTTATCGTCCTGGGGATGATTGGTATTGCAGGCCAAACACTGTTTTCTTTTATTTCAGTCAATGTCTTGGGTATTTTCTTATTCGCCGGCGGCATCTTACAAGGTGCGCATGCTCTCAAATCACAAGGCTGGAAAAGTGTTAGCGTGCAACTCGTATTAGCTGCGCTCTACATTGCAGCAGCAATCTTCACTTGGGCTTTCCCAATCCCAGCGCTTGAAGCAATTACCTTGTGGCTTGCAGTAATCTTTTTTGTGACTGGCGCGCTACGGTTAATCTCCGCCTTTCAGCATCGTCACTTCCGCGAATGGTTCTGGATGGCGCTATCTTCAGCGATCTCGATCTTGATGGGTGTTCTGATCATGAATGGCTATCCAGAGTCTAGCCTTTGGCTTCCTGGGATATTGATCGCGATTGAGCTCTTGTTGCAAGGCTGGTCATTATTGTTTATGGGCTTGGCAGCACGCTCCCTGACTAAATAAGCAAGCGATTTGATCAAGAGCAGCAGAGTAAAAAGACTTCATCATGACAATGAAAAAAACCGATCTCTATAAGAATCTTGCTTTAAAAACTGCGCAAGGCATGAAAAACGCTGCTAAAACTCCCAAGCTGGGCGCAGAAGAGAAAGCAAAATCCAAAAAAGAACTAGCAAGTGCTAACCCCTTACTAGCTTCTTTAATGGGTAAGACTAAATCTAAGTAGTTATCTGCTTAGTCGTAAATAGACACTAAAGTGCGCCATAGTAAACACTTCAAGCTTTGTATCTCGATGCTTATTCTGCTGGCCGTGCAAGGCAGAGCAATTGCACAACTTGCGCCACCTTCAGATTACGATCAAAAACTCAGCGATGTCATAGTAAATGCGACTCGCTCTGGCACGCCGCTGGATCAGATGTCTTTAAATACGACCATCCTAACAAAAGAAGTTTTAGAGTCCTCACCAGATCAAACTATTGATCAAGTTCTTAAGAATGTACCTGGCGTATTTCTCAATGACGTTCCTTATTACCAAAAAGATCCAACTGGTCAGAGCATCAACGTACGTGGTTTAGGTTATGGCCGTACCCTTGTTTTAATTGATGGTTTACCTGCCAATGATGCTTTTTATGGAACGGTGCAATGGAATTTAGTTCCGCTGTCATCTATCGAGTCTGTGGAATTTGTGCGTGGTGGCGTTTCTAGTTTATATGGTAACTACGGCATGGGCGGTGTGATTAATATCAACACCAAGACTCCTAAAAATAGTGGGCAAGATGTCTCTGCAAGCATTGGTTCATTTGCCACTGGTAATGTCGCAGCTTCAAAAGATTTAATGGTCTCAGATGCGGTGCAGATGCGGTTTTCAGCAGACTACTTTTCTAGCGAGGGCTTTCAGAACTACGCAACGATTTCTCCTGGATCGCCAAGTAATATTAAGAATGGCATGGGGACAGATGCTGTTAAAAATTCCAATGTCCGCCTCCAGAATTACTTTAAGCCCACCCAAGATACAAATGCTTTCTTGAGATTGGGCTATAGCACGATGGCGGACCTCAGTAATAACTACGCAATTGCGCCTAATTTAATGCAGACGGCTGATGTAGCTGCTGGTTCGACCACCAATTTGGATAGTGATAAAAAAGCCCAGGTAAATGTGTACTACCAGGCAACAAATTTCTATAAGCAAACTGCAAACAATCTCAGTACTGCGCCATATAAACCCTATATCAATGCAAATTACACTGATCCCTATACAACATTAGGTGCTTCAGCTCAGTACACTCACGATGTAAAGGTGGCTGGTATTGACCAATATATTCTTGGTGTGGATGCTAGAAATATCTCTGCATCAAATCAGACAAATAATTTGGCATCCACTGAAGCAGTAAGTTCTATTAACTACGCGCAAGGTCAGCAAAATTTTTATGGCCTGTTAGGGCAATTAAAGTCAAGCGCAAATACCATTCCCCTGGAAACTACTTTAGGTGCTCGAGTAGATTACTGGAATAGCCAAACACCAAATTACTACAATGCTAATGCGGGTTCATCCCCTACCTATCAAGCAATTCCCAATAAAAGTAAGACTCAGTTAAGTCCATCTTTAGGTTTGCTCTATAAGGCCACAGAGCAATGGGATATTCGAGGTGCCGCTTATCAGGCCTTTCATGCGCCAAGTATGAATAACACGCTGCGTAGTTATGGCAACTCAGTGAGTGGATATTCTCTGGCCAATCCAAATTTAACTCCTGAAACGATGACGGGTTATGAGATTGGAACTGACTATCGTTGGAAGGGCGGGTTTGCTCAGCTCACTGCATTTAATAACTACATTAGTAATGCGATTACGAGTTACAAAATCACGAGTGCTAATGCCGCATTTGCAAATAGCTTATGTAGTGCCTCGGGTATTTCGGGTTGCGTGAGTAACGTCAGTGGTAGCGGCTATACCAATGTAAGTTATTACACAAATCAACAGAATCTTCTCAGTCGTGGAATTGAACTTCAATATCATCATGATGTGAATCCTCAATGGGCAATTGATGGCGGCTATACCTATACGAGAACAGTATTAACGTGGAGTGCCACTAGTGATCCGATTAATACTCAAGTAGGTGGCGTTCCTCAAAATATGGCCAACGCTGGGATAACGTATTACCCAGCGCCACGCGCTAGCCTGAGCACCACAGTTCGGTATGTTGGCAATTCCTGGATGTCGACGGGATCCTTGCCAGTGCCAGCTTATGCAATCGTTGGGCTTAAGGCAAACTATGAGCTGACTCCGCGGGCCTCTGTTTTTGCATCTGTTGTCAACTTGTTCAATCGGCAGTACGTGACTTTCAATATTGCTTCTCAAGCATCGTCCTATCAAGCCGGTATGCCCCAAGCAATTACTGTGGGAGCGAGACTTCAGTTTTAGGGATTATATTTGTTGCACTGCAGTAGATAGAATGGTTTAAATTAGACTCACAAAAATGCTATAGCATTGCTTTATTAATAAAACAAACAAAACGATGGGAGATTCAGAATGAAGTTCAATAAAAAGAACAGCGCGCTTGATGCGCTAATGCTCGCTGCTGGCATGGCAGTGGTGGGTTTAGCCTGCGCACAAGCGCCAGCTCCTGCACCGGCTAGCGCTATCCCGCCAACTTGGGCGCAAGGTAGAACGGCAGATGGTATGAATCCTTCATTGGCACCTAATCCC
>TBL_comb48_EPIDRAFT_1000730_pt1 | contig 25535 bp, 22 predicted proteins | sample TroBogEpilimnion_37_FD_10681 | JGI IMG/M metagenome (IMG submission 10681) | reverse complement strand
TTAAAAATAATTAAAACGCGCATCCTTGCAGACCATCCTTGGTCATCCATCGTCCTTGATTCAGATAAAAGATCTACCCTCATTTCGCTGAATGAGCTGTTAATTCCGATCCTTTTTCTGTACTTCCTGAATTTGCGCTACTTGGTTTTTGATCTCGCTTACACTGAATAGCCAAAGGAGCCTGCTCTTGAACCTCAGAACCTTTCATCTGTCCTATATTATTAGAATTGACAGAATAAATACCACTTTGCGATTTAGTCGTCTTCTTGTTTGAACCTCCTTCAAAGACCGAAGATGATAAAGCATTTCCCCCAGCCTGTCCTACCTTGCTCTGCCCTTCAGAGACTTTGTTATTTGAACCTCCTGCAAAGACCGAAGATGACAATAAAGCAAGAAACAAAACAAATACTGTATCTTTTTTTTCTAATTTCCTTGGCATACCCTACTCCTTTTAAACACTTGAATCATTCAAAGTGTCTTATTTGAAAAAGGACACATGCAAACAAAAGACCACATCTGTAAAAAAGAACATACGCTTGAAATTATGAGATTTTTTTAAAATACAAAAGATTCTATAAAAAATAGACAAAATAATAACAAAAGCATGAAGGCTAAAAAAGCAACAGCTGTCTATTTTTTGAACATTAAAAATCAGAAAAATCGATTTAACTTTTATCTTGATCTCTAGCAATGAAAAACAAAGCACTCACATCCTGAAAAACTCTAGGAGAAAAATTGCAGATTATTTAAAAAGATTTTAATTTTTAGTCACCCAAAAGCTTATCGATTTTTTGATTTTAATAAAAATTTTCTCTCACATGAATCTTAAAGCTTTCAAAAATGAGAGAATATGATGAAAGAATTTAACCTTACGAAGATGATCCTCAGGCACGAAGCAAAAAGACTCTTCAAACAAATACGCAATTAGGCATTGACTAATGCCAAGAAATAGCATCACATCGTATACTGCTTTTTGATCGACAAACTTTATCAGCCACTAAGTTATAGACCGGAGTTCTTGGTCATTTTTGTTTATCATAAAAAATGATTGATGTTCTGTGATGAATATCATAGAATCAGTTACGGTGAAATATCAAAACTTGAATCAAAAAAGCCTTAACATCCTTGGTCCTATTTTAGTGTTTTTCATGATCGTTAATGCCTGTTCTCATGGGGAATCTTTTTCTTCCTATTCAGCTAATCAGACAGTAGAGTCAAAAAACGAGAACAACCTAGAAACTCAAAAGATATCTTTTTCAGATGATAATAGTAGAAAAATAGCAATAAAAAAAAAATTTTAATAAAACTTCAAGAAATTCATGATGAGTCAACGATAAAAAACTCAATACTAAAAATACTCACGAATTTAGAAAGCCCATCCCCAAAAGATGGACTCAATTGTTATGATTACGACGATCAAACCTTAGAGCCCTTTTGCATTTTTGATCATCTGACGTCCGATTTAGACACAACCATCGATTGTTTTATCGACATCATCATTTTACTTACCTCTGACACAGACCCTGATCTTGATTCCGAGACAGACAGTGAATCAATAGAAACAACCACGGACACAAAATCAATACTGGATCTGGATCGCTACCTTCAGGACTTAGAACGTCATATCCGTCCCACTCACCAAAGAAATCACACTTGGTCATGACATTGCTTGACAGATCTTAACTTCCAGCTTTCTTACGGGTGACTATTTTTCACTATGAGTTTCGGTGTGTCACGCATACCCAAGCCATGTGACTTTCTTGACACATGTTCATGTCAACCTAAAAAACCTCAGAAAAAAGATCCATGAAACTTCCTCACCCACGCTAAAGCTTCCTCTTTCGTTGTGAGCTTTCTTGCTAAACTGAGATCTTCCACCTCGCGTAAAATCTTGGCAAAGACAGGGCCTGGAATCAAGCCAAGTGCGACCAAATCGGAACCTGTAATCAATCGCGAGGGAAGCTTTTTTTTAAAATCTTCCCAAACCCCGTGAGCATAAGTATCTAGACTTTCTCCAGCACCCTGAAGCTTCACTTCGTACAAACGAAGGAGATCCTGAAACCGAACGTCAAGCATCAGACGCTTTAAATCAGATTCTTTCATCTCAGATGCATGACGGAGTCTCTCTTGATGATCCATCAAAAAAATAAGATCTTTTTGTTGATTGCGAGAGAATTTGAGACGTTCAGCAATCAAGCAGGCAAGTTTGCTTCCGAAAAACTCATGACCTTCCCAAGTTTGACGTTGCTTCCAACACTGAGGTTTTCCAATAGTATGCAACACACAAGCCCAGGTAAAAGCAAAAGACCCAGGAGAAACCCACCTGAGGCTTTGAAGTAAATCAGTCCAAAGCTCAGAAATTTCAAACAACGCATCAACCTCAGGAAGTACACTTCGTAAAAGACCAAGTTTTTGCAACGTGACCAATGCGCAAGCAGGCTGCTGCAACATCAGTGTAAATTCATCTCGGATTCTTTCAGCACTCACATGTACTAAAAGATGCACATGTCTTTGTATGGCTGAAGCCGTTTCCGATGCCAATTGAAACCCTAACTTACTCTGAAACCGCACAGCCCTTAACAAGCGAAGAGCGTCTTCTTGAAAGCGCAACTGAGGATTTCCAATACAACGCACTTTTCTTAATTCAAGATCTTTAAGACCCCCTACAAAATCCCCAATTAACTGGCTATCAGGATCATAAAAAAGGGCATTGATGGTAAAATCACGCCGCAAAGCATCCTCTTGGGGATCAGAAAAAACGACTGCTCGGGGATGCCTTCCATCTACGTAGTCTAAATCCTTCCTAAAAGTTGCAATTTCTACACTAGACAAGGTACTATTAACAGTGAGCTGATTTGCAGGAACCCGCACTACCCCAAAAACCTTCCCTACCGTAGAGGCCTCAGGAAAAAGAGCACAGAGGACTTCAGGTTTGGCACTCGTGACTAAATCATAATCCTGGGTAGGATAGCCTAAGAGAAAATCTCGAACACTACCCCCCACTAAGTAAACGATATACCCGGCCCCCTTCAACCTGCGCACCGCCTCTCGCACTTCGGCAGGAAGCGGGAAAGGACGATCAATCGGTATCCACCTCAAGTGTTTGTCCATGCAACTGATACCGACTTTTGAAAACAGGCTCCGTTTTAAAAAGACTCGGCGCCCGAGTTCCTTCAGCATCCTCCTGATTCTTCTCCGAAGAAGGCTTCCTCACAGCTGGCCGGGAGGCTTCTTGAACCTCCGCGAAAGCACTTCCGATGCCTAAAACTAACCCTATCCAAGCTCCCACACAATCCCCCCCCTCAAGAACTTATCTCATAAGAACTTCCCGCGGCCTAGCTCCATCTTGTGGCCCCACTAAACCACGCGACTCCATCGTCTCAATCATCCGCGCGGCCCTATTATAACCGATCTTTAACTGCCTTTGCAAAAAGCTTGCAGAAGCATGCCCAGACTGCTTCACGATCTCAAGAGCTTCCTCCCATAAAACATCTTCCACATCTTCTAAAGGCAAGGTGTCCTCATCCTCAATTAAAATCTCATTGCGGTACACAGGCTTACCTTCCGATCTCCAAAAATCAGTGACCCGATTGATCTCAGCATCCTCTAAAAAAGCTCCATGCAATCGTAAAAGCTGAGAAGATCCCGGGGGTATCAGAAGCATATCTCCTTGCCCTAAAAGACGCTCAGCTCCAGCACGATCCAAAATCGTCTTAGAATCTACAAAACTTGCCAATTGAAACGAAACACGTGTAGGCAAATTAGCTTTAATTAATCCTGTAATGACATCCGTAGAGGGTCTTTGAGTCGCAATGATCAAATGGATTCCAGCAGCCCTTGCTTTTTGAGCAATTCTTGCAATAGAAACCTCCACTTCCTTTTTAGCAATCATCATCAAATCCGCCAACTCATCAATAATGACCACAATAAAAGGTAATTTATCGACACGCGCCACACCCTTTTCATCAGGCTCAAAAGCTTCAATCCAATCTGAACCTTGGGTGGAAGTGGTCACGGCATCTTGTGTGTGCAAAAGATCATGCATCGCACTACAACCTAGCTCATCTACTTTTTGGTTAAAGCTCATTAAATTTCTAACGCCTACTTTCGCTAAAATACGGTAGCGTCTTTCCATCTCTCGCACTGCCCATTTTAAAGCAATACTTGCTTGCTTCGCATCATCAACCACAGGCAATAAAAGATGAGGAATATCTTGATACGATCGAAATTCAATAAATTTGGGATCTACCAAAATCATTCTCAGCTCATCAGGAGTAAATCGGTACAATAATGAACAAATCAAACCGTTCATAAAAACAGATTTACCAGATCCTGTTTGCCCCGCACAAAGTAAATGCGGCATACGTGCTAAATCAGAAAGATACGTCTGGCCTCCAATTTCCTTACCCATGACCATGGGAATAGCGTGTTTGGATCCATAAAAATCAGGATGCTGTAAAAACTCCTTCAGGTAAACGGTCTCACGTACCTCACTTGGAATCTCAATGCCCACCACCGATTTTCCCGGCAAGGGAGCCAAAATACGCACACTTTGTGCGGCAAGTGCCATAGAAAGATCATCGACTAAAGCCGCAATCCGCGAAACTTTAACACCAGGACCGGGCTTAAACTCATACAAAGTAATGACAGGACCTGGCCTAGCAGCAGTGACTTCTCCCTGAATGCCAAAATCCAAAAATTTTTGCTTGAGAATCTGCGAATTCACTAAAAGACGATCACGATCCCAAGAGGATTCTAATACAGGAGCATCTTTCAAAAAATCTACACTAGGAAGATGCCATTGTCCCTGCTTTTTCTGAGGCCTCACCACCTGAGAGTGAGACACGGGATCCCGAGGAAGAATTTTAAAAGTAACTGATTCCTCGATGACTTCTTCTTGTTCTAAAGCTAGCACAGGCTCCACGCAACGCACCTGCTGAGGCGACACCTTCCCCGTTCGCTGAAATCTTTTTCGTTTTCTCCAGATCCACAGACAAGATAAACCAAGCACTGCCCAAGAAAAAAAAAATTTCAAACTGTAATATGCAATCTTCAATCCCAAGCGAAAGCTACGACTCGCTAAAGAAACAACATCCCAAGGGGTCGACCAAGCAAGCGAAAGTGAAAAAAATAAAATACAAGCCACTAAAAAAGAACCCAAGGGATTGAAGCGTGCTATCAACCCATCAGAAACCCAAGCTCCAAAGACTCCTCCTATTAAGAGCTGAGATCCCCCATAATTCCAAAATCGCCATTTTAAAGCTAAAAAAGTGGTAAAACTTACCACACAAATGACCATCCCACTAATGGCCCCAAGTATCCGAGTCCCACTGGATCGACAATAAAAATGGTAGGTTAAAACAAAGAAAGCGGCAGGAACTAAAAAAGCACCGACCCCAAAGTAATTCAAAAACAAGGAAGAAAACTCTGCCCCCACTCGACCACAAAAATTCTTCGGTAAAACCTCTGAGGAATGCGTAGAAAAAAAAGAAGCATCCGTTGCGTGATAACTGATCAAAGCTAAAAAAGTAAAAACACTCAGTCCAAAACAAAGAATTGTCTTAAATTGAAACGCTACTTGCTTTTCAGCTGAAGCGCTGGCCATCAGCTTTGAACCTCCACGCAGAAACCTTTAAAAGGGTAAACTCACCCCAGCACCTAGCATACGACTACTGACTTCAAAACGTACCTGAGCAGATCTCCAAGCCTTCCAAAAACCCCCCACTCCAAATTGAGGTGCAAGAGCCAAAGAAAAAGGACGCGCCCCCCCCACGCCTCCCACAGCGTAAAAAGTCCAATCAGCATTTTTTTCAAAATCCCAACGCAACTGAAGACCGTAAAGCAAACGCGTAGTCGTAGGTGCATACACACCCAGACCCCCTTCAAGGGCAAGCGCGTCAGCAATACCTGGAATAAAGCCCTCAGGTAGAAATTGGTAACTTCCGTTTAATAAAAAAGAGGAACCGGCGTTAGAACCCACAAAACCAAGACCGGCTAAAAAAGACACCAAGAAAGGTAGAGATTGAGAAGGATTTTTCCACTCCTCAGCCTGAACAGGCAAAAGAAAACTCAAAAAAAAAGCACAAAATACCGAAAATCCTAAAATAGATCTGCGCAACACCTATGACTCCTTCTGTGGTGCGCAATTTCTAACACAAAACGATGACAGATCGCCAGGAATAAAAAAAGGCCACCCGAACCTCAGATGGCCATAGTAAAACTACCGAGCGCCAGCAGCATTATCAGCAGAAGCACCCTTATTGGAAGCGGACGATTCTGCGCTCGCATCCTTACGAATATCTTTATTCTCTTGAGCAAAACGTAAATTTTGCGCGTTACCTTCGGCTTCAGCAGCATCGTTCTCCGCAGCATGAAGACTCAAGGAACCCAAACTCAGAACAAACGACAAAACAACAAATTTTTTCATGCAATTCTCCTTTAGTTAACTATGACGTCAGTCACTTTGATCCTTCCAAGAACCAAGTACCCATCTCAAAATGAGATAATCTAACCGTCATGATCCAACCCGTTCAGATACCGCAATCCCAGCTCAAATGCAAACTCATTCAGACAAGCTGCTCACTTTTTTCGTCTCATCTCCTAGTTGCCACCCTGAGAACTTCCACCACCTTGAGGATTTGCGCCGCCTTGAGGATTTGCGCCGCCTTGAGGATTTGCGCCACCTTGAGGATTTGCGCCACCCTGAGGGAGGCCATGAGCATTTTCAGCCCCCTGAGCAGCTGCAGGTGAAGCATCGTGCTTTTTTCCATGACTTCTATGATTCCCAGAGGGATGTGCATAAGAAAACTTCGAACCATACATCCCCAAAACCATCAAACTCAATAAAAGTAATTTTCTCATTTCTTTCTCCTTTTCATTCAAATTCGCCCTTCTCCAACGAAAAGCGTGACTCTAACACAATCTCAAAAGACAATGAACTTATTTAATATGTCATCCAATGAGATCTCGGCTGCTTTTTATTTGCCAAAAGATAGGGCCTATCGTTAACATAGGGGAATGAAAGTGCTCAATATCTGTTTTACTTTAGGGGTGGCTGGAGTGACCCTGTGCCTAGCGATGACCTTCTACCGAGGTGCACAAGAAAAACGAGATCGAATCAGTTTGCGTATCTCCGATCTATCTATTCCTGTTCCAGCACACTAAGGGGCCACCTTGCAGCTAGAAAATTGTGATGCTTACAACTCTGAGGAGTTCGCTGCGGCGATGGTTCGCTTGCTGAACGATCCCGGCTTAGAAAAGGCGGTTCGTCTTTACCTGCCGGATCAATCTTTTGCCGCTTTTCTTGAATCTGCTGAGCACATCAAGAACACCGAAGATTTTCAATCCATGGTGATTGCACCTGTCATACGGCAAGTGCTCAAGCAAAGTTCACAAGGCATGTCTTTGTCTGGATTTGAAAATTTAGATCCTTCCCGAAGGTATCTTTTCATTTCAAACCACAGAGACATCATTTGTGATCCGGCTTTATTGACCTACAGCCTGCATCAGAAGGGATTTTCTACCCCAAAAATTTGTCTGGGCGATAATTTATTGACCCACCCTTTGATCCGAGATCTCATCAAGATGAACAGAGGCATCACCGTAAAACGCCAGCTTCCCATGAAAGATGCCTTTCGCTACTCAGTTCTTTTATCTGAAATGATTCGCGGGACAATCACCCAGGGCTCCCACTCCGTCTGGATTGCACAACGAGAAGGCCGTGCGAAAGACGGATGTGACACTACCCATCCAGGCATTTTAAAAATGCTCACCCTGACAGGAGAAGGAACCCTCCTAGAAAAACTCGAGAGTTTATCGTTACTGCCTGTTGCAGTCTCCTACGAATACGATCCTTGCGATGCTTTGAAAGCAAGAGAACGCGTCCTGCTAGAAAAAACAGGGACCTATCAAAAAAAACCAGGAGAAGATCAAAAAAGCATGCTCCAAGGTATCCATGCACCTAAAGGAAGAATCCACATTGCACTAGGCAGATTGATCTCTTTTCAAGCATCCGAAGACCTCTCCCCCAAAGAACGACTCCAAAAAATCGCCCAAGCAATAGATCATGAAATCTTGAAACTTTACCGACTTTGGCCTTCTCATTCCATCGCCTACGACTTATTGCATCCAAAAATGCGCCAAGGAAACTACTTAGCTGAAGAAAAAGAGTTTTTTATCAAACGCATGCAAGCTCAGATCCAATCCCTGAGTACTCCTGATGTAGATCAGGAGACTTTGAGGACTCGGTTTTTAGAAAGCTACGCTTGCTCCTTAGAAAGAAAATTAGCAAGCAATTTTATTTAAAAAAAGATACGATCTCCCTCAGGATTCTTGGGGAGGAACCATGTACCTAAAAAATGGCAGTTATTTTTTATTAACAACCCTTATTCTCATCAGCTGTGGTAGATCTTATGATCCACCGCCCTCAGACCCCCTTCCCAATGGATCGATCTTAGCAGCTCTCAGCGGACCTAATGTGATCAGCTTAGGGATTAATGGATCCCACTGTCTAAGCAATAGCGCCGTGAATGTGCCCTGCGTTTCCGTCAAAATTTGCAGCACAACTGGATCCAACTGCATCACAGTACCCTATTTATTAGTTGATACAGGAAGCACAGGACTTCGTATTTTCAAATCAGTGCTAGAACCCCTGATCTCTAATAATACGATCCAACCTGTCACCCTCAATGGCAATCCTCTTGCGGAATGTGTCCAATTTGGAGACAAGACCAATCAATGGGGTCCTGTTTATCAAGCAGGCGTCATTTTAGGAGGAGAAAGTGTCGTGTCTGTCCCCATCCAAGTCATTGATCCGAACTACGCAACGATGTCGGGAGGCTGTGCACAGAACCGAAGTACCACCGATCAAAATCCAGATCAAACAGGATTCAACGGCATTTTAGGCATCAATCTCTCTGCACAAGACTGCCGTTCATGCATAGGCATGTACTATACTTGCAACGGTAATAGCTGCACACGACAAACACCCCCTTTATCTAAACAACTAACCAATCCTATCAGTAAACTTGCTGTAGACAATAATGGAGCCGTGCTCATGCTTCCCAGCATCCCTTTCGGAGGAGTGCGGGCTATTGAAGGAGGCTATCTCGTCTTAGGTATTGACACTCAAAATAACAATAGCTCCTCCCAAGTAACAAGTTATGCTGCTGATAGCTCAGGATATTTTCTGACAGACTACCAAGGACAGACCATTGAAGCTTTCTTAGATTCTGGTTCCAACGCCTATTACTTTCCTAGCAGCACCAATAAATGTCAGTATGGATTTTATTGTCCTTCAAGCTTGTCTACTATGGGAGCAAACATCATCAGTAATGATCAAAAAAAAAGCAGCAATATTCCTTTCTTTATCAGCAATGCAGAGAACCTATTCCAAACACCTAACAAAGTCTTTCTTGAACTCGGAGGAAGCGGGGCTCAATTTGACTGGGGTCTGCCTTTTTATATCGGACGTAACGTTTTCGTGGGTATTGAAAACACCAGCTCTTCCTTAGGACAAGGTCCCTATTGGGGTTTTTAAGGCAACTGGCACTTTTAGGGTGCTTTTGGGCTTGTAGTCCTGCCACTTCTTGGCAATCAAACACAAATGCCCCAAATCCAACCTTAAAATCAACCAATCTCTTACCTCTCAGCGTCAATGGATTCAATTGCTCTTTATACCCCCAAACAACCCCCAATAAAGCCTGCACTACCGTGGTAATTTGTAATAGCAATCAGACCAACTGCACCAGCATCACCGACCTCAGAGTAGATACACAAACTTCAGGCATTCATATTTTTCAAGATGCACTTCCCAGCACCCTTTACACGTCCTTACAGAATATTTCCACCACCAACGGAAACTTAGGAAGCTGTTTTAATTATGAGGGATATTCTTACTGGGGAAATGTTTTTCAAGCAATCGTCCTTCTGAATGGACAAAAAGCAAGTGTTCCGATCCAAATTATTGACAATACAAAGACGCATCCCACCACCTCTAAATCAACGAATCTTTGTACCTCACTTACCAACACCCCTGCAAATTCAAGCAAAGCTCATTACCAAGGTATCTTTGGTATCGGCCCCAAGCAGCAAGACTGCGGAAGTTCTTGTGTTTCTACCCCCTCTATCTATTACTACAGCTGTCCTAATGGACTTGCTCAATCCATTGCTACTTGCACTCAAACGACCGTCCCCCTCAATCAACAAATCACCAACCCTATCGCTGAGTTAGCTGAAAATAACAATGGAGTCATCCTCCAACTTCCCCAAGTCCCATCAGCAGGCGTGCCTTCCGTAGAAGGATCCATTATCTTGGGAATTGACACCGAAACAAATAATGTTTCTACCGGAACTCAATACATCCCCACCAATACAGACACCTCAATCTCCGTCTCATCCCAAGGTCAAAGTTACTCAGCTATGATCAATGCTGCAGCAAGCGCATTCACCTTCCCCTCTACGATAACCACTGGGACTGTCAATCAAATCACGTATTATTGCCCAACAACAGCACAAAATTTTACGAGTATGATCTATGGATCCCAAAATATTCCTTTAACTTTTTCTATCGGAAACGCAACTAGCTTATTAGGACATTCCTCTTATGTATTTGCCGAGCTAGGACTTCCTTCCTCCCAAAGCACTATTATTTATGGAATTCCTTTTTTTTTCGGAAAAAGTGTCTTTGTAGGATTTGAAAATAGGTCCTCCTCGTTAGGTCAAGGACCTTATTATGCGTTTTGAAACAAAACAAGAGAAATCAAAAAAAATAGACAATAAAATTAAAATAATTTAAAATTAGCTCAAGAAGGGAAGATAGTTATGGTACGTTGGGCTGTCCTGGTAATGCTCATGATGAGTGTTCGTACAAACGCGAAGCTCTCAGGGAACACGGATCCATCCGTTTTTATTGAATCCTTAGGAGTGAATTCATCTGATCAAATACATAAAACTATCGCTCATTATGACGCTTACGAAATACACACATTTGAATCTCAATTAGAGAGCAAAAGGGCCATCAGTGAGTACGTAGAAAAATCTTCAAAAACGGTTTTTGCCATTGCTTGGAAAAACCTAATTTTTCACCCTGATGTAACCGCACTTTTTGAACAAAAAAGTCACCGAAAAGATTACCAAACCTGCATCGACGACAAGATTTTGCCACGCAACAATCGCCACCACCCGAAACACGATTTAACCAAGCATTCCCTCAGAAGAAGGTACTTGCATTGTGCAATCAATGATACGACAATCTCTGAACACTGGGGACATATAGGAATTTTGCAAGGCCGCGTGTATGATCAAAAGATCTCACAAAAATTTGGATTAAATCCCGAGGCTCTGATCGTTGAAAAAAAATAAAGACTCACAGAAATTTTTACCCTTTAAAAAATTTAAAAACTATTTTTTAGGATGATCATGCGACTTTTACTATTTTTGATGGCATTAACTTTTACAACAAACTGCGGATCAAACTTAAAAACTATTGATAGCAGCAGCTACCTTTCGAATCCCGTGAACTTAGAATTTTTGTCTGGACCCAATGTCATGAATATCAGCATCAACGGAAGCACCTGTGGCAACGTTCTTAATAGCTCAAGTCTTAACCTTACTCCAACCCTCAACTCCCTATGCGCAAGCGTCACTATTTGTGATACTAATGCATCTAATTGCCAAAAGATCTCTGGAATTCGAATTGATACCGTTCATGCAGGGCTTCGTATTTTCAAAAGCGCCATCAATAGCTCGACCCTAACCGCCCTAACACCTGTTCAAGTCAGTTCTAAGAATTTAGCCATCTTGGAAAACCTCAGTAGCACTGATATATTATGGGGAAGTATTTATCAGGCGAAAATTACTTTAGGAGGACAAACAACCCCGAATCTCACTACCTTACAAATTATTGATAACGGAACTTTAAGCACAGGATCTGATCAATCCGCCGCAGGCTCATCGTTGCTGACAACACTGAACTCAATAACTAGCCCAGCTTCTAACTTCACTTTAATCACTGCTCCCAACGATACCTATACCTACAATGGAATCTTGGGCATTGGTCCAGAACAATACCGTTGCATAAACAATGCCTCTTGCCTCACCGATACCAATAATAATCGCTACTTTGCTTGCGAAACGACAAACCACACCTGCACTTCAACTACAGCAACTTATGCCCAGCAATTAATAAATCCTATTATGGCTCTCAGCGAAAACAACAATGGCGCCATTATCAGCCTGCCCTCTACCGCTCCAGGCGGATCTTCGTCGAAAAATGGTTATCTCATCTTAGGCATTGACACTCAATCCAACAACACTTCTACAGGCATGACGGCTTTTTCCTGCTCAAATTATTATAGTGAGCTCACTACTTCTCTTCAAGGTACTATTTTTTCGAGTTCACGCTTTCAAACTTTAAATAATCAAAACCTTATCGCATCTAACATTCCAGCATCGCCTAATAGCCCCAATTACTACATGCCCTACAGCGTTCAAACACTCAAAGGCAGCATCCTAGGAACAAATAGTCATTTAGATTTTCAGATCTACATAGGAAATAGTTTAATTATCGCAACAAATTACCAGAACTACGCTACACTATCTGTATTTTCTGAATTTGCAATGTATAATAATAAGTCTACCGGTTATGACGCCATTTATGGTCTTCCTTTTTTCTTAGGAAGAAACGTTTTTATAGGATTCGAAAATTCAAGATCGAATCTTGGATCGGGGAAATACTACGCTTTCTAAAAACAGACAATCAACCAATAATTCATTAAAATTATCATCAGAAAAGAGAATAGATGCTCTATTGGATTGATCTTGATCATCGTAAGCATTCAAGCAAATGCGAAAACCATAAAAAATATAACTCAGAAAGTTTTTATCAGACTTTAGCAAATATTTTTCTGATCAGATATAAGCGAGTAGACATCAGAATGAAATACCCACATACAAACTCAAGCAACCGTCAAAATTTTAAAGCGACACAGCTATTGAATGAAAAAAACTTCAAGATATTTATACAATTTACATTATTTTTAATTCTGTTATTTTTTACGACAAGCTGTGAATCAAGCTTAAAAACTATTGATAGCAGCAACTACCTTTTAAATCCCACGACCTTAGCGTTTCTATTTGGATCTAATATCATGGATATCAGCATTAATGGAACTAACTGCGGTCCAGTGTACGATAGCTCGAATCAGATTCTCACTCCAAATCTCAACTCTCTTTGCGCAAGCGTGACTATTTGTGATTCTAATTCATCTCATTGTCAAACAATCCCTGGACTTCGAATAGATACAGTTCATGCAGGACTTCGTATTTTTAAAAGCGCCATCAATAACTCCACCCTCAATGCCCTCACACCCGTTATTCAAGGCACTTCTCCCAATGAGCTGAATCTTGCAACTTTCCAGGTACTGCAGGAATCGTATGTGCTATGGGGAAGCATTTATGAAGCAAATATCACCTTAGGAGGAGAAACAACTCCCACTCCCACTACTTTACAAATAATTGATAATGGAACCTTAAGCACAGGTTCTGACCAATCTAGTGCATCCTCAGCACTGCTGACAACACTCAATAATACGACAAACCCTGCCTCCAATTTCACACTGATCACTGCTCCGACAGGAACCTATGCCGCCAATGGAATTTTGGGCATCGGCCCAGAGCAATACTATTGTAATTGCTATGCTGGATCTAATTGCATCAATGCCAACAATAATCAGTACTTCGCTTGCTCCACTACAACCTATGCCTGCAATTCAACGGCAACACCTCTGAATCAACAATTAAAGAACCCCATCACAGCTCTTAGTCAAAATAACAATGGAGCTATTCTCAGCCTGCCTTCTGTCCCTGCAGGTGGATCTTCCTCCAAAAATGGTTATCTCATTTTAGGCATTGACACTCAATCAAACAACGCTTCTACAGGCATGACGGTATTTCCCTGCACCAATGATCGCAGTGAATTCAAAACTACCCTTCAAGGAAATACATTTCAATATTCACTCTTCCAAACTTTAAGTAATTATAACTATGTAGGATCCAACCTTTCCATAGCATCGTCTTCCAGTCCACAGTACTATACCCCTTCAAGTGTTCAAACACTCAGGGGCAGCATACTAGGAACAACTAATTATTTAGATTTTCAACTTTATATAGGAAATAGTCTGACGATCAACAATTATTACCAGACTTCCCGAGCACTCTGTGTGTTTTCAGAATTCGCAGCTTATAACAATAACAATTCAGGTTATAACACTCTTTATGGTCTTCCTTTTTTCTTAGGAAGAAATGTTTTTATAGGCTTCGAAAGCGCAAGCTCAAATCTCGGAAGTGGAAGGTACTACGCTTTCTAAAAAACATGTTCGAGCACTTTTTCTATGCCTCCCCTAAATATCAACATGTAGAAAATTATAAAAAACACCTAGGGAACATTTCTTAAAAGACTTTATAATCCTTGCCAGTCCAAAAACTCAAGGCAAAACAAGGTGCAACACTAAATAACCTCCGAGACCGCCTAGAAAATTCACTCAAACGCTCATGCATCAAAACCAAAAAAAGCATTAAACTCTTTTTTAATAGAGTTCTTTCGAAACGAATGTATTGAACTCCAGTCGCAATGACGGAAACTTGAGTTTCAAGATTTTTCTTAAAATTTATACAACATATTGAAATTATTTATTTTTTTTAAAACTAAACATGTTATTTAATTCTTTGAAAATCAAATGAAATGAGTTTAAAATCTTCTTCGTGACTGACAAGAGTCCGGGATCAAAGAAATTTCATCCAAAATCGCAAGAAAAATCAAACAAGAGCCGTCCAGTGAACACTCTTTGAACGTGATGCAGGAGATCCCTTGAGAAATCAACGAAACCCTGAGCTCAAAATTTAATCTTATACATAGAACTGATAATCTCAAGCTCAATCGATAAGCAGCCTGCCAAGAGATCTCAACGATCAACGGATTGAATCAATTAAATCAAATGATACAGTGAGAGTCATGGAAATACTTAGGCGAAATGAATCATCATTTTGCCTACGCCCGAACCAGGACCCCAAAAAAAATACCACTTCTGACAAAACTTGAGAATTTAGAAAAAATAAATATCCAATTCATAAAAAAACGTGGTATGGTCCGTGACCTATGAAAAATTTTGATACTTTCAACCTCAGTCCTGGATTACTCAGGAGTCTTACCGAACTTAACTACCAGCAACCCACCCCTATTCAGGCACAAACCCTGCCCCTCTTACTCCAGCAGAAAACAGACTTTTTGGGTTTAGCCGCAACAGGAACAGGAAAAACAGCGGCTTTTTTAATTCCTGCTCTGGAACAAATCCAACCGAACTCCTCGCAACCCCAAGTGCTCATTTTATGTCCCACACGTGAACTTGCACTTCAAATCACTAGACAAGTTCAGCTCTTAGGCAAGTACAAGCACATTGAAGGCCTTGCCCTTTATGGAGGTGCTGGGTACGCAGATCAGATTCGAGGACTCAAAAGTAAAGCTCCAATTGTCATCGGTACTCCAGGACGTGTCGTCGACCATCTAAAGCGAGGCACTTTAAAACTACATCAGATGCAAACCTTCATCTTAGATGAAGCCGATGAGATGATTTCCATGGGATTTCAAGAAGATCTAAGCTTTATCTTAGAGCAAGCCCCGCGCAATCCAAAAAATGGCGCAAGTAATCAAATCTGGCTTTTCTCGGCAACCATGAGCCCGCAAATCCATCTTGTCGCCAAAAAGTATCTGAAAAATCCTAAAAAAGTGCATTTGGAGCAAACGATCCCTTCTCGACTAGAACAAATCTACTACCTGACACACGAAGGACAAAAAAATGAGCTTTTATGCCGTGTGATCGACACAAGCCCTCATTTTTACGGTTTAGTCTTTTGCCAAACAAAATCATTAGTCATGGAGCTCACAGAATACCTCAAACACAAAGGCTATCCTGCTACCTGCTTGCATGGAGATCTGGATCAAAAAAATCGTGAAAGAACCCTTCAAAGCTTCAAGAACAAAAAATCAACCATTTTAATATGTACTGACATTGCCTCACGAGGATTAGATGTTTTGGACCTCACGCATGTCATCAATTATTCCCTTCCTCGGGAATTAGAACATTATATCCACCGCATCGGAAGAACCGCAAGAAGTGGAAAAACCGGCTTAGCTATCAGCTTCGTAACTCCTTCCCACCGCAATTTACTTCCGCGCATCGCAAAAGCTACGGGCTCAGAATGGACTAAAGCCGAATTACCCACTTTAAAAGATATCCAAAAAGGGAAACTCGCACAAATCCTACCCAGTTGCCAAAACCAAGAAGGTTGGCAACGAATGACACCTCTCTTACAAGAATGGGAAGCATGGTTAAAAGCCACCCCTTCGATAGAAGTGGCTTCTCGATTACTTCTATTTGCCTTTCCTCAAGTTTTTGGCCCTCAAGAAGATCGACTGAAGCCTGTCAAAGACCTCCCGGAACGTTCTTTTCCATCGAGAAAACGGTTTCGTCAACGCCGACGTTAAAAGAGAGCCATGATCTCTGCCCTTGCTTTGCGCTTGGAAAAATTCTTTCTACCAGTGTTGCCAAAAACTTCGGTAGCATAGGCAACCCCTGGACGGCAAATAGGCTTCCCAAACAACGTTAAAATTTACCTATTTGGACGGTCTCTTCTTTCTCGGCATAGCCCAAAATAGAAATCAACTGAGCCACTTTTTGAGCTAAGTTACGAAAAACCTCATCTCCACCCTCTGTACAAGCAGGCCTTCCCTCATCCCCACCTTCACGAATCGAACCCACTAAGGGAATTTGTGCTAAGAGAGGGATTTCAAAAGAGCTTGCCAACGCCTGCCCACCGTCTTCTCCAAAGAGAAAATGGGATTTTTGGCACTGATCACAACGAAAAAAAGTCATGTTCTCCACCACTCCCAAAACAGGAATACGCACCTGCTCAAACATGCGATAGGCTTTCCTCACATCTTCTAAGGCAACTTCCTGAGGAGTCGTCACTAAAACAGCCGCAGTCACGGGAACCAATTGCGCTAAAGAAAGCTGCACATCACCAGTACCAGGAGGCATATCTACGATAAGATAGTCCAAAGTACCCCAATCTACCTGATGGCAAAACTGCTGCACCACGCTATGAAGCATAGGACCTCTCCACACAACAGGCTGATGGTGCTTGAGCAAGAAACCCATAGACATCACAGCAACCCCATGAGCACGAGGAGGAGAGAAAAGCTCCCCACGTTGAGGATGCTGAAAAATCTCAGGAAGCGTACGAACTCCCATCATTCGGGGAAGATTAGGTCCATAAATATCAGCATCTAACAGACCTACCCGGGCACCCTGCTGAGCTAAACTCACAGCCAGATTGACCGCCACCGTACTTTTGCCAACTCCCCCCTTCCCACTTGAAACAGCAAGAATATGCTGAACCCCTTCAATCGCACGACCTGGATGAGGTCTAGAACGAGACACGACCTGCGCATCCATCTGAATAGAAACGGCACGAACCCCTGCCACAGCAAGTACTTTCGAACGACATTCAGACTCCAATTGAGCTTTCAAAGGACAAGCAGGAGTCGTCAGAACCACTCGAAAAGAGACCTTCCCCTCCTCATCCACCTGAAGATCCTGAATCATCTTCAGCGTCACAAGATCCTTTTTTAAATCAGGATCAATCACCGTTTTTAAAGCTTCAAGCACCTGCTCTGAGATTTTCATGATACTCCTGAATCCTTCGTCTTCAAATAAGACTCATTTTCCTTGATAAAATCCCGAATCTCATCGGTCATATCTAACAATTTTTTCCATTGCTCTTTATAAAGAGTCACTGGAAACCTTCCCAAACCATAAAGAGACACGGCTCCTTTTTCACTAACTTTTAACGAAAGAGGCCTCGCACCTGTTTTTTTTAAAGCCTGATTTTCAGCTCGAAGCTTTTCCAATTCCTCTTTTAACTTAACAGCATCATCATTCATCGCACACCTCATTGCTAAAGGGTTTTTTTTAAGCAACTCGAGAAATTAAGTAAAAAATAAAAAACTCTCAAGTCAGAAAACCCTTTTTAGACTAACAGCATACAAAAGTCTACGCTCAAAAGAGCAACAACCTAATCGCGTCATCTCATGATGAAAAGTTCTCTCAGGACACCTGCCTCAAACTTGAAGAAAGAATGCCCGCATACTCCTGAGCACGACAAACTCAAAAGAATTTGTGGATTCGATCACCCTTTTTCCATCATCACACCCCACTCCTGGGTCCCTCAAAAAAACCTGAGAACTTTTTTGCAGAAGCTCTAAGCCCACGAAGAAGGAAAACCTTTGTGGTGCAAGCAATACCGCTTTCGTATGTATTGACTCTGCTTGAACCATGGCTTCAGATACAAGCGTTGTTTTTTTAATAGCTCTATGCTATTTTGCTGGTACCAACAATCTTTTTAGGTTTCAGCCACGCCTTACAACTGAGCCTTTCTACCAGAGCTTTAGGACATGAGATGGGTTGCATTCAATATGTCGACAGATTTTAAAGAATTTAAAAAAGGTGCAAAGCGAACGCTCCCTATTGCTTTCTCTACCGCTATTTTTGGCCTAAGCGTAGGAGTTCGAGCACAGGCGGCAGGCCTTACATTAACCGAGCTTTCTTTCATGAGTTGTCTTGTTTTTGCAAGTTCATCTCAGGCAATTGCAATAGAACTTTGGAAATTGCCCTTGCCTATCTTTTCCATCATACTCACCACTTTATTTGTTAATATTCGCTACATACCTATGGGTGGCGCATTAGCGCATATTTTCAATGAGTTACCCAAAAAAAAAGTTTTTCCATCGCTTTTTATCATGTCAAACTCAAGCTGGGTTGTGACCCTGGAACAAGAGCAATTCAACCAGCTCACAGCGCAAGGTCATTCTCAGCCTCACGTAAGTCTTTCTTTTTTTTTAGGAAGTGCAATGACCGCCTACCTCAATTGGTGTCTTTCCTCGATCTTAGGCTATTTCGTGGGACCCTTGATTCCCCATCCCGAGCGATTCGGATTAGATTTCACCATGACTTCTACCTTCATCTATATCATAGTAGGTACCTGGCGAGTCAATAGAAGGCTTGCTCCATGGTTCACGGCAGCTGCATCTTCTGTCGTCGCTGCTCGATTATTGCCAGGGACGCTGTATATTGTCGTAGGTGCCTTAGCCGGCTGTGCGATTGCTGGTATTTTTGATCCAACGACAACAAAAGCGGGAGGTTCCAAACCATGCATCTAGATGCTTTTCTGACCATTATGGGAATGTCTTTGGCTACTTATGCTACACGAGTCCTGGGCGTTTGGGTCATTTCTCGGCTCAAAGAATCAGAACGACTCAAAAGATCCATTGCTTACCTACCCGGTTCAGTTTTAATCTCCATTGTACTTCCTCCACTCTTTCACAAAGGAGCCTCCGAAGCTCTAGCAGCGACAGTAACACTTATCTCAGCCATTATTTTCAAAAACCTCATCATTTCCATGCTACTGGGAATGGCATCAATCATTCTATTTCGAGGACTATTTTGATACTCTTTTTGCTCTTGTGTGTCCGCTTAGACCCATAAATACTGAAAGCTATTCAAAAATAAAGGGTTCATTGCAGATCAAACCAAGAAACAGGAGTCTGAGAAGCAAAATTTACCACAATGCCTCACCTGCTACTAAGTTCTTGTGTAATCACCGTCTCAGAGAACTCTGAGAACATCTTCAACAAAGCACCAATGCAGATTCAACCCAAGTAGCCTTTTTTCAACTACTTGAAAAGAACCTCCCTTAAATCATGCAACAGTTTCATGGTCTATCTCACCGGATCCATCCCTACTCGGGTATCAGCAATCCTCACCACCAAAGGCCGCAACTTCACAGATCGTCTTGATTTTGAACAACATGTCGGAAACCACTACCATTGCAGTAGCAAGCGTATCCCCCAATTTCACTAAAAAAAGTTCTCAAAAATCTCTATTTTTTACAAAAAAATGAATTTTTAGCATCAATTTTTATTGATCAGTAAAATTGAATGTATTATATACAAATTAAGATAAACTCTAGAAATACAGTATTTTTGATGAAAAACTAACTCTCACGCGAAATATCGGGGATCCCTAGCTCTTGCCTTTTAGAAACAATCAACTACACTTGAGAGTGACATATTTTTAACATGGGAATTCCTGCATCTTACTCACTTGATAGCCAAAAAGCTGATCATTGAAATAGTTTTCGTCTTTTTATGCGCACTCATGGTCTCGAGAGACTCTTGAAGGAAAAACTCACTTACGCAACATGACCATTAGAATTCAAACGATTGAAACGCTGCTGTTGCAGTGTCACAGCCCGACTTGAATCACAGATGACAAAAAGCGATAGATAAACCTTCCTACTAGGTAAATGAACGAAAATACTTACTAATGCGCCATCCATAGGTATATGACGAACCTTAATAAATAAGGTGGTAAGTATAATTGAAAAAACAGGCAAGAAAAATTCCAAAGCTCTATTGCAATGGCTTAAGATGACTCTCCAAATACAAGAAAATTCGGTTAATGTAAGACCTGAAGTCTGTGCTTGGACCCCCAACTCAGACCAAAAAGAGCACTAGAGAAAGCAATAGGAAACGTCCGCTTAGCAACTTGTATAAATTCCTGAAAATCTCGCAACATACTAAACCCCTCTTTCTGCCCTAAAACTGATAAAATACCTAGGCCATAAAACACGATCCAACCGTAAAAAAATCAATGATGCTGCAAAACAGTTACCATAAAACTATTAAAAAAACAACGCATGCAGCTAGACTCCCTCTGAAAACCCATTTTGCTTTCTCCTACACGTTCCTTCCGAACGCATACTGCTACTTCTCACACCCAAGGATCCATGAGCTGGCTAAAAAGCCGAGAAAGGAAAACTTTAGTCATTGACTCTACACTCACGGTAAACAATAACGATGAGATAATGTATGGCGACCTATGCCAGACGAGCAAAAAATGGTACAAAAACCATGAAGCTGAGGAAAACTCACGAATTCTTTGGGAAAAGCTTAATCATCCAATCACTGGATACAGTTTTTGGGGATGCACCCATACCGAAAGGACCTACAATGGTGATAAAAATTGAGCCGATCACCCGCAAACAAGGCATGAGAGGCGCTCCTAAAATTCCTGGAGATAAATCCATCTCACATAGAGCATTGATGCTAGGAGCGATAGCTGATGGAATAACGGAAATTACCCATCTTGCACCAGGAGAAGATGTGCTCTCAACGTGGAAATGCTTAAATTCCATGGGAGTTGAAATCACCCCTAAAAGAGGAAAAGTCTACGTCAAGGGTCTGCAGAGCATGAAGGCTCCCACAGGGCCACTTCATTGCGGTAACTCGGGAACAACCATGCGATTGCTGATGGGCCTTTTATCCGGTCAGCCTTTTTCTTCCGTCCTCACAGGCGACGCTTCCCTACGAAATCGTCCAATGAAACGAGTAGCAGCACCCCTTGCACAGATGGGCGCAACGTTTACCCTAGAACGTGAGCAATTCGCACCCATCCAAATGCAGGGCAACTCGACTTTAAATTCCATCAACTACCAACTTACCACTCCAAGCGCCCAAATCAAAAGCTCTATTCTTTTAGCTGGATTATTTGCAAAGGGAAAAACTGAGCTATCTGGACACATAGGTAGTCGAGACCACACTGAAAGAATGCTTCCTCACTTTGGAATGCCTGTATCTCTCCAAAAGGACTCTCTTTCTATTATAGGAAAAAATCGACTTTATGCTAATTCACTGCTAGTACCGAAAGATCCTTCAAGCGCGGCATTTTGGATTGCTGCTGCAACCTTAGTCCCAGGAAGTACCATTGAGATCAATGATGTCTCACTAAATCCCACCCGCATAGGCTTAATCGATACACTCATTCGTATGGGAGCTCGTATTCAAACCGAAATTACCGAAAAAAATCCCGAGCCCATGGGAAGCGTCTACGTCAACCATCAGGCATTAAAGGCCATATCCATTGAGTCACAAGATGTTCCGGCTCTCATCGATGAACTTCCAATTTTAGCTGTTTTAGCAACTCAAGCAACTGGAACTACAATCATTCGCGGCGCACAAGAGCTTCGCATCAAAGAGACCGATCGCATCAAAGCAATAGCTATCAACCTTCGTGCAATGGATGCAACTATCGAAGTTTTTGACGATGGTTTTGCAATAACAGGACCACAAAAATTGCAGGGCGCCCTGATTGAAACTTTTTTCGACCATCGCATTGCGATGTCTTTTGCTATTGCAGGATTAATCGCCAAAGATATAACCTACATTCAAAATGCAGACTGCGTAAATATTTCCTATCCACAATTTTACAAAATACTTCATCAATTAGCGACAAGGTAAGCCTTGAAACGAAAAGCTCTAGCACCGAAGGTATATTGCCGTCCATCAACTTCTTGAAGATGAGTTCATTTATTTCACGAACATGTTCTTCACTGATTCTCATGTTTCAATAATTAAAGTTAATGAAAAGAGAAGGCTACGGACGTAAAATCTTCAAAGCTAAAATGTTAGCTTACAAGAGAATCCGAGAGCCTTGCTATCTTGATCGATGATACGAATTCATGCCTTCTTTTTGTTAGACTGATTTTCAAAGACTTATCGAAAAAATGAGAGAGAGCATTTCAACTTCTTACGAACGAACACCTTCGTGAAATAAAAGAGGCCCCAGCTTACCTAATACCCAAGCAACTAAGAGAAGGCAAATCTTTTTTTCGGATTCTCATGCAGAAAAGCTTCTATTTTCTCATGCTTTCAGAAAAACTTGAATTGACCCACGCATGACCTCAAAGAAAAGAATTCGTCAACCATTTCTTTTAAAATGGCTCGGAAAGACTCAGAGTCTTTTTTAATAATACATACTCTCAAAGTAAGCAAGCTAATTCCCAGAGATTCGCAAAGACATCTTACGACCATAGACAGCAAAACAAGAATAAATGCGCTTTTTTTCATTATGCAAATCACCAACTTCGCGATTAGGACCCGTGTAAATAAACTGAACATCTGACAAACCCAACCACTGAAACAAAAATCCAAGGTAATCATCGGGAATCGGTCGAACATGAGTTGGATCTAGGTAAAAGAAGTTAAATGCAGCAGGATGCCGTAAATTAATCGTTTCAACTAGCAAGATTCCATTTTCAGCTAATCTTGAAATCGCCGCTTCAAGCAAAGGCTGCGCTTTTTCAAAAGGTATATGCTCAATAACCTCAAACAATGAAATTCCTGAAAACTTCTTATTTGTCGAAATCAGAAATTCATAAGCATCCACGCATTGAACATCAAGACCGCAAGACAACGCTTGTTGAACCTCTCCTTGATCAATTTCAACTCCTTGTGCAAGGATATGATTTTTTTTGAGAAAAGATAGAAACTCCCCTCCCCCACATCCGATATCCAGGAATGGATCAGGCATATTTTTTGGTATCCAAGGTAAATAAGATTCGTATTGTAATTGAATACTAGCTTCATGGTTTTCACCACAAAAACCTTCACTGAAGTGAGCATAAAATTGTTTTTTTCTTTCTAAAGATGTAATTCCCTGTTTCGAAGAAAGACGCTTTTTTGCTCTTTCCAGGTAAGGTGGACAAGGCGTAACAAAGACGAAAGGAAATGACTGCTGATCCAGTAATGCAAGGATATCATTCTTACGATGCGCTAGCAGCCACATTGACCGCAGCATTCGCAGAGGATAAGTCCACGATGAATCTCTAAAAAAACGATCAAAGCACTTCCTAAGCATTACCGCACTCAAATGGCACTAAAATCTTCTGGGAAATCAAAATAACAGCAAAATCCATCATACCCCCGCAAACTCAAGACACAAAATTACACGCATTCCGTACCAAAAGACAAAAATATTTCGAATTAGCAAAAAAACAGCATATAAAAAACACCCCCCTACCAAGTTAAAATTCAGAGCTTGAGAGAGTAGGCACTTATGGTGCAGACATACAGGGATACCTGTATCAGAGCGGTCAGGACAGTACCATGAAGCTTAATTCAGCGCAAGTGAAACCTGATTTTTAGCCAATTTAGGTCTTCTTACATCCGTTATTGAAAGACTTGGAATCGTAGAAAAAGTAAATGTAGCATCTTTTTTTCTAAAGAAAAGGGCACAAAAGTGATGGGTGTGCGTTTAGCTGCCATGATTCTGAATGCTTAGGCTTTTTTTCAGAAATTTCACTTGAGAGTGACGAGTTTTGCCCTGAAGTATTACTGCTTTAAACTTAAATAGTTTTTATTTTGCTGCTCAATGTCGATTAATCGTAAGCCATAATGGTTGTAATTTTCGAAACAAACTCGGGTAAGTGGCCTCCAGGATAAGGAGGTCGACTCCCTACGGAAGCGAACTTACGGGTCATGTATCCGGTTTATGTGATCCATTTGTTCACTGCAAACCAATGTGACAATCTATTCGAGGACCAGGTCTTTTGACCTGCCCAATTGATAAACCAGACGTTGGGATAAACTCTTTCAACCGCTCGAGTATGAGACAAATCTTCGCTTGTTGGAATATACTGGTATCCGCTCATTAAGTTGTACAAATGAACAGAAGTAACATTAAAAATAATTAAAATTCTCTCTCGCTTAATTTTGATGATCGCAGTTCAAATAGAGTAATGCTTGAGACAAAAGAACGCATCGGATACTCAACCTATAGCACTGAAACAGATAAATCGATGAATTTTATAATCTTATTTCTTACGCCGACGCGTAGATTGGTTGCTTCCAGACTCTCTTTTCTATAATTTTTNCAAGATTTTCAATCTTATTACTATGGTGAATTCGATCATAAAGATAATCCCAAAAAGAAATTTTTAATTTTCTGGTCGTTTTNATTAAACTCAAAAAAGTATCTCTGGATTTTGTACCAATTTCACTATTTGTTTTTGAGATGCGCGTTCTCACAACCGATTCTCTTCCTTCCGTTTCAGAGCCATTATTATGGATTGGAGCTTCGGGTCTTTTTAATACCAATAAAAGCTGGTCTTTTTTTAGTAAAATACCGTTAATGGCTTTATCNNGTGAATCGTAACCGGTTTTTTCACTAAAAATTGCAACAAACTCGGATTCTAATCTTTTTGCCTCTTTTTGCGTTGGATTAATTTTGTATGCTTTGAGCTTTTTATAAAATTCCCAAAATTTTGTTAAAGCGTTTTCAATTAATTTGGCTTCATACTCTGTTGATGCATTAATTTCTTTTATTGGCCTTGCTGCATGGATCCAGCAAAGACAATGAATAAACAGCATAAACTCCTTAGCTCCGTCACTATGAAGGATTATCTCCATATTAAAACCACTTTCAAAAAGATAACCCATAAGACCCGCTTCGAGTATACTCCGATGGACTTTGCTATTTATGTTTATTTTATTTTTTTTAAGCAAATCGTACAAATCATTTTCGTCGAATTTATCGCCATAATCAAATAAATCTATCCACTTCTTAGGCAGTTTCATCTTTTTC